>Ga0105097_10001184_pt1 | contig 12379 bp, 9 predicted proteins | sample PPLLak12cMay2015_FD_87035 | JGI IMG/M metagenome (GOLD analysis project Ga0105097, IMG submission 87035) | Freshwater sediment microbial communities from Prairie Pothole Lake near Jamestown, North Dakota, USA - PPLs Lake P7 Core (1) Depth... | ecosystem: Environmental > Aquatic > Freshwater >... | reverse complement strand
GAATGGGCGCTAGGCAGCGGCTATGGCGAGCTGACGGACGGGCGCTGGCACGTGGTGGCCTATGACTTCGGTGTCAAGCGCAACATCCTGCGCCTGCTGGCCAGCCGCGGCTGCCGTGTCACCGTGGTGCCGGCGCGCACTCCGGCCGAAGCCGTGCTGGCGCTGAAGCCGGACGGCATCTTCCTGTCCAACGGCCCGGGCGACCCGGAACCCTGCGACTACGCAATCCAAGCCACGCGGCAACTGATCGACCGCGGCATTCCAACCTTTGGCATCTGCCTGGGCCACCAGATCCTGGCGCTGGCCTCGGGCGCCAGGACCTTCAAGATGAAGTTCGGCCACCATGGCGCCAACCACCCGGTGAAGGACCTGGACTCGGGGCGCGTGTCCATCACCAGCCAGAACCACGGCTTCGCAGTGGACGAATCGACGCTGCCGGCCAACCTGCGCCCCACGCATGTGTCGCTGTTCGACGGCACGCTGCAGGGCCTGGCGCGTACCGACCGGCCGGCCTTCTGCTTCCAGGGCCACCCCGAAGCCTCGCCCGGGCCGCACGACATCGGCTACCTGTTCGACCGTTTCACTGCGCTGATGGCGGAGAAGACCCATGCCTAAGCGCACCGACCTCAAATCCATCCTCATCATCGGTGCGGGCCCGATCGTCATCGGCCAGGCCTGCGAGTTCGACTACTCCGGCGCCCAGGCCTGCAAGGCACTGCGCGAGGAGGGCTATCGCGTCATCCTCGTCAACAGCAACCCGGCGACGATCATGACCGACCCGGAGATGGCCGATGCCACCTACATCGAGCCCATCACCTGGCAAGTGCTTGAAAAGATCATCGCCAAGGAACAACCCGACGCGTTGCTGCCGACGATGGGCGGCCAGACGGCGCTGAACTGCGCGCTCGACCTGCACAGGCACGGCGTGCTGGCCAAGCATGGCGTGGAGATGATCGGCGCCAACGAGCGTGCCATCGAGAAAGCCGAGGATCGGCTGAAGTTCAAGGACGCGATGACCCACATCGGCCTGGGCTCGGCACGCAGCGGCATCGCCCATTCGATGGACGAGGCGCTTGCGGTGCAGCGCAGCATCACCGCCGAGATCGGCGGCACGGGATTCCCGATGGTCATCCGCCCCAGCTTCACGCTCGGCGGCACCGGCGGCGGCATCGCCTACAACCCCGACGAATTCGAGGAGATCTGCAAGCGCGGGCTGGACCTGTCGCCGACCAAGGAACTGCTGATCGAGGAATCGCTGATCGGCTGGAAAGAGTTCGAGATGGAAGTCGTGCGCGACCGCGCGGACAACTGCATCATCGTCTGTGCCATCGAGAACCTGGATCCGATGGGCATCCACACTGGTGACTCGATCACCGTCGCGCCGGCGCAGACGCTGTCGGACAAGGAATACCAGCTGATGCGCAACGCGTCGATCGCCATCTTGCGCGAGATCGGCGTGGACACCGGCGGATCGAACGTGCAGTTCGCGATCAATCCGCGCGATGGCCGCATGGTGGTGATCGAGATGAACCCGCGTGTCAGCCGCTCGTCGGCGCTGGCGTCCAAGGCCACCGGCTTCCCGATTGCCAAGGTGGCCGCCAAGTTGGCGGTGGGCTACACGCTGGACGAACTGCGCAACGACATCACCGGCGGTGCTACGCCGGCCAGCTTCGAGCCCAGCATCGATTACGTGGTCACCAAGATTCCGCGCTTCGCCTTCGAGAAGTTCCGCGAGGCCGACCCGCACCTGGGTACGCAGATGAAGTCGGTGGGCGAGGTCATGGCCATCGGCCGAAGCTTCCAGGAAAGCTTCCAGAAGGCGCTGCGCGGGCTGGAGACCGGCATCGACGGCCTCAGCGAGCGCAGCACCGACCGCGACGAGATCATCGAGGAGATCGGCGAAGCCGGCCCCGAACGCATCCTGTTTGTCGCCGACGCCATGCGCATCGGCATGAGCCTCGACGAGATCTTCGAAGAGACTGCCATCGACCCGTGGTTCCTGGCGCAGATCCAGGAAATCGTGTCCACCGAGAAGGCGCTGGCCGGCCGCACGCTCGATTCGCTGTCGGTACCCGAGCTGCGCTTCCTCAAGCAGAAGGGCTTCTCCGACAAGCGCCTGGCCAAGCTGCTGGGTACCAACCAGCACGACCTGCGCCGCCGCCGTCACAGCCTGGGTGTGCGCCCGGTCTACAAGCGCGTCGACACCTGCGCGGCCGAGTTCGCCACGCCCACGGCCTACATGTACTCCACCTACGACGAGGAGTGCGAGGCCGAGGCGACCGCGCGCAAGAAGATCATGGTGCTGGGCGGCGGGCCCAACCGTATCGGCCAGGGCATCGAGTTCGACTACTGCTGCGTGCATGCCGCGCTGGCCATGCGCGAGGACGGCTACGAGACCATCATGGTCAACTGCAACCCGGAGACGGTGTCCACCGACTATGACACCAGCGACCGGTTGTACTTCGAGCCGGTGACGCTGGAAGACGTGCTCGAGATCGTCGCGGTGGAAAAGCCGCTGGGGGTGATCGTGCAGTACGGCGGACAGACGCCGCTGAAGCTGGCGCTGGAGCTGGAAGCCAACGGGGTGCCGATCATCGGCACCAGCCCGGACAGCATCGACATCGCCGAGGACCGCGAGCGCTTCCAGCAACTGCTGCATACCCTGGGCCTGAAGCAGCCTCCGAACCGCACCGCGCGCACCGAAGAGGCCGCGCTGGAACTGGCCCAACAGATCGGCTATCCGCTGGTGGTGCGTCCCAGCTACGTGCTCGGTGGCCGCGCGATGGAGATCGTGCACGGCGACAAGGACCTGCAGCGCTACATGCGCGAGGCCGTGAAGGTGTCGGACAAGTCGCCTGTGCTGCTTGACCGCTTCCTGGACGACGCCATCGAGGTCGACGTCGACTGCATCAGCGATGGGCGCAGCGTGATGATCGGCGGCATCATGGAGCACATCGAGCAGGCGGGGGTGCACTCCGGTGACTCCGCCTGCTCGTTGCCGCCGTATTCGCTGAGCGCGGCGCTGCAGGACGAACTGCGGCGCCAGACCACACTGATGGCCAAGGCGCTGAAGGTGGTCGGCCTGATGAACGTGCAGTTCGCCATCCAGGGAGAGGGCGACGAGGCCACGGTCTACGTGCTGGAAGTCAACCCGCGTGCGTCGCGCACCGTGCCCTTCGTCAGCAAGGCCACCGGCCAGCCGCTGGCGAAGATCGCCGCGCGCTGCATGGCCGGCCAGGGCCTAGCCGACCAGCGCGGCAGCGATGGACGCGAGCCGCGCGAGGTCATTCCCGCCTACTTCAGCGTCAAGGAAGCGGTGTTTCCTTTCAACAAGTTCCCGGGCGTGGACCCGATTCTCGGGCCGGAGATGCGCTCCACCGGCGAGGTCATGGGCGTGGCATCCACCTTCGGCGAGGCCATGCTGAAGAGCCAGCTTGGTGCCGGTTCGCGCCTGCCCGATAAGGGCACGGCGGTGATCACGGTGAAGAACGCCGACAAGGCCCGCGCGATCAAGGTCGCTGGCGACCTGGTCGGCCTGGGCTTCCAGGTGGTGGCCACCAAGGGCACGGCGGCGGCGATTGCCGAAGCCGGGTTGCCGGTGCGCACGGTCAACAAGGTCAAGGATGGCCGGCCGCACATCGTCGACATGGTCAAGGCCGGCGAGATCCAGCTGGTGTTCAGCACAGTGGACGAGACGCGCACGGCCATCGCCGACTCACGCCACATCCGCACCGCGGCGCTGGCCCAGCGGGTGACCTACTACACCACGATGGCCGGCTGCGAGGCGGCCACCGAAGCGATGAACCACCAGCATGACCTGAGCGTGCAGTCGCTGCAGGAACTGCACCGCGAACTGAACTAAAATATCTTCCCCCACACCGCCGCCCCAGCCGACCGTCTGCCCGAGCAGATGGGGCCGTCGCGGCGGTTTCACTTTCTGCGAGCCAGCCATCAAGCCACCAGCGACCATGAGCACCATTCCCCTGACACGACGCGGCAGCGAAAAGCTGAAGGAAGAACTGCAGCGGCTGAAGAGCGTCGAGCGCCATGCGGTGATCCAGGCGATTGCCGAGGCGCGCGCGCAGGGTGACCTTTCCGAGAACGCCGAATACGAAGCCGCCAAGGACAAGCAGGGCTTCATCGAAGGCCGCATCCTGGAGATCGAAGGCAAGCTGGCCGCGGCGCAGGTCATCGACCCGGCCAATCTGGATGCCGACGGGCGTGTGGTCTTCGGCTCCACCGTCGAGCTGGAAGACGAAGCCAGCGGCACCCGCGTCACCTACCAGATCGTCGGCGACGACGAGGCGGACCTGAAGCTGGGGCTGATATCGATCAGCAGCCCGATCGCGCGCGCGCTGATCGGCCGGTCAGCCGGCGACGTGGCCGAGGTCAAGGCCCCAGGCGGCCTGAAGAGCTACGAGATCATCGAGGTGCGTTACCTCTGATGGCTGAGCGCTGGCGCCTTGTGGTGCCCGGTCTGTGGGCTGGCCTGCTGCTGTGCATCGCCGCCATCGCCGCGCCGGCGGCATTTGCTGCCTTGCCCAGCGCCGAGGCGGGGCAAGTCGTGTCGCGCATCTTCGTCCGTGAGGCCTGGCTCAGCCTGGCTCTGGCGGCGCTGCTGCTGGCGCTGGAGCGGCGCCGGCCGGCCCAGCGGGGCCTGGGCAACGTGGCGTTGCTTTGGGCCACGGTGGTGTGCACGCTGCTCGGGTACTTTGCGGTGCAGGCCTTGATGCCGGCGGCGCGGGTCGCACAGGGTGCACTGAGCTTCGGCCAGCTGCACCTGATCAGCACGGTGTTCTACGGCATCAAGACGCTGGCGGTGCTGCTGCTTGCCTGGCGCGCGGCCGGCCTCAGTCGACCGCCTTCTTCTTGATACTGGTGACGCGCGGCTTGGCGCGCTTGATCTCGCCGCCGGCGGTGACCCGCTGGTTGCCGAAGACCTTGACCTTCTTGATCTGCGGCCGGTGGTTGCCGCTCTTCGAGAACTTGAGAATCTTCACCACCCGAGGCCCCGGCATGCGCGCTTCGGCTGGGGCCTTGGCTGGGGCAGGAATCGGCCGCCACAGCACCAGCAGCTTGCCGATGTGCTGCACGGCGGCGGCATTCAGCGTCTCGGCCAGTTGAACCAGCGCCTCAGCACGGGCGTCGCGTTCGTCAGAGAACATGCGCACCTTGATCAGCCCATGAGCCTTCAAGGCCGAGTCGGCTTCCTTCAGCACGGCCGGCGTCAGCCCGTCGGCGCCGACGATCACGACCGGGTCCAGGTGATGGGCCTGTCCGCGCAGTTCCTTGCGCTCGGCCGGTGTCAGTGTCAGTGCGGGCATCGCACTATTATCAGTCCGCCATGAAGATCAACAGCAAGAGTCGCAAGATCAACAAGGCCTGGCTCAACGACCATGTCAACGACCCCTATGTGCGCCTGGCTCAGAGAGAAGGCTATCGCGCGCGTGCGGCTTACAAGCTCAAGGAGATTGACGAGGCGCTGGGGCTGATCAAGCCCGGCCAGCTGGTCATCGACCTGGGCTGTGCGCCGGGGGCCTGGAGCCAGTACCTGCGGCGCCGCTTCGCGCCGAAGATCGCCGGCAGCGGCGGCGCAGCCAGCGGGGAACTGCAGGGCCGCATCATTGCCTTGGACCTGCTGGACTTCGCGCCGGTGGAAGGCGTGCAGTTCATCCAGGGTGACTTCCGCGACGACGCGGTGCTTCAGCAGCTGGTGTCCGTGATGGACGGCCGGCGAGCGGATCTGGTGCTTTCCGACATGGCCCCCAACCTGTCGGGGATCGAATCGGCAGACGCGGCGCGCATGGCGCATCTGGTTGAACTGGCGGTGGAGTTCGCACAAGCGCACCTGAACCGCGACGGCGCGCTGGTCTGCAAGGTCTTCCACGGCAGCGGCTACAGCCAGCTTGCCAAGCTCTTCAAGGACAGCTTTCGCGTTGTCAAGCCGATCAAGCCCAAGGCCTCGCGCGACAAGTCATCCGAAACCTTTCTGGTCGGCATGGGTCTGAAAACGAAGTTGCAAGGTGTTTCAGCATCGGCCTGAGCGCGCGCAGTTGCACACGGTGCCTGCGGTGTCACGGTACAGCGCGTAGGGCGGTGCGAGCCTTGTCTGCACTAGAATTGACCCCATATGCCGTGGAATCCGGCGCGTAGTGTGCGTGCTTGGCCGGCGCAAGCCGAAGTGGAATAGGAGCCGCGGTGAACAATCAATGGTTCTCGAAAGTCGCAGTCTGGCTGGTGATCGCCCTCGTGCTGTTCACCGTCTTCAAGCAGTTCGACCGGGGTGCCATGCAGGGCAACCAGATCGGCTACTCCGACTTTCTGGAAGAAGTGCGCGCCAAGCGCATCAAGTCGGTCACTCTGCAAGAGGGCAACGGCGGGACCGAGATCCTCGCAGTCACCAACGACGACAAGCGCCTGCGCAGCACCGCCACCTACCTGGACCGCGGACTGGTCGGTGACTTGATCGCCAGCGGCGTGAAGTTCGACGTCAAGCCGCGCGAGGAACCGTCGCTGCTGATGAGCATCCTGGTCAGTTGGGGGCCGATGCTGCTGCTGATCGGTGTGTGGATCTACTTCATGCGCCAGATGCAGGGCGGCGGCAAGGGCGGTGCCTTCAGCTTCGGCAAGAGCAAGGCGCGCATGCTCGACGAGGCCAACAACACCACCACCTTCTCCGACGTGGCCGGCTGCGAAGAAGCCAAGGAAGAGGTCAAGGAACTGGTCGACTTCCTCAAGGACCCGCAGAAGTTCCAGAAGCTGGGCGGGCGCATACCCCGCGGCGTACTGCTGGTCGGCCCTCCGGGTACCGGCAAGACGCTGCTGGCCAAGGCCATTGCCGGTGAGGCCAAGGTGCCGTTCTTCACCATTTCCGGCTCGGACTTCGTCGAGATGTTCGTCGGCGTGGGCGCGGCGCGCGTGCGCGACATGTTCGAGCAGGCGAAGAAGAGCGCACCGTGCATCATCTTCATCGACGAAATCGATGCGGTCGGTCGCCACCGTGGCGCCGGCCTGGGCGGCGGCAACGACGAGCGCGAGCAGACGCTGAACCAGATGCTGGTCGAGATGGACGGCTTCGAGACCAACGTCGGCGTGATCGTGATGGCCGCCACCAACCGGCCGGACATCCTCGACCCAGCGCTGCTGCGCCCCGGGCGCTTCGACCGCCAGGTCTTTGTGTCGCTGCCCGACGTGCGCGGCCGCGAAGCCATTCTCAATGTGCACATGCGCAAGGTGCCGGTGGGGCAGGACATCCGCGCTGACATCCTGGCGCGCGGCACGCCCGGCTTCAGCGGTGCCGACCTGGCCAACCTGGTCAATGAGGCGGCGCTGTTCGCCGCGCGGCGCAATGGCCGGGTGGTCGAGATGGGCGACTTCGAGAAGGCCAAGGACAAGATCATGATGGGCCCGGAGCGCAAGTCGATGACGATGCCCGCCGAGGAGCTGAAGAACACCGCCTACCACGAATCCGGGCACGCACTGGTGGCGCGCATGCTGCCCAAGACCGACCCGGTGCACAAGGTGACGATCATCCCGCGCGGCCGTGCGCTGGGCGTGACCATGCAGTTGCCCGAGGGCGACCGCTACAGCCTGGACAAGGAGCGCATGCTCAGCACCATCAGCGTGCTGTTTGGCGGGCGCATCGCCGAAGAGGTGTTCATGAACCAGATGACCACCGGTGCCAGCAACGACTTCGAGCGCGCGACGCAGATCGCGCGCGACATGGTCACGCGCTACGGCATGAGCGACGAACTCGGCCCGATGGTCTATGCCGAGAACGAGGGCGAGGTCTTCCTCGGCCGCTCGGTGACCAAGCATGTCAACGTGTCCGAGCAGACGATGCAGAAGGTCGACTTCGTGATCCGCCGCATCATCGACGAGCAGTACGCGATTGCGCGCAAGCTGATCGAGGACAACCAGGACAAGATGCACGCGATGGCCAATGCGCTGCTCGAATGGGAAACCATCGACGCCGAGCAGATCGACGACATCATGGCAGGCAAGCCGCCGCGGCCGCCGAAGGACTGGTCTCCGGCCTCGTCGCGCCCGCCGGGTGCGACGCCGCCGGTCAACCCGGACGGGGCACACGCTCCAGCCTGAAGGCGCGGCAAGCAGTCAGTCTTCATGCGCGGGGCTTGGGCCCCGCGTTCGATTTGATGCCGCGCTGGATCACCACACGCTTTGCCATCGACCTGGCGCGTCCCCGGGTCATGGGCATCGTCAACGTCACGCCCGATTCGTTTTTCGACGGCGGGTTGCATGCCCGTACCGAGGCGGCCATCGCCCATTGTGAGCAGCTGTGCGCACTGGGCGCGGACATCCTCGACATCGGCGGCGAATCCACCCGCCCAGGGGCTCGTCCGCCCAGCAAGGACGAGGAACGTTCCCGCGTGATGCCCGTCCTGCGCCATGCACTCGGCCTGGGTGTTCCGGTGTCGGTGGACACGCGCCATGCCGCGCTGATGCGCGAGGCGCTGGACCTCGGCGCGGACATCATCAACGACGTGCACGGACTGCGCGGCGAGGGCGCTGAACAGGTTCTTGCCGCCTTTCCGCGTGCCGGCGTCTGCCTGATGCATATGCGCGGCGAGCCGGCGACGATGCAGCGGTCTCCAGACTATGGTGACGTGCTCAGAGAGGTGACCGATTTCCTGGCCCAGCGCGCCGCGCGTCTGCAGTCGCTGGGTGTAGACGCCGAACGCATCGTGCTCGACCCTGGCATCGGCTTCGGCAAGAAGCTCCACCACAACATTGCCTTGCACCGCGGCATTGCGCAGTTGCTCGAGCTCGGGTTTCCGGTGCTTGTTGGCTGGTCGCGCAAGTCGGCGCTGGGCACAATTACCGGCAGGCCGGTGCACGAGCGGCAGGCCGCCAGCGTGGCGGCCGCCTTGGCGGCGGCTCAACGCGGTGCCAGGGTGCTGCGCGTGCATGACGTCGCGGCGACGGTCGATGCGCTGAAGACCTGGCACGCATTGGAGGTCGATCCGGCCACCGCGGCAGGCACGAACATGACAAGGGAAGACATTCGATGAGCAGACGCTACTTCGGCACCGACGGCATCCGTGGCACGGTCGGCATGACGCCGATCACGCCCGACTTCATGCTGCGGCTGGGCCATGCGGTAGGCAGCGTGTTGCGCCGCAGCGTGTCGCGGCCGACGGTGATCATCGGCAAGGACACGCGCATTTCCGGCTACATGATCGAATCTTCGCTGGAGGCCGGCTTCGCCTCGGCCGGCGTCGACGTGCTGCTCAGCGGGCCCCTTCCCACCCCTGGTGTGGCCTACCTGACGCGCGCACTGCGCCTGGACCTGGGTGTCGTCATCAGCGCCTCGCACAACCCTTTTGCTGACAACGGCATCAAGTTCTTCTCGGCGCGCGGCGAGAAACTGCCCGACGACTGGGAAGCCGCGGTCGAGGCGGCACTGGACGAACCCCCGCGCTGGGTCGACGCGGCGGGCCTGGGCCGGGCGCGGCGGCTTGATGATGCCCGCGGTCGTTACATCGAGTTCTGCAAGAGCACCGTCGGCAGCGAGCTGTCGCTCAAGGGCCTGAAGCTCGTTGTCGATGCGGCCCACGGCGCGGCCTACCACGTGGCTCCTGAGGTGTTCCACGAACTCGGTGCCGACGTGGTGGCGATGGGCTGCAGCCCTGACGGCATCAACATCAACCACGAGGTCGGCGCCACTGCGCCGGCAGCGCTGGTGCAGCGTGTGCGCAGCGAAGGCGCCGACTATGGCATTGCTCTGGATGGCGATGCCGACCGGCTGCTGATGGTCGATGCCCAGGGCCGCCTGTACAACGGGGACGAGCTGCTCTACGTGATGGTTGCTGACCGGCTGGCACTGGGCCAAACCGTGCCGGGCGTGGTCGGCACGCTGATGACCAACATGGCGGTCGAACTGGCGCTACGCCGGCGCGACATCCCGCTGGTGCGCGCCAAGGTCGGCGACCGCTATGTGCTGGAAGAACTGGCCGAGCGCGGCTGGCAATTGGGCGGCGAGGGCTCCGGCCATCTGCTGGTTCTCGATCGGCACACCACTGGCGACGGCATCGTCAGTGCCCTGCAGGTGCTGCAGGCGCTGCGTCGCTGCGGCGGCAACCTGGCTGACCAGCTCAGCGACGTGGTGCTGTTCCCGCAGACCCTGCTGAACGTGCGCCTGGCCGACGGGGTCGACTGGCGCCAGAACACTCGATTGGCGGCAATGCAGGACGAGGTCGCGCGCGAACTGGGCGACCAGGGCAGGGTGCTGATTCGAGCCTCAGGCACCGAACCGGTGCTTCGGGTCATGGTCGAGTGTGCGGATGCCAAGCAGTCCGCTCGCTTTGCCGAACGCATCGCCGCCACCCTGCGCTGAGGCGCGCTCGAACTATCGTTCCCGAGTCGCTGGCTTGTGCGGGGCCAGGGATTGTGACAATCGAGCGACAGGTTTATGACAGTCCTGCAACGCGCCGGACGACGCCCGGAGATTGTCACCAAGCCGTCACATGCACTGCCTACAGTGCCAGCATCGACTGACCCCAAAAGGTGGATCCATGCTGAAACAATTTGTTCGTTGCTCGTTGGCGGCCTCGGCCGTGTTGCTCTGGGCCGGTTCGGCCGTTGCCCAGGACGTGACTGGTGCCGGCGCGTCCTTTCCCGCGCCGGTCTATGCCAAGTGGGCCGATGCCTATAACAAGGCCACCGGCGCGCGCATCAATTACCAGTCGGTCGGCTCGGGCGCCGGCATCAAGCAGATCAAGTCCAAGACGGTGGACTTCGGCGCCACCGATGCACCCCTGACCGACGAGGAACTGGCCAAGGACGGAATGATCCAGTTCCCCACCGTCATCGGGGGCGTGGTACCGGTGGTCAATATCAAGGGCATCACACCAGGCCAGTTGCGCCTGACTGGCGCGGTGCTGGGCGACATCTATCTTGGCAAGATCACCAAATGGAACGACCCGGCCATCACGGCCCTGAACCCGGGTGTGTCCCTGCCGGACGACGCGATTGCCGTGGTGCGCCGCGCCGATGGGTCGGGTACCAGCTTCCTGTTCACCAACTACCTGTCGAAGGTGAATCCGGAATGGAAGTCGAAGGTCGGCGAAGGCACGGCGGTCAATTGGCCCACGGGCGCCGGCGGCAAGGGCAACGAGGGCGTGTCGGCCTTCGTGCAGCGCCTGCCCAACTCCATCGGCTACGTCGAGTATGCCTACGCCAAGCAGAACAAGATGAGCTACGTGCAGCTCAAGAACAAGGACGGCAACTACACCAAGCCAGATGATGAGACCTTCAAGTCAGCCGCGACCGGTGCGGACTGGTCGAAGAGCTTCTACCAGGTTCTGACCGACCAAGCAGGCAAGGATGCTTGGCCAATCACCGGCGCCACGTTCATCCTGATGCACAAGACCCAGGACAAGCCGGCGAACGCGACGAATGCACTGAAGTTCTTCGAATGGGCCTATGCCAGTGGCGACAAGTCGGCCGAAGAACTGGACTACGTGCCGCTTCCTGCCAAGGTCAAGGATCTAACGCGCAAGTTGTGGACCGACAGTCTGAAGGACTCGTCCGGCAAGGCCGTCGCGTTCAAGTGACCTGAGCCCCCGGGGCGCTGCAGTCGGCGCCCTGGCCCCCACCTCTTGCCAAGCGGAGGCTGCGTGGCCGCTACACTCCCAGCCACTCATTACGACCCCAAGAAGACCATGGAGCAGTCGACTCCGCATGGGCGTCCCCCCGCACGCAGGCATGTCGCCCCCTGGGCCGACAAGCTGTTTGCGGTGCTTACCTCGGGTGCGGCCTGGCTGACGCTGCTGCTGCTGGTGGGCATCATCGTGTCGCTGATCTTCGGCGCATGGCCAGCGATCAAGCAGTTCGGTCTTGGCTTCCTGTGGTCCACTGAGTGGGACCCGGTGCAGGAGAAGTTCGGCGGCCTGGTGATGATCTACGGCACGCTGATGACTTCGTTCATCGCGTTGCTGATTGCGGTGCCGGTGAGCTTCGGCATTGCGCTGTTCCTGACCGAACTGTCACCGGGTTGGCTGAAGCGCCCGCTGGGTATCGCCATCGAGTTGCTGGCCGCGGTGCCTTCGATCGTCTACGGCATGTGGGGCCTGCTGGTCTTCGGGCCGATCCTCGCGCGGTACGTGCAGGCGCCGCTGCAGTCCGCCTTCGGGGGCGTGCCGTTCCTCGGTACGCTGTTCTCCGGGCCGCCGGTGGGCATTGGCATCCTGTCGGCCGGCATCATCCTGGCGATCATGATCATTCCGTTCATCGCCGCCGTGATGCGCGATGTCTTCGACGTGACGCCGCCGATGCTCAAGGAATCGGCCTACGCGTTGGGCTCGACCACCTGGGAGGTTGTGTCCAAGGTGGTGCTGCCGTACACCAAGACCGGTGT
>Ga0105097_10001183_pt1 | contig 12386 bp, 11 predicted proteins | sample PPLLak12cMay2015_FD_87035 | JGI IMG/M metagenome (GOLD analysis project Ga0105097, IMG submission 87035) | Freshwater sediment microbial communities from Prairie Pothole Lake near Jamestown, North Dakota, USA - PPLs Lake P7 Core (1) Depth... | ecosystem: Environmental > Aquatic > Freshwater >... | reverse complement strand
CTTTAAATGAATCGGCAGCTTCGCCGCCAAATAGGCGTCATATCTTCCATTTTTTACCCGGTTGTCGAAACCGCTTCTATATGGATTGGGTGGAAGATTTAGGACCGAGCCATTCCGTCCATTTCCCGGCACGGGAAGTATTTTTTCAATGGTCGCAGGCCCAATGATGTAGTAATCGCCATTTATAAATTGCCCAATGGGAACTTTTTCTGTAAATTTCCAAGTAATTCCGTGCTGATGAATTATATCACGGGTCGCTTGATCGCGCCAAAATGCTGAATCGGGCAACTTTTCCTGCGCATCAATATTTTCTGAAACTCCGACCAAATAAAAAATGAATGCGCAAGAAAATAACAATCTCGCTTTTGGAAATATGTTCCGGAAATTCAGTGCTCGTTGGGGGATCAATGTTTGTCTTAACGATTTGAAATTCAATTCGATATTGTAGAAAATATCGTCGGCTTTAATCGCCCGAAACCCTCTACTTTACCCCAAACAATAATTCTACCCCGCTTTAGGGGGTATCATGGGATCCCGACTATTCATTACTTCTTCTTTCACCACTTCCAAGAACCCCCGTCCGAATTTAAGGTCAGGCTCCAAATGATTCCCTTCCGCCCATTCGTTCCAAGACTTTATAAAAACAAATTTTGATTCCCCTGGCTTATTCGCTACTTGCTGTAAAACCTCTCTTAGGTGCTTCCGAAATAGTTCTGGATTTGATTTTATAAAAATCACCCCGTCTTTCCCGCATCGGGGGCTATTGTCCCAATTGGGGAAAACCGCTGGATGAACATGCTCTTTTTGGGCTTCCGCCACAATAAGATGCTTTACTATTTCTCTATAATTGTATATGTCCGGTGGAAATCCTATTAGTTTTCTCAAGTAACGCCGGGTTTTCCTTGTCCCTTTCCATTCCCCTAAGGCGGCCGGATGAAAGGCTTGCATAACGATTTTAGCATCAAACCCGTGATCCGCAGGTTGCCAAAGTTTAGATCCAATCCCTACAAGGTAAAGACCGTGTATTCCCCTGCGGGAGGCCATTTCCCTCCAACAATCCGTCGTTCGCTTTGGAAAAGGCATTTTTTCCGGCCGATACACAATAAACAAAGGCTTTCCATCAACCCTAATATTTCGGCCATCGGCGAAGGCCTTTATTAAAAATTCAAAATGCTTCTTATCGTCCTCGACTCCGGGATAAGTCTGCTCAATTAATATTTTCTCGGGATTTCCATGCCATTTTCCAGACCAGGTTTCATTTGCCCAGCATAGACAAAACGGATAATCCGGACTTCCACTTCCCAACACTTCATTAAAAGGCCTTTCAAGAAGTCTCTTTCCCCCAAACCAATAATGATAGTAGCAAAATCCTTCGATTCCGTTCTCTCTTGCCATCTCCGCTTGCGCGATCCTCGTCTCGGGTACGCGCAAGTCATAGTATCCCAAATCAGCGGGAACATGCGGTTGATAATGACCCGGAAAAAGCCTTTTCGCTTTCCCGGTATTCGTCCATTCGGTAAAGCCTTTTCCCCACCATTCATCGTTTTCGGGAATCGGATGGAATTGCGGAAGATAAAATGCTATTATTCTCGGTAATCTAACCATTTATTTCCTTTAAAGTTCAATTGGCCGTTGACGATTTATGTTATCTATCTTCTTATTCTCTTTTTCCCCTGATTTAATATGTATTCCCAGACAATACCTGCTTTCTCTGAAAAAGATATTTTTTTAATCGGGATATTTGCCGTCTCGGTTAATATCCCCCGTATTTGCCGCCCAACCTGGATATCGGTATAATTATTTTTGATGTGCTCCCATCCATTTTCCGCTATCTGCTTATGGAATATTTCGTCTTTGATCAATTTTACTACGGCCCCTGCAAACTCCTCGGGGGAATCGGCGATAATGGCGTTTTTCCCGGAAATCAATCCCATCCCCTGCGCTCCGATTGAGGTCGTCACAACCGGGAGGCCGTGAGCCATTGCCTCTCCGATCTTCCCTTTCATCCCTGCTCCATATCGTAATGGGGCCACGGAAATATAATTCCCTCTTAAATAGGGGGTTGTCGAAGGCACATACCCAGTGACATAAATTGATTCGCTGCTCAACGCTTTAATTTCCGAAGGAGGATTGCTCCCCACGATGGTAAATTTCACATCAGGTATTTCCTTTTTAATAAGGGGCCAAATATCTTTGTTAAAAAATAAGACCGCGTCGATATTGGGCTCGTGAGAAAATCCTCCCACAAAAACAATCCCATTTTGGTCTGAATTGTTCGGTCCGGACACAAGAAGGTGAATATTGGAAACCGTTCTACATATTAAATTTGGACAATCATCGAGCAAAACCCTCCCATCTTCATCCGTAACCGTAATGACAACATCCGCTTTCTGATAAATTTCCAATTCCTCCTTTTTAATCTTTTCTGCCTTCTCCTGGTCAAGAAGATCTTTTGTTAGCTGATATTTTAAAGAAAATCTCAAGTAATGAACATCCACCGTATCTATTATCACCGGACAACCGGGTTGAAGCATTTTAATCCTCGGAAGAGAATGTTTGGCATTATAATAAAATTCTATGATCGCCGCCGATATTTTGTTCTTTCTAAATATTTTAACCAAGCCGAATTCGCCAGTTGACACCTTAATATTCAACTCTTGTAAAGACAACCTGTACCGGGCCTCTTCGGCTGGATCTGGGTGTGCTCTTGAGGCCAAATAAATAATGTCATATGCGGTTGAAAGTATTTTCAACATGGAATAAAGCCGCAGGTCCCCGGATGTTTTATCATAACAAGGGGTATAAGTGCTAACGAAAAGCAGTTTCTCTTTTTGCTCTAAATTCATCCTCAATACCTCAAAAGACGGGGCTCAAACGTCCTGGACGATCCATTCCCACCGAAGATATGGTTCATCATCGTCAGTTACCAGTGTTTATCGCCGGGGTATTGGTGTTAAAGGCGACCATAGATCAATAATAGACAAATCGGCGTAAATAAATCATAACTCAAAGCATTCTTTGATAACTTTCCATATCCTCTCCGATGTTTTGCCATCCCATAACGGCGGCACCGAGGCAGTCTTCGCTTTCTCGATGCTTTCGCAATAAGCCTTGATGATATTTTCCTTATTTGTCCCGGCGAGTATGTTTGTCCCAATCTCAACGGTAACGGGCCTCTCCGTGTTCTCCCGCAGGGTAACGCATGGAATACCAAGCGCTGTTGTCTCCTCTTGCAGCCCGCCGCTATCCGTCAGGACTACCTCCGCGTCTTTCCAGAGGTAGAGCGATTCTTTGAAGTTAAGGGGGGGCAACAGAAATATTCTATCCGAAAACTCGACCCCAAACTCATTGGCCCTCTTTCTCGTTCGGGGATGAACTGGGAAGAATATGGGTCGCTTCTCTGCGATCGTATTCAATGCATCGGCTATCTCGAAAAATTTTTTTTTGCTATCCACATTTGACGGACGGTGAAGGGTAAGAAAAGCATACACGCCGTTTTCAGCCTTCAGAGAATAAGAGGAAAATGTTTTGACGTCCACATCCCCTTTTTCAAGAAGATACTTTTGATAAATCAGATTGTCGATCATAACATGCCCAACGCAATGGATCCGTTCCCTTGGCTTACCCTCTCTTAGAAGGTTTTCTAACCCGCTTTCCTCGGTTACATAAAAATAATCCGTTATCGAATCTGTCACCAGGCGGTTAATCTCTTCCGGCATAGTAAGATCAAAACTCCTCAATCCCGCCTCCACATGGGCTACTGTTATCCACATCTTTTTTGCCACCACGCTGCAAGCAAGAGTTGAATTTACATCACCCACGACTATAACAATGTCAGGTTTTTCCTGTTCACAAATATTTTCGAAGGCAATCATGATCTTCGCAGTCTGAAGCGCATGCGATCCTGAGCCAGATTCAAGGTTGAAGGCAGGTTGCGGAATATCCAAGTCATCGAAAAATACCTGGGACATCTCTTGATCGTAATGCTGCCCTGTGTGGACAATTTTGCATACCACCTCCGGATACCGGAGCGATGCCCGGAAGATAGGAGCGATCTTCATGAAATTGGGCCTGGCACCTGCAATAAGGAATGCTTTAATGGGTTTCAGCATCATTCACCACACATAATATTTACCATAAGAGGCTAAAATGATTTTCCTTTAGCCAATACTATTTTATTTGTTTCAGCAACCATTTGCGTTGCTTTATCGCAAATAGTTTCCAATTGGCTCAGTAGTCTTGATTAAACAAGTTCAATTCTTATTACATAAATATTATTTTTTAAAACTATGCACAATGGCAGCAGCCAATCGCTTCTGATCCAACAGGATATCTATAATTTGGGCTAAAACTGCTTGAAAAAGCTTCCCTCTACTAATTGGAATGCCTAATTTCCTCATCTTTTCTTCATGGTATTGACGACATTGTTTACCCCTTTTTTGTAAAAAGTTTTTGCCCATAAATTCATAATAATCTTTTATTCCAATTTTTAGCAATCGGTCATATTCTTCCTTCTCCAGATAAAAAGGACCGTATTTTTTTAAAATCATAAATCTGCCCCAATTATACCTGTTTAGCGTTTGAGTGGCTGTGGTCTGCGATTTTTCATGCCTTCTGCTATAGGTCAACACTTGATGGACATATCCAAAGTCCGAGTCCTTCAAAATATCATAGCAAGCGGCTATATCCGCTTGCAGCGAAAAATTCGGTTCGTCATAAAAAGGCACTCGATTTCGAATAATATCGGATCTGATTAAGAGAGACGTTGGCGATCCAAATACGTACAGGCCGTTCAAAAGGAATTTTCGACAAATCTCCCGCCCCGAAATAGCATGGCTCGGATAGGGCAATCCGTCCAGGTTTACCCACGCCCCATCCAATCGGTAGGAGCCGACAATACCCACGGTTGCGTTTTTTTCCGCGACGTTTACCATTCTTTCCAGACATTCAGGGAAAAGCCAGTCATCTGCATGCACGACTTTGCAGTATTTGCTATCAGGGGCTATTTTCTGAAACGCAATGTGGTGATTTTCAATGGCACCTACGAAATTTGTGTTGTTATATAATGCTATGCGCTTATCTTTTACAACATAACTTTTAATTATTTCTACTGAAGCATCTTTACTACAGTTATTTACGATTATATATTCCCAATTTTGATAAGTTTGGGCCAAGACGCTCTCAATACATTCAGCAAGGTATTTCTCGCCATTATAAACTGGGGTAATAACACTGACCAGGGGTTGATTTATTGTTTCCATATTTACTAATTTTAAAATGAATTTTGCCGTAGATCTTAATTTTATGAAAGGCTATCGCACATTTAACAAATATTTTTCAATAAAAATAAATCTATGAGTTGTCGGTTTTTTTAATCACCACATTTATGCCAATTATTATTGATTCATCATTCTTTATGTATACAACGTTACTTGTAAATAGTTTAAGGCGAACATGGCCGTTTCAATCGATTCGAAAGGTAAAAAATATTTTTTTCCTTTACGGAAGATCTGCGCTCGCAAAAGCCGAGAAGGTTATTTTGTTCCAGCGCCGACCTCCTCGAGTAAACGCAGAGTGACCTCCGATAGATTCGCACGAGTATGTTTGTGCAGCCACTCCTCTCGAATCCCATTTTTGCTTGGCGCGGTCCGTTCCAATGCAAGCAGGGCAGTGCAAAGTCCCTCGGGATCATTCGCGGGCACTACGATTCCTGCTCCGAGCTCAGTAATGAGCCTCTCAACTTCTCCGCCTGATCCATAGACCAATATCGGCGTTCCGGAAGCGACATAGTCGTAGAGTTTGCCGGGTCGATATCGCTGGAGCGGTTCAGGGTTAAGGAGCAGAAGCGCGCTGGCATACATCATGGATTGCATCGCTATATGCTTTGGCACAAGCTCACGCAGGGCGACGATACCCGGGAAGGGAAACCTCTCAATCTCTTGGGTAGCGGTTTTCGATCGGGTCCCTATAAATTCTAACCGTAACCGCTTGGCTAGATCAGGCTCCCTTTCCAGAACTTTGGCCACGGTATGAAGAAATGAATCGGGTGCCGTATGTTCGCCAAGATATCCGATATATGATAGAAGGATTGAATCATATTCTCCTCGTTTCGATAAGCAAGGCGAAGCCTTCCTGGGAAGATCTTCTTCGTCATAGCCGTTCGGAATAACCACACATTTGGATGCGGACACATCTGGAAAGACCCGAAGCAGGTGCTCGCGTTGCGACTCCGTTGTCAAAATTACCCGATCAGCTGAGCGCAGACAACATCGCTCCATTAGGCGGTCAAACGGTCCCGTTCGGACGAACGTGAATGGGCACTCGGTCCACTCGTCTCGGTATTCCAGTACAAGCGCCGAGCGAAAATACCGTGCAACAAGAGTTGCCACGACAAAATTGTGGAACGGGGGACCAGAGGCCATAACCCGGGAAGGTGGCATTTGGGCCGTATTGGCAATGACGTCCAGAGCCGTCTCAAATACCAGCCGAAATGAGCCGCCATCGATGCGTGGGAAAAACCATGATCTCGCCCTCGATCTGGCCAGCAATGTGCGGTAGATTTCCGCGGAATCGGGCATTTTTCTTAGAAGTTCGGTGCCAGCCTCTGATGGCGGCTCGGGAGAAGGGCCAGAAAATACAGCGAATCGCCAGCCTGCACGCCAGCCTGTTCTAGCCAGTGCCGCCGGCCGATAGGTTCCTCCGGAAATTATGGGCGGGAATAGCCAGGCGAGAAGGATGACCCGTCGAGGATGAGCTTCCCTCTTTCCAGCGTATGGTCGAAAGAGAACACGGCACATCCGACCCATCAGACGGAATTCGTAAAAGCAAGCCCTCGCTCCGGCCCGAGCTCTCACGGGCACTCGGTTAAGTTTACTCGAAACCTGCTGAGTCAGCCTGTTTAGCAGGCGGAAACTGTGATACGCATGCAGAGGTAAGGGTTTTATCCTTTCAAACATAAATATATCCAGGTCTTTCTATTTCAAGGGATAAATATGAAGCGAATATCTTTTAATGGACCCCTTCCGAATGATGGCTTAGCCAACTGTTAACAACCTGCCCGAGAAGTTTGCCATATTTTAAGTTCAACTTGCATTGCTAATTGCGGCCTCCTGAATATTCGTTGCAATAAAAAAGGCTTTATTTATTCCATTTCCTCTGCGGTGTCTTTCTTGTCGGACTATATCTAACAGTACTTGATTAGGATTATGGTTCCATTGATCTAATCTTTTTTTATCGTCGATTCTCCAAAGCAGGGCATTAACTTCGGTATTATTGCCGTGCAAAAACTATCCTCTTTACCACCAAGCGAGCCGGGGCATGAGCATAACCAAGGCTAAGGCGTTGACGATTGAACAAAAGACTAAAAAAGCGGGTCCCCATCTCGATTTTCTTGCGATCGGCATTCTGATGATTAATAAAACGGCTATCCAAGCTAAAATATTCAGTCCGACCGCAATTATTCTCTTTCCGAAACGGATTGGAGGCTGTTGTCGCTGAAATGGGTTTCGAAGGTTGCTCATTTGAAGGGGGATGCTGTCAATGCTGACCTGTTCCCCTCCCTTTTTCTCGTTAGCACCTGCAGTTGCCACCTCCACCGCGGTATCGGAAATCGATATAATCCGATGGAAAGCCCGCCCTTTAAAGGATATTCTATCTTTGGAGATAAGTTTGAGACTATTTTGACCATCTTCCGGCCCTAAGGAAGCAAGGAAGGTGGTTTCCCTGCCGGTTTGTGATTCCACAGTTACAGGCGCAGGTATCAGTTCGCCAAAAGGTTGGGCTACCCATCCCTGTAAAGGGTCTTTCCTACCCGTCACAAGATGCAAACCGATGTCAGCTGGCCAGAATGTCAAGGTATATGACCTTCTCCAGGGCGTGTTGATCATAACTTTGGAATTATCGGAAATTTTTAAATCAATGCTGGGTTCAAAATGGAAATGCCTTGTCCATTTTTCCGAAATATCCGAACGGCATCTGTCAATGATGAGCAAGGTTTCATTTTCTTTATCAAACATCAGGGATCGCTTATGTGTTTGACCGGCCCTCCTTATCGATTTGCCTCTGAAAAAGATAAATTTGTCGGTCTTTCCGTAGGCTTCAATGCCGCAACGAAGAGATCGTTCCTGTGAGGGTTCGGATTCAATTTTTACCGTGTTATGGGCCGACCAGGATAAAGTAAAAGCCCTTCTTGGGTCTTTCTCTTCGTAGTTCAAGAACCCAACATCATTTAAAATTGGTCCAACCGAGTCCGAAATAATCACTGAAAGATCATCACAGTGTTTGTGCGTAAATGAGTTATTTGTTGCAGCGAAAAAAACGTGAAAGACTTCAGATATAAGGCCATATCCAGCCTCGGGATCGGCATTAATATTATTTTCCCCGCCTGACAAAGTTAAACGCGCCGAATCCCCTCTAAAGGTATCCCCAACAGGTACAATGGTTCCATGAGGTGTAATAAACAGCGACATTCGCGCTTTGGCGAGTTCCAATGCTTTAGCCAATTCCTCCGGTATCTTTAAACCTACCTTTTGCATGTATTGGTTAATGTTCATTAGGAGTTCGGTGATACTTTGGTGATACCCAGGAGAATTTTCAAGATGGGTGCCGTTCCGTGAAAAGGTCTGACCAATCACCCTTTCAAGCCTTTTTTTTGCGGCTTTGATAAATTCTTCTGATACCCCTGATCCTTTCAAGTGGGTCGCGGTTACTATCAAGGCATAATCTTGGTAGATACCATGATTATGCGAATACGAGTAATTTTCGGGATGAATTAAGAACATTCCATGCTTTAAGAGTAGCTCCCCCAAAAATGCATTAAATCTTTGGTCTTCTGCGCCAACTGCATTACAGTAGTCAGCGAATGCGCAAATGAAAATAGCTCTAAAGGCGGTAGAATGATCACTCCAGGAAAAACGACACGGTGGTTTATTTCGTGGATTATTTTGAACCCAGGATTCAATGATTGTCTTCCCCTTCTCCAAAAAGCGGATGTCCCCAGTTTCCATGTGGGCAAACACCAGATTTCTCAAGATGAAGAGAGAATGAAGGGAAAGCTGCCAGCTCAGGTTCTCCACGGCCTTCCCTTCCCAAAGCTCATCCAATCCCACGTTGGTATCTCCGAATATGGGTCGCGCCCCAAAAAAGGGAATTGACCATATGCCCGCTAAAGCTTTTTGGGCAATTTCGATCTCACCCACTTGGTATTCTTGCGATCTTTGCATCTCATGTTGGAGGGCGTCCACGGGTTGTCGAGTGAATAATGGGTGTGCCTTTTGCCATCTCCGGTAGGATATAAGCGGATCAAAGGCCAAATAACCCCAAAGGAGAATGCTTACCAAAGAGATAACAACTAATAAACAAAGAATAGAGCGTTGCCGCATTTTAGTTTTATGTTATTTTTTTTAATCGATCCATCGGTACTGCATTTATCAACGATTGCATATTCCCAGTGGTTATACTTTTACCCAACACACTCTCAATGCATTCTGCGGAGTATTTTTCGAAATCGTAGACTAGGGTAGCCACACTGACCAAACGTGAAGTTGATACCTTCATATTTTCATTATTAAAAGTCTCATAATTGTAACGACATCCTTCCATAAATCCCTCCTAACCTCCCTTTTTCAAAGGGAGGAAATTCCCCTCTTTGAAAAAGAGGGGATAGGGGAGATTTAGGCGGAAATGTCAATTCCATTTTGAGACTTTTTAAAAAATTATAAAGATATCTTTTCATTCAGGGATTTAATCCTCGTATTAAACAAACAGGGGCCCTTAATCGGCCCTATTTACTGCGCATCTTTATAACTCGGGCGGGAACGCCGGCGGCAATGGCTTCCCCTGGTATAGGTTTTGTTACTACGGATCCAGCTCCGATGACTGCTCCTTTCCCAATTCTAACTCCGGATAATACTATTACTCCGTAACTTAAAAGTGCATCGTTTTCAATTATAATGCTTCCTTTAGATTGCAGAGGTTGCTCCCGAACAGGCTTTCCTGACTCACAGCCATGATCATATGGATAGAATCCACAATTCGGGGCGATTTGCACTCTGCATCCGATCTTGATTTCCTCCAGATATGCTGAAAATTGGCAACGAGGTTGAATGGATGTGTCATTGCCAATTTTCAAACTGCCGCCTTGCCCGGTCTCAATCGTTATATCACCTACAAGGTGCACGCGATCTCCGATTTCCACGGATCCGCCTTTCAAACTCTGATAAATAGTTACATTGTCCCCAATAAATACGTTTTCGCCGATTCGAAGATCGGAATGATGCAGCGTGGCGCTTGGCGAAATATACCCACGCCTGTTCAATTGGGCTAAATAATAACGTCCTTTAAAAGGTGGCGTGAACCATAAGGCGACTCGAGTGGCACCTCGCCCTATATATTTCAATCTGGAATAACGCATTAAAAATGAAAGGCAAACATTTTTTAATTTATCAACTGTCACCCAGTGTTCCTTTTTTAAAATATCTAATGACTCCTATATCCTTCCATATTTACCAGGCATCAAAACAGAATAAAGTATTCTTACTAAAGTTTGGACTATGATCAATGACTATCCGCTGATTGTTGTGAGTAAGCAGATTATCAAAGAGCAGGGGATACCTGAGTACCATTCGTATAGCGCTCAGAGAGCATCTCTTTGTCCTGCATCGCCCAATCCTCTCCGGTTTGATGTTTCCCGACCGCTGCATGTCTATTTCCAACCAGGGCTCCCACTTTCATAAATATTTCCGCCACCTAGTTTCCGGCATGTTCGTCGGCAAAGCCTGCCGGCGGGTAAGGTGTTCACGGTATTGGAGCGCGGACTTCGCAGATCATTTGTTTGCAGAATTCCGCCGGGCATACCACCGGGCAGTCATGGTCATACGGCAGGACAAAGAGGCGGGACATCCTCCACATGGGCTGCAAAGGCTGCCCTCCTTTCGGCAACGATTTTCCAGCACTTGCTGAGGTGAGTCTTAAGTTTAGTTTTTATTAGAACCCGTTGGACGGTCATATGCGGCACGGATGCGGTAAAGCAAAGCTCAACGACCTTGTCGGCAAGCAGCCTGACCTTCCACCGTAGGCACCCCTCCGGGCTTGCGGGGTTATATTAGATATTTAATGGGTTGATTAGGTCGGATAACTTTGGGTCACTTGGGGATACTCTTCTTCTCCCTCTTTTCGCTCAACACTCTCCCGATCCTCCAGGGGGCGTCGAGATCCTTTTTTTTCACACTGATTTTAAGGACGCTCATGTCTCCACCGGAAAACGTGACTCGTATCCGTCCATGCAGATCATTTCCTTCCCTGAAGGTACTCTCTAATTGGATCTCTGCCCCCCCGTAGTAGTTTTCCAAGAACTTCGGATACTCTTTGTTCTCCTCCAATAAGACGCGATACTCACGATACATCTCTTCGGAGAGGAGACCCTTTAATACTCGGACGTTTCCTGTTTTCAAAGCGTCAATGAAGGAAAGAAAGACTTGGCTCACCTCAACAGATTCAGTTGGGCTTGCCTGCACGGGTTCCTGTGCATGCAAAGCGGGCCTCGTAAATACCAGCCCAGCGAATGCAGCCAATATGACAATCGATTTTCTCATGTTTATTGTCCTCCGCAGATAGCCCCGGTGATCGCTTCGCACCAGAGGCGGCCAATCGACTGGTAGCCCACCCCGTTGGGGTGAATGTTGTCAAAATACTCGGTCGCATAGTGTTGACGAAAGTAGGTGTAAAGATCGGGTGGCTGAACCGTAATGTTATTCGCAGGATTGCCAACCAACTGGTCGATGACGAGATTATACTCCTTGATCAATAGACTTCGAGAGCCAACATCAGGATTTGGGTAAGGCGGACAGTCAATAGGGCTGTTGCAGTCGCCCAAGGCAATGTTGATCTCGGCGAGGGTGGGAGCCTTCCCTGCCTCTTTGACGGCATCAATCATTCGCTGCATGTTGTCCTTAAAGGTTCCAGGGTACCCAGGATCTCCGGGAGATAAATCCTTGCCGCTGGGCACTGGGAGCCACGGACGAGCATCATTCATTCCATAGAGAATCAAGTAGCGCTGGGAATCAGGGTACTTGTTCAGCAGCACGGGAATCAAAGAAACCCCATAGACAGAGGTGGTCCCGCCAACCCCGTGAGTAACAATTGTGTATGGAGTGCGTTGGCCAGCTGTCAACAGGTTGTTGAGGATCGGGGCATACCCGCCACCCGTGTTTCGGCCATCCAACGAGGTGTCATCGTCAGGAAAATTATCGCCATCTCCGGTGGGATACGCCGCACTGATGCTGTCTCCCATGGTGACGTAGAAATTCCCAATCCCCACTTGAATCGATTGGTCCCGAGTGTCGGACGTAGACATTTCTATTCCGGAACTGTCGATCAGGACCGCGTCG
>Ga0105097_10001182_pt1 | contig 12392 bp, 29 predicted proteins | sample PPLLak12cMay2015_FD_87035 | JGI IMG/M metagenome (GOLD analysis project Ga0105097, IMG submission 87035) | Freshwater sediment microbial communities from Prairie Pothole Lake near Jamestown, North Dakota, USA - PPLs Lake P7 Core (1) Depth... | ecosystem: Environmental > Aquatic > Freshwater >... | reverse complement strand
TTACTTAAAGGAGTTCAGATAATCTCTTGGCAGAAAAATTACGAAGATCTTTTAAGTGCTTTTCACGCTCTTTTAGAAAAACAGAAGAGTGGTGAATATTCTTGGTTGAATCCAGCAACACAAGTTATCTCTACAGGTGATTAATACTCTACTAATCTTCGATTATAATCGATATGATGCTTACAACAAAAGTACAGATTAGAAAATTATCAAAAGAAGACTATCTCTTGATCAAACAAATGTGTAGAGATTCAAAAGATTTCTACAATAGCGTTCTTTATATAACTAGGCAGCATTTCTTTAACAACCATGAGTTTTTAGGTATGTATGCTCGGTATGATCTAGTTAAGGCTTTGCCAATAACACAAAGAATGAAATCGGATATTGCTTCACAGATTCAACTCAGGATAGACTGGGCTTTTAAGTCTTTCTTTGAACTTAAGAAGAAACAAAAATCAGGTGATTATCATTGTAAAGTAAAAATGCCACACTATTTACCAAAAGATGGTTATTATCATATTTATTTATCACCAAAGAGTTTTGGCTTTACTGACACTCATTTTTATTTTCATCCATCTAAACAAGTTTGTAAAGAAAATAACTTGAAAGTAACTCACAGGATTAAGGTACCTTTCAACAAAGCAATAATACCTGTAGATTCAAAGATTAAGCAAGCAACAATACTCCAACATAACAACGCTCGCTACTTCGACCTATCTATCACCTATGAATATGATGAATCTAAGACCAATCTCAACTTAGACAAGACTAATCTACTAAGCATAGATTGTGGCCTTGATAACTTTGCTACTTGTTTGGACTGTCAATCTGGGCGATCATTCATCTTGGATGGTCGGAAGTTAAAATCACTTAACAGATTGTGGAACAAACAGACTGCAAAGTTAAAAGGCGTCTATGAGAAACAAAAGAATGCTTCAAAGAAGAAAGGAGTTATCCCAGAAAAGAGTTCAAAACAACTAACCAAATTATCACAACAACGTAAAAACAAATTCAATAACATCTTAAATCAGATGACAGCCTATGTTATTAAATATTGTGCTCAGAATAATATAGGTAAAATTATCATAGGTGATTGGTCATCTGAAATCAAGCAAAACATCAAACTAGGTAAAATCAACAATCAAAACTTTGTTCAAATACCATTTTCTAACTTTAAACAAAAACTAAAACACAAATGTCAAATCTTTGGTCTAGATCTAATCTTTCAAGATGAGTCTTATACTAGTAAATGTAGCTTCTTGGACAATGAAACTGTAGAGAAACACTCTTCTTATCTAGGTGAGCGCGTTTACAGGGGCTTGTTCAGAAGTGCCGAAGGCACGATGATCAATGCAGATGTTAATGGGGCAGGTAACATAGCAATTAAAAGTAAGCAGAGAAGTGATAGCAAATTTGCTATCACTCGACTGTCTAGTGGGTTCACGTCTAACCCAAAGAGAATAAGGCTACCTGATCTTGAAAAAGGTGAGGTTAAGATGAATGAGTTGGTGACTTATGTTGCTGACTTATCAAAGCAAACTTCTCTTGAAGTTACCTCTTAAAGGTGAGGTGACGAGGCGTGAAGCAATTAAGCATCGTGTTGGTGATTTTAATGATCACGAAGCACATCTTTTAATGACGAAAGAAATTACTGAAGCAATTTCAAAATATTTAAAAGGCTTGAAGGGCTTGAAAGCATGATTAAAGCAGAGTGTACTTGGGGAGAAGGTTCAGATGTAATGCTTGTTGTCAAAGATGAAGAGTTTGGCTTCCAACTTTTTAAGCCTGCACAGCATTTAGATAAATCTACATACGGCTATATGATTGCAGGTGCTATGGATTTAACTAAAGAACAAGCTCGTGCCCTTGCTCAGAGTCTTCTAGATGCTGCTGACTGCTGTGATCGCTTAGAGCAAGAACTGCAGTTAGTTAATTTAGATAAACATTAGGGAAGGCTATGTCTAATTGGTAAGACGCCTGATTGCTAATCAGGTGCGGGTAAAACCGCATACAGGTTCAAGTCCTGTGCCTTCCGCCAATGATCAACACAAGCAAGAACTGGTTTGTTTATCTACTTGAATGTAACAATGAGTCTTACTATACCGGTATTACAAAAAACGTTAGTAAACGCCTGTTACAGCATAACAAAGGTACTGCGAGTAAATATACGCGAAGTCATTTGCCTGTAAAATTAATTAGTTCTTTTAGAGTTGAAAATCATTCAGAAGCCCTGAAAGTTGAACGAAGAATTAAGAAACTCAAGCACGAACAAAAGTTAACATTTTTTAAAGTGCACCCGTAGCCAAGCAGTAAGGCCATGGTCTGCAAAACCATGTATCGTCGGTCCGACTCCGACCGGGTGCTTAATTATGCAAAAGATTCAACTAAAATTAGCAGATTGGGAAACAACTGATCTCGCCTATGAAGCTCAGATCTCTGATCACTGTTATGCTTGTATCGGCTTCTACGCTGATGCGCATCCATATTTTTGGTGGGCTGCAATTGGTAAGAATAAAAAGATACCTGAATGTGCCTATGAAGATAATGGTTTTGAGCAGTTTGATTATGCTCTTAATTGGCTGAATGAACGACTATGTTCTTGGGTTGAGCAGAAAGATCTTCAGGTCTTTGTTGATTCTAGAGAAATACCAAAAGTTGAAACAAAAAAAGAGAATGGTAAGACTCTTATCCGGGTTTTATTTCCAGATGACTTGAAACACTTGGAGAAAGTAGAAAATGTTTAGTGATGAAGATAATCTTAAGGGTTTAAATTCTAAATGGGGGCGGGTATATCTTCGTTATAAAAAGGCAGTAGATTCAACTCCTTCTGATCAGCAACTTCAAGAAGCATTATTGGGGTCTTTAGGGGTATTACCAACGAAGCCTAAGTTCGATGGAAGCAGTCTTAGTTATGATCGCGGATTAATTAGGTTATCTTGGCGGGATCAGGAGCAGAATTGGGCAACAATGGAAGGAGATGGAAATTATTTTGTTCAGATAGAAATTCCATCTCTTGGATTAGTCGGCCAAGTAGAAGGTCTCCACAAAGGTAGTGGGTCATTTCCTGGTTTTATAGAGTTTAGAACAAAAGACAATCAGAAAGTAGATCTTTCATCTGAGACTCGCGAAGTCTTATGGAAGTTGATAAACGAGAATGATTTGACTAATTTTGATGCTGTTGAATCTCTTGGGCCACAGGGATATTTAAAGTTGCTTCAAGAAGGCATTGGTGGTGAAAAAAAATTCTACAAATGGTTAAAATCAGTGGCAAAAGAGCGTGGCGAAGATGTTGAAGATTATTTATCTGCTCTTGAAGCATAAAGTTATTTTTTGTGAGATTAAAAATGATCGAGATCAAAAGAGAAGGTAACGACGAAGTTTTGACAATGACTCTAAAAAGAACTCTTCAGACATTTTCTGTCTACTCAAAGAAGAACTATGAAGATTTGATAAAAGAGGGAAAACTTGATTTTGAAGGTCAGCCTCCTGTTGCACAAGAAGATGTTAAGGCCGTTGTTGTAATTCATGCCCTTGGAGAAAAACCAAAGGCCTCTTCAGTTCTTTTTGTTACAGATAACTGTTCTATGACTCTAAACTCTTTCATACGCCCGTACTTTCAGGGAGACCCATCTTAAGAAAATGCTGGTGTGGCTCAATGGCAGAGCGGGGCTTCCGTAAAGCTCAGGTTGCCGGTTCAAGTCCGGCCACCAGCTTAAATAAATAATAGGAGATGTTTGATGTCTACAAGAGTAAAAATCCTTACAGATGATGGTTTTCAATGGACCGGAATGGGGTGTGATGTCTGCGGGTTTGGAACCGTAGATCTTGATGAAATCGATCTCTTTGATCCAAAGAAACCTTGCCCAGGCTGTGGTCGTATCATGCATGATCATGAGATAAAAGAGAGCTAATCTATTAGAAGAAGTTTAATGCCTCTAGAAGCCTTTGAAGACCCAGAAAATGTTGGTAATTCACCTAAGTACCACACAGGTAAAAAGTGCATTGAGAAGGGCTGTAACAAACCTGCTGGTACTGCTTGGTCACCCTTTTGGTGTTTTGAATGTAATGTTAAGAGGATGAAGCGGATTGCTCAACAACTAGAAAACCTGTTAACAAACAGAAATCTATTTTGTAAAAAATAAGAAGAGAATAAAGAGCGTTTGTTGGAGATTACACGCCCATGGCCTAATGGACAAGGCAACAGATTTCTAATCTGTTTATTGCAGGTTCGAGTCCTGCTGGGCGTATTTGCTATGAACTCAACATTGATTGACCAGATTTGTGCCCTTCTTAGAAGTCAAGGTAAGTTAAAAACTCAAGAGATTGTGGATGCCCTTAATTTGGATCGCCGAGTTGTAACTAACATTCTAGAAGAAAATCATTACACTTTTGACTTTGAGATTGATTTCAGTGGTAAATTTTGGAAGCTCAATAACTAGGAGAAAGATCGTGTATAACTCTGAGATTTTTAGAATTTTAGAAGAGTTGCTTAGACATGATTCTTCTAAAAAAGAAGCCCTCAAAAGAATTAAAGACAATCTTTGCCATTGGCACAACATCTCCCCTGAGCGACGTTTTAAATTCCATACAGCCTCCTTTTTCTTTGAGGAAGAGATTAAAAAACATCTTGATCTTTTGTTAGATTTTACGCGAGACATGTCTGAAACTATCAATTACTTTGAGAAAGCAGCTACCACTCTACAATCGGACATTCATTCACTTGAAGCAAGTACATTGGTAGAGCCATCTAAAGTTGGGGGAGAGAAATGAAACCAAAAATAGTACGTCTGAAGCCTCATGGCGCTCCACTTTCTCAGATCTATGAAATTGTTGAGGTATGTGGCTCTAAGAGTCAAGGAAAAACGAATCTTGCTCTTGATTGTCTTACGGCAAGGAAATCTAAAGTCCCATGTCTTTTTTGTGATTTTGAGCATAGCCTAAAGAGTAAAGAGAGTAAAAAATGTCAGAAAAAATCTTAATTAAGACTTTGATTGGTAGCAGAGCAATTGGTATTGCTTCTGAAGATAGTGATTATGACTGGGCAGAAGTTTTTATTCCAGAGAAGAGCATACTCTTGGGTTTAAAGGCAGAAAAGATTTATTCTAAACATTCTGAAGAAGAAGATTCTTCAAGATACCCAATTCAGAAGTTTTTGTATCTTTGCTATAATAATAACCCAAGCATTCTAGATATTCTCTTTTCGCCTGAAAATCATTGGCAAACAACTAGTGCTATTTGGAAAAATTTAATTTATCCGAACAGACATAAGTTTTTGTCAAAGGCTGTTGCTAACACTTACATCGGATATGCTACCTCGCAATTAAAACGTATTGAGACTCATAGATCTTGGTTATTAAACCCACCAAAAAAGAAGCCTTTGAGGCCAGATTTTGGTTTGCCTGAGTGTACAACGATTGTCAAAGAATATCGACAAGCAATGCTTTCATTGCCAGATAAATTTATCAATTCTGATTATCAAGAAATTGCTCGAAAAGAACTCGCATATGATTCAACAAAGAAAAATTGGGATATGTATGAGCGCTGGAAAAGAGAACGCAACCCAGAGCGTGCAGAGTTAGAAGCAAAGTTCGGCTATGATACAAAACATGCTGTACACTTATTTCGACTGTTAATTCAAGGCTGTGAAATCCTGGAGCACAAAGAACTTCGTGTTGATCGCACAGAGATTGACGCTTCTATGCTTAGGGGTGTTAGAAACGGTTATTTGACTTATGATCAGCTTATGAAGAAAGTCACTGAGTTACAAGATAAAATCCATAAAGCAGAGGAAACTTCAACATTACCAGATAAGCCTGATTATGAAATGATTAATAATTTGTGCATTGAGATTGTTGAGCAAAGTTTAAGATAGGGAGAATATGAATGGCAGCACCTTTTAAAACGGTTGACAAAATTGTTGAGATTATTAGAGAATTTGTACCGAAAGATAATGTACCAAAACTTTTGATGAGCCTTGAAAAAACGTTAACTGATTCTAAGAATCAGTCCTTTAATGAGACGATTAGACGTATTGTGGAGAGCTTTAAATAAAAACTCCTCACATTTTTTTATAATTTACTAATACTTATCTGATTTTTGTTATTTGATTTTTTGAGAGGTCAAAATAGATGAACCCAGCTAGAGAGCTAAAGAAGATCGCAGCTGAGTTAGAGAAACTACATTCTCCCCCCGATGAAATTGTTTTATCCGGATATACCTTTAAAAAAGTTGAAGAGTTGCCAGATAGAGATCTTATTTTCTATGATTTACAGGGGAAGTATGAAGGGGCTTTTTATGTTGCACTAAAGCCTGTTGAAAAATTTTTGTCTGTTAATTTATGTATAGGGTGTTCTGCTTCTGATTCAACAGCTGTTGTTAATCAGCGGCGTTGGTTTGGAGATTTGTATGACTTAGATTATGATAACGAAGAAGATAGGAAGAAGCTGGAAGATTTATATGCCCTTGAACACAATCTTCTTTATGATATCTGGGACGAGATAGCTAAGGATGCAAAAAAGAAATTTCCCAATTATATTGTTAAACAAGAGTCTTAGGTTTGTTTTTGAGTAGTCGATCTAATTTTCAATTCAAACAAAATTCAAGACCAGCCTCAAAACTGGTCTTTTTTTGTCTAAAAAATTCTAAAATTAAACTTTGTAAAATAAATGTGAATTTAGGAGAATCAAATGACTGATAGTGAATCTCCAACAAGAGAAGCATTTGAGTTTGAGAAATACTTAATTCCCAACCCTAAACAAGAAGACGTTCCAGCTAAAGCTTGGGAATTGTATCAAGATGGTTTGGATCATTTAGAGCCAGTTAATATTGCAAAGCATCCTGAAAAAGGTTTTGCTGTTTTAGGTTCTTTTGGTCAAGGTCCGATGATTATTTGGAGAGAGCCCACTGCGGTAGATTTACTTAACTCTCTCATTAAAACCATTGCAAAACTTGATTGGGCTGTTGCTCTTCCAGAAGTTCAAGATGACGCTCCAATACCAGGCATGATTATTGGTACTGAACACTATGTCGATAGTGTTTTAAGTTATCTTCCTAAAGATTTTTCAAAAAAGTTTTTACGCAATGTAGGAGGTTCTATGTATGAGGTTGAAAAGAATGTACAGGTTCCTGACCGGCGATATAGTGCTCGTATAAAATATCCTTTTGAGAAATTAGAGGTTGGGGATTCTTTTTTCGTACCATTTAGTGAAATTGTTGCCACAAATCCAGATCATGCTATGCGGAGTGCTGCAAGAAGTTATTCTATGCGCCACCCACCAAAGAAATTTACTGTCCGCCATATATTAGCCGATTCTGAAAAGGGCACTTCCGAGGGCTATCGCTTTTGGCGAGTTGTTTAACTCACTAATTTTCTTCTAATGTAAACATTTTTAATTCAGTTGTGTATTATTTATGTATTTTAAAGGAGAATTGAATGCCGCAAGTGCCGGAAACTTATGAAGCTTTGGAGCAGATCTTTAATTCATGTCCGAAGTATGACATACCATTAGATCTAACACGTTATTCTGAATTGCCAATTTCTGAAATGGTTTTGAAGTTTAGCAATTCTCTTAGACGTCTTGAAAAGTTCGAGAAATCTAAAGCTCCTGAGGATGTTATTAATTCTGAGAGAAGTCTAGCCGAAAAGTATAGACAAGTTCTCCTGTTGAGAAGGGGAGAGTTTATTCTATTTATAAAGCATCTTAATCAGTATTCATATTTTTCAGAAGATGAGATTCTGAAAAATATGAATCCGATTTGTTTAGCAATTCATAGCTATATTAAAAAGCATAAGAAAGCGTGAGGTATTTATGCTAGAAGTTTTTACTTGTTCTTGTGGTGGACAAAACTGGGTAATTCTCAGTTTACACAACATATTATGTGCACAGTGTCATCATGAATATCATCTTCCTCCAAATGTTCTTACAGCTAAAGATTTTAACACTTTAGTAAAGTTTATAGAGGAGCAGAATATTAAAGACAAGCAGTTGGGTCAGTAACTCAGTTGGCACAGAGTACCGCCTTTTTAAGGCGGGAGTCGCGGGTCCGAGTCCCGCCTGACCCATTTGGTTTTTAAGGTTATCTCAAATGATCTCTGCCATCTGTGAGCATAATTATGCTGTAGGAAGTTGCCCATTTTGTCTCTTGCAGCAAGTGTGTGATCAGCAAGTAGAAATCGCTCGCTGGAAGAAAGCTATTGAGGGTTTAACACCAGGAGGTTCAGAGTTTGTAAACGACCCGGAGAGGTGTGCAGCATATCTTCATGAACACACACAGTACCCAAAACAAATTCTAGAACTCCGGGCTAAAGTTGTTGATCTACAAGAAGCGTTGAAATCAATTATTGCGCGCTGTAAAGAAGGTAATAAACAAGTAAATTGGTTACCCATTATTACTCAAATTGCAAGTGATGCTTTGAAATAATCCAGGAGATTTAGCAATGTTTTCTTCAAGATGTCTAAATGGTAGATGGGACTCAAAGGGTTGTCCTGCTGATTGTCCATATGAGGGCTGTGAGATACGTTTAAACTCTAGAGAGCAATCTCAAAATCAGATCTCTCTAAATTACACGAAAGGTTATCTTGTGGTTGACCCTTTTGTTAAGATACCGCCAAAGGTGATTTCTCTTCGAGTAAGTCTTGATCTTGCTAAGATTTTTGTGGATGCTCTTAAAACACAGGGTTTTGAAGGACATGCTCAAGTTTTAGACACTTGGGTTATGAAAGTTGCTCATCTAAAGGAAACTAAAATTAGATCGGTAACAACAGTTTACGATACTAAAGAAGTAAAATAATCGCCGGAGTGGCGGAACTGGCATACGCGCGAGCTTCAAAATCTCGTGGCTGTAAAGCTGTGCGAGTTCAACTCTCGCCTCCGGCATTAGTTTTTCAGGAGATTATTAATGTCTGATTTAAAAGTTAATTGCTTGCTCTGTAATAAAGAACTAGAAATTGATGGAGACGATTTTGCTACAAGTGATCGTTATTTCATACCTTCTATAGGAGATGCCATTGTTTGTGAATCTCATGGCAATTATGGCAGTAGCATCTTTGATCCGTTGCATGAGAATGAGATTCTACAGTTTTATGTTTGTGACCAATGCCTTCTGAAGAATGCAGATAAGATTAAACACTTTAAGATTTCAATGGTTAGAGAAACACACATTTTAGAAAAAGGAACTTTTGCTGATTTTCGGGCAGGTCGCCAGAAAGAAGTCGATCGCTATCAAACATTAAAGAATAAGCATGTTGAGGCACGGATTCATCTGTGGTATCCAGTGCCAGCCGCTGGAAAGTTTAAATGTACAGTTTGTGATAGATATATAGATAGTGCACTTTATCCTGATCGCAAAAGCTTTAATGCTGCTTGGAGTAGTGAGTGTCCCGGAAGAGCGACCAAAGAACTAAAAGAAGTAAAAGAGTAGAATTTAAGATTTAAGAACATAACACATTTTTTTTATAATTCACTAATACTTTATCTAAAAATGTTACTCGATTTTTTGAGAGGTCAGAATAGATGAACCCAGCCAGAGAGTTGAAGAAGATTGCGAGCGAGTTAGAGAAACTTTCAGACAGTTTAATACCAGATCTTAGTCAGATATCTTGGATCGAAGATCAAGGGCATAATGCAGATTTTCATACGTTTTTTAAGATCAGTGGTCAGTGGTATGATGTATATCATGACGAAGGTTTGATAACCTCTGCTGATAAAACAACCGAAGCAAAAATTCGGGCACGCTATGAGCGCCTTGAGAAAGAAGGAAAGCTACTCTCAGAGGGTCAGAAAGGTTCTGGAAAGGGTGGACATTTAGGTGGTGGAGAGCGTCGATTAACAATTGGTACAGACGAGCCTGTTGAAAAAGCAATATTTATATTGGGGGATGATCCAGATATGGGTAGTGAGATTACTGCTAAAGAAATAGCTGAAAAAGTGAATAATGGTACTTTCGAGGATGCACTTATGAACTCCTAACTTCAGATGGTAAAATCGCTTTTATAGAAGAGGACTTATTCCTAGAGATTCCTACTTAAATTTAAAGGATATTATTCAGCAAGACCAGCCTCAAAACTGGTCTTGCTTTTTGTTTACTAATTTTTGTAAAATAAAAGTTTAAAGAAAAAGAGATTTCTAATGGCAGATCTTGGTGATATTCTTGGCAATCGTCGTCTTGTTGCAAAAGATTGGAATTGCAATATTTGGCAGAGTCTTGATAACATAAAAGAACCAGGTGAGTTTTTAGTTGAATTTGGTAAATGTACTCCATTTCTCTTAAACTCTCGAGATCTTGTTCGTTTGCTTAGTGTTTTAGCTACCGCTTTGCGTTCAGCAGATTTTAAAGCAAATGATCCATCTAAAATTCTTTTTGATAAGAGTGTTAATGCTAATCATTTAATCCATGAAGAAGCTATCGTTAACAAATCAATAAAAAAGAGTAAAAAGAAGAAACTTTAAGTTTTTGGTAATAAAACAAATGGAAGCAAAGTATTCTTTTTTGATACTTGATTTTCGAGCAGTTTCTGAAGAAGGCTTAGATGATGCCCTTGTGCTTGACACAGCAGAAACCTTAGAGGAAGCTCGGGTCAGAGTAAAGGCGCAGGGTGGTGGCGTAATTTATAAAACTTCTGGTGGTTTAGTCGAATTTAAAGATTTAGTTGAGATCGTTGAGGAGTAGGTATTAGAATGATCATTGAGAAAACAAAACGCAAGCAATGCACAGAATGTGGTCACACTCTTGTACCCAAAACAACAATCAAGACTATCTGCGATTGGTGTAAATACGAAGAATCTCGTGAGGCTGGTAAGGAGTACAAGAAACATTTTATTGATGTAACGGCCTTTTGGAAACACAGATTACGAGATCTTGATTTTGATAAAACAACTAAAGAGTATCAGGTCTGCTCCTGGGAGTGTTATTTTCATCTTCTTGAAATGCTTGTAAAGAAGCGGAATCTTAGTTTTGTTAGTCATGAGTTAATTCAGAAAGAACATCTCCCAGGGTTTATTCGGGCAGTAAAGAAATACCGGGGTTAATTATGTTTGTTTTAGATTTAAAGAAGTGCTCAATTTGGTTTGGTTGGGAACCTTGGAATCTTTTTGAGTTTTGTTGGCGCCAAGATTTCAATCATTTTTTCTCAGTAACCGTTTTTGGACTCCTAGTAGGCACTGAAATTGCAGCTAAAAAGCATGTTAAGGATAAATTGATCTTTGAGGTACAGGTGGACATGCCCATGCGGATTTTGAAAAGACTTTTACGCTGAAATTTTTAACTAATACCAAATTTGAGTAAACTTTTATTTTTTTGTATTGTAAAAAATAAAATAAAATTAATGCATTGCGGGGTGGTGTAATGGTAACATATGGGCCCCATAAGCCCGGGATTGTGAGTTCGATTCTCACCCCCGCTACCAAATGACAGATTTACCTTCACATGTTACGGGTGAAATAATTACCAGAATCATTAGTGATCTTGGTAAACAAGGAATTTCTGTGATTCAATTACAAAAGCGTTATTTTTATTGTCCCTTTGCTGAAGTTTCAGGAAAGATTGAGAATGGTGAGATACAGTTAACAGATCATCTTGTAGACCCGAAAAAACCTTTTGATACAATCCTGTTAAAGGATGCTAAGGTTTTTGAAAAAGTTGTGCGGATAATTTTAGATAAACGACAAGAGTGGGATGCAGGTAAAAGAGGTGTTAAGAAAGATTCTGGGCCTGTCGTTTAGTTGGCAAGACATCTCCCTTACAAGGAGAAGAGCATCAGTTCGAGTCTGATCAGGCCCACTACCCATTTTATGGAGGTGATCTATGGAAGAGATTCTGCGACCGTTCTTTGGTGTTGATGACGATGATGATTTTGCTGATGAAGATGGCACTTTTGATGAAGATGACAATTTTGATTCTGAAGACGAGGATAACTTTGATTCAGATGACGATGATGATTTCGATGAAGACGATTTAGACGACGATGAGGATGATGAGGAAGAATAGTTTTATTTCACTTTCTGAAAGTGCTCATAATGAGACCAGAATCTTATCGAATTCAAGATGGTTGTTGGAATTGTGAGCATTGTGTTGATAACAGTGATGTTGATCTGATTGATTTGTACTGTGGTTTTAGTGACATGTTTGTTCCACAGAGTTCTAACAATTATAACTTCAATAGCCAAAGATCAGAACAGTCCGCAGATCTTTGGCATAAGTGGGCAAGTGAGAAGCGTACCGTTAAACCAGTTGGCATTTGTATTGCTTTTAAACGAAAACCTTGTATGATCCCGAAGTGAATTTCAAAGTACTTTTTTCATGTCTTTTTTAAATCGCAGAACGCTTGTTTTGAATAAAACTTGGACACCAGTTCAGATCACTGATGTAAAAAATGCTTTAGTTTTACTTGTTA
>Ga0105097_10001181_pt1 | contig 12397 bp, 10 predicted proteins | sample PPLLak12cMay2015_FD_87035 | JGI IMG/M metagenome (GOLD analysis project Ga0105097, IMG submission 87035) | Freshwater sediment microbial communities from Prairie Pothole Lake near Jamestown, North Dakota, USA - PPLs Lake P7 Core (1) Depth... | ecosystem: Environmental > Aquatic > Freshwater >... | reverse complement strand
TTAGCGCCTGCTGAAAACGGCGGCTCCGTTTGCCAGATCACCAGGGCGCGCCAATTTTGCTCGGCTTCTTTGATCGCCTGTTGCACACCTTCCAGCACATCCACGCCTATCGTATGCATTTTGCTCTTGAAGCTGAGGATGGCGATTTGATCGCCGGCATGCCATAGCCTGACAGCATCGGTTTCAAAAATGGTTTCGCCGTAAACCGCTTCCTCGCCGATTAGCTGGTCTGGAAAAAGCTGACGTTGATACACCGGCAGTTTTGAACGCAGTTGTGTTTTCCCAGAGGCAGGAGCGAAAGAACCTTGCGCCATGTGCACGCTTTGCGTAGCACTTTCGGCAATCGTCATCACCCATTGCGGCAATGGTGCCTGACTCATGCTTTTACCGGCCGCAATATCCTCTTGAATCCAGTTCGCAATCTGCTTCCAGCCAGCTGCCTGCCAAATTTCAAAAGGCCCCTGATTCCAGCCAAACCCCCAGCGCACGGCCAGATCCAGGTCGCGCGTATTATCGGCAATCGTTTCCAGTTGCACGGCGCAATAATGAAACAAATCGCGGAAAATTGACCACAAGAACTGCGCTTGCGGCTGCTGACTATTGTGTAATGCAGCAAACTTTTCAGCCGGGCTGCTATATTTCAGCAGACGTTTCAGATCCTCATCCACTTCCCCATCCGACAAACGATAGGTTTGTTCTACCCGATCAAGCACATGGATTTCATTCTTGATTTTCTGATACACCCCGCGTTTAACTTTCTCTCCCAACGCACCAATCTCAATCAATCCTTGCAGCCAATCCGGCACGGCAAAATACGGATGCCAAGGATCTTCCGGCAACGTATCACGCATCGTATTGATGACATGCGCCAAGGTATCCAGACCCACCACATCCGCGGTACGGAATGTAGCACTTTTGGGACGGCCGATCAGCGAACCGGTCAACGCGTCGACCAAATCAAAGCCAAAATTAAAAGCCCGGCCATGATGCATCGTCGCCAGCAAAGAGAACACGCCGATGCGATTGGCAACAAAATTCGGCGTATCCTTGGCACGAATCACGCCCTTACCCAGATAAGTCACTAAAAATTCTTCCAGGTGATCGAGCATTTCCGCATCACTGGTTTTGCAAGGAATCAATTCCACCAAATGCATATAGCGTGGCGGATTGAAAAAATGGATACCGCAGAAGCGGTGACGCAATGCTTCCGGGAAAGCCTCGGCTAATTGGTTGATCGATAGCCCGGAGGTATTACTCGCGAAAATAGTTTGTTCGCCCAGGTATGGCGCAACTTTTGTGTATAAATCCCGTTTCCAGTCCATGCGCTCGGCAATCGCCTCAATCACCAGATCACAATCCTTGAGCAATTCAAGATGCTGATCATAATTCGCTGGCTGGATACAGGTTGCTTTGGCTTTGACCGACAGCGGTGCAGGTTCCTGTTTTTTTAGTTTCTCCACTGCCTTAATCACATTGGCGTTGGGATTATTCGCGTCACCCGGTAACTCAAACAGCAATGTTTCGATGTTAGCGTTCACCAGATGTGCCGCAATCTGCGCTCCCATCACACCAGCCCCAAGTACCGCCGCCTTGCGTACTAAAAAACTTTTATCACCCAATTTCGCCTCCTGCTTGATCCGGTTATGGAATAAAACCTTGTTCATGCCGCCTATGCCCGAAAGAGTACAAGCATGAGTCCTAAAGCGCAAGCTTGTTTGAATTCAAGATTATGAATAGTGCTTAAGGCACTTCACACTGCCAGTAACCTAAAAAGAGCACCTGCTCCAGGTTTATGCAGCGTGAATCTTTGATGGCCCTAAGAAAACAGATTAATTGTTTTTCGGAAGTAAATACAGGGCATTAACCCCAGCTGGCGGTGAACTGTTCCTCGTTAAAACCCACCGTTGCGCGCTTTCCATCAGTAATCAGGGGCCTCTTGATCAGTCGGCCGTTGCTCGCCAGCAAAGCCAGAATCTCCCGGCTGGATAGCGCGGTTAATTTTTTCTTAATTTCTAATTCGCGGTATTGCACGCCGCTGGTATTGAAGAGTTTGTTCAGCGGAACATTGGCGCGCTCGACAATAGCGGCAAGCTCCTCTGCTGTAGGCGGATTTTCAGTGATATCAATAAATTCGTAAGCAATTTCAGCTTGCTGTAAAAATTGCTCCGCATTGCGGCAGGTTCCACATTTTTTGTAACCATAAAATTTGAGCATAACTGATCTACCCAAAAGAAACAAAACGCCTAACAAGCCGTTGAAAAACTATCTGCGTTGCCGCTGCGGTATTAAAAACAGGCTCAAAATGCTCATTTATTACACATAAACTGCGCTTTTTCGCCTGTTTCTGCCTTGCATCGGCTGCCTCGAATACGTTTTTCATTGGCCTGCTAAATTTATTCACCACCTCATTCACCACCTTTGGGTCCCCAGAAAACCACCCAGGTTGAAAAATCCGGCGAGAAATTTTCAAAACGATGCTCGACGTGAGCCGCAACAAAAAATACCATACCCGCCTCAAATTTGTGGAGATCCCCAGCAATAACAAACTCACCATGACCGGAATGGATGAAATACAACTCATCTTGATCGTGCGGCGTCTGGATATCGGTACCCTTTGGCACATAGACCTCAACCGACATGGAGCCATGCGCAAAAGCCTGCACAAATGGCTCACCCATCGGCCATTCCGCACTCGCTTTGCCTGGTATTCGTTTCATCAGATCAGATATTGTTGCTTCCATTCGTGCCACCTCATGTCATATTAAAGTCAGGGGAGTCATTGCATTTCTCACCATCTGTGTAGTACCCGCGAACTAAACTGTAGGCCACAGGCATCGTAACCAGGTTAAGCTACTTTCCCGAAATTCCTATGCTCAGGGGTTGTTAAGCTCAACCCCAATTGCAACAATTCATTCCAAATATCCCCTTGCGCTACCCCCTTTATAATCCGGTCTGTTTTCGCAGCATCGCTTAATCCTTGCATCAGCAATTGCAGATTGCTGCGTTTAGCAGCGGCTAGGGTTGATTTCTGCCGATCCCCCCAGACTCTGGCGGCCTGCAGTAATTGTGCGGGCGGTTGACCACTGTCGAGGCCTTTGCGGATGATGATCAGTTGACGGAATTGTTCGGCAAGGGTGGCGAGGATCAGGAGCGGGGCAGCACCCTCACCTTGCAACCCGGTTAGGACGCGGGTGTAACGGGCGGTGTTGGCCGAAATCATGGCGTCTGTTAGTTGATAAACATCATAGCGTGCCACGTTCAGAACCACGTCTTTTACTTGGTCGAATGTCAGGTTGCCATCGGGATAGAGCAGTGCAAGTTTCTGGATTTCCTGATGCGCTGCAAGCAAGTTGCCTTCCACTTGGTCAGCGAGAAATTGCAGCGTCTCGGAATCGGCTTTTTGTTGCTGTCTGGCAAGGCGTTGTCCGATCCAACCGGGTAACTGGTCACGCTCGATGGCGTAGACCGGGATCAGCATGCTGGTGGTTTCAAGCGCTTTAAACCATTTGGTTGCTTGCCCCTGTTTATCTATTCTGGGGAGTGTGATGAGCGTCAGGGTGTCGGGCGGCAGTGCATTGCAATAGGTTTCAATGGCTTTGCCGCCTTCCTTACCAGGTTTGCCGGATGGAATACGGATATCCATGATTTTGCGATCGCCAAACAGAGATAAGTTGCTACCCGCATTCAGCAGATCAGACCAATCGAAGTGCTGATCAACGGTGAACAGCTCACGTTCGGTATAGCCTTGCTGGCGCGCATGGACGCGGATTAGATCAGCGGCTTCTAGAATCAGCAGCGGTTCATTGCCAAATAATGTGTAGAGCGAAGCAGTTTGTTTTTGCAGGTGCTGGGAGAGCTGTTCGAGTTTTATTCGCATGCCGGCGAGCAGAGTCGAGATCTAAGATGGCATTTTAATCGCAGACAAGCGCCAGATGATCTGCTGGATGGCATCGGCCTGCATATCTTTTTGCAGCAACATCTCCTCCTGTTCCTTGGCTAGGATTTGTGCATCCAGGTAAGGGAGGATGCGTGTTAAAGAGACTTCAGTGTTTGGGATGATTTCGGTGCCTTGCTTGTCAACAAGACGATACAGTACCCGGTAAATCAAATTAAAGTCACGTACCCGGCCACCTCCGGACAGGGATAGAATTTTTCTTTCACTCCCAGCGCTGATGATTTCCAGGATTGCCTCGGCTTCCGCCGCACTGGCAACCACTTTGGTTGTGGATGAAGCACCAACTGCACGCTCCAGATCCATACCGATGGTTTGTCCTTCGGGCGCGGTGATATGCAGAGATTTGAACGGCAGTGAAGAGATCTGTCCGCGCAACTGAAAGCCGCAAGCGGTCAGCAGGAATAACATCACCAGGGTAAGAATTTTCTGTTTGTTCAGGTTCATATTTTTTTGCTCTGTTCCTATACAACAATATTGACTAATCTGCCGGGCACGACAATGATCTTTTTGACTGCTTGCCCCTCGATAAATTTCAGTACATGTTCATTAGTCAAGGCGGCGTGTTCAATGGTATCTTTCCCAGCATCTTTGGCGACATTGATTTCCCCACGTAATTTACCATTGACTTGCACAATCAGTTTGATTTCATCCTGTACCATGGCTGCATTGTCTGCCTGTGGCCAGGGTTGATCAAAGAGTTCGGTACCTGGTTTGAGTTCACGCCACAGTTCATGGCAGATATGCGGAACGATCGGGGAGAGCAGCAGCACAATATTTTCCAGCGCTTCCTGCATCAGGTTACGGCTGGCTGGATCGGTACCCTGGCTTTTTGCCAGGCCGTTCATCAGTTCCATCACAGCGGCAATGGCGGTATTGAATGTATGCCGCCGGTCCAGATCATCGCTGACTTTGGCGACAGTCTGATGTAATTGGCAGCGCAGAGACTTGAGTTCCGGCGTCAATGTTTGATGCAGCGCCGGGTCGATGCTGACAACGCCGCGCTGGAGGTGAGTATAAACCTGTTTCCATAAGCGTTTGAGAAAACGGTATGCGCCATCGACACCGGCATCAGCCCATTCCAGTGTTTGCGTTGGAGGGCTGGCAAACATCATAAATAAGCGTGCGGTATCAGCACCATATTCTTCCACTAGTTTTTGCGGATCAACCCCGTTATTTTTGGATTTCGACATGGTGCCGATCCCGCCCGATTCAACCGGCTGGTTGTCGGCTTGCAGGATTGCGCCACAACGCTTGCCTTGTTCGTCATACTGAATATTGACTTCCATCGGATTAAAATAGGTAATGCGCCCGCTGTCGGATTTACGGTAAAAAATTTCGTTCAGTACCATTCCCTGTGTAAGCAGATTGGTAAATGGTTCATCCAAAGTCATTAGACCCATATCGCGCATGACTTTGCTCCAGAATCGCGAATACAGCAAATGCAAAATAGCGTGTTCAATACCGCCAATGTATTGATCGGCTGGCAACCAATAATTGACGCGTTCATCGGTCATCGACAGGTTCTGGTCGGGGCAGGCATAGCGGGCATAGTACCAGGATGAATCAACAAAGGTATCCATTGTGTCGGTTTCCCGGCGCGCAGCTTTGCCGCATTTCGGGCAGGTGCATTCGTAGAAAGACGGTGTTTTTGCCAGCGGATTGCCCGAGCCGTCGGGCACCAGATCCTGCGGTAGCACCACCGGCAATTGATCTTCCGAAACCGGCACTACGCCACAATCGGTGCAATGAATCAACGGAATTGGACAACCCCAATAGCGTTGGCGTGAAATACCCCAATCGCGCAAACGATAATGCACGCGTTTGCTACCTAGGCTTTTTTGTTCCAGTGCCGCTGCGATAGCATCCACTGCTTGCTGAAATTCCAGTCCAGAAAATTCATCGGAATCGAAGGTCATACCATGCTCTACATAGGCTTGCACCAATGGCATTTCCAGATCGCCATGCAACGGTTTGATGACCGCTTTGATTGGGAGCGCATATTTTGTGGCAAACTCAAAATCGCGTTCGTCATGCGCAGGAACGGCCATCACCGCGCCTTCGCCATAACCCATCAATACATAATTGGCCACCCATACCGGTAATTTCCTGCCATTCAGCGGATGGATCACAAACAAACCAGTATCCATGCCTTTTTTTTCTTGCGTAGCCAAATCAGCTTCCTTGGCGGAGCCGAGTTTGCATTCCTGAACGAAGGCTTGCAACGATGGATTGTTTTTGGCGGCATGCAGTGCGATCGGGTGCTCAGCTGCAACTGCCACATAGGTTGCGCCTTGCAGCGTATCTGCACGGGTGGTGAACACTTTCAGGTCTTGCGGCGTAGCAGATCCGGTATCGGCCGGAAAGGTAATGTCGACGCCGTAGCTTTTGCCGATCCAGTTGGCTTGCATGATTTTAACCCGTTCCGGCCAGCCGCTTAGCGTGTCCAGTGCTTCCAGCAGTTCATCAGCGTACTGAGTGATTTTCATGTAATACATCGGAATTTCACGTTTCTCCACCGGCGCACCGGTGCGCCAGCCGCAACCATCAATTACCTGCTCGTTAGCCAATACCGTCTGATCAACCGGATCCCAATTAACCGTGCCGGTGGTTTGATATGCTAACCCCTTTTCCAGCATGCGCAGGAACAGCCATTGATTCCAATGATAATAACTGGAATCACAAGTGGCGAATTCACGCGCCCAGTCGATACTCAATCCAAGGCTTTTCAGCTGTTTGCGCATGTAGGCAATGTTGTCGTACGTCCATTTTGCCGGGGAAACATTGTTTTGCATGGCGGCGTTCTCAGCCGGCAGGCCAAACGCATCCCAACCCATCGGCTGCATTACGTTGTAACCCTGCATGCGGCGGTAACGCGACAATACATCACCAATAGTGTAATTGCGTACATGCCCCATGTGCAGTTTGCCGGATGGATAGGGAAACATCGACAAGCAGTAATATTTTGGCTTACCGTTAATTTCTACTGCTTTGAATGCGGCTGTTTTCTCCCAGTATTGCTGTGCGTTTTTCTCGATTTCCTGGGGATGATATTTTTCTTGCATGGAATTTAGTTTTTTTACTGTAATATGCTGATTATACCGTGAAGTATTTGGGGTGATTGTGCCTATTATTCGACAGACTTTTGTTCATGTTGCTGAGCGCGTTGCATGTTTCGTTCATGCAAGTTCTGCAACAATGTTTTTAGCTCTCTTTGCCCCCATTCTTGCGCCTCGGATTCAGTGGAAAATCCTTTCAGGCGCTTTGAAACAATAGTTTTCTTTGATGTTACTTTTCTGATAATTTCTGCAACCCAGTAGGTATCTTCTTGCTTGGCACGAAATTCGTATTTCTTACCTTTTGCCATTTTTAGCTTCCTGAGAATAGATAGGTGATCGGTGCGTTGGGTTTGCCGGACAGCGGTATGGATGGTATATCGAGCCGCAATGTGGAAGATTTGTGCATTGTATGCTGGAGATTATCGGCGTGATAGAACGGTTATTTTTTACAGGCGTAATTATTTATATTTCGATCAGCAGCTTGGCAATATCCGGGGTAGTAGATAGATAAAGGAATTCTACCGCAATTTTGCCTCAAAATCTGGAGCCATTCGCTTATCCATGCATTACAAGATTGCATAATATTATTATGCAATGACATAGCAATTTTAGATTAGATAAGTTAATCCAGACGAAAACCGATCTTTAGTTTTACCTGATAATGTGCGACTTTGGCATCAACGATATGCCCACGGGTTTCTACCACTTCAAACCAATCCAGATTCCGCAGTGTTTCACCGGATTTGGCAATGGCCTGCTGAATGGCATCTTCAATGCTTTTGGATGAAGAACCAACGATTTCGATAACCTTATAAACGTGATCGCTCATTTTGAAGTTCCTCTTTATATTGTTGGAAAAAGCGTTATATCATACTTTAAGCCATCAGAAACACCCGTATCTTTATACAGCAATAACAAAAGAAGTAGTTTTTATCCTAATGATTCAAAGAAATATCATATGATGATAAAGCAAACTCAGTAATCCATTTTAAGGAAATTACATACTACTATGAAGCTCAGAATGATACTTACGCTATTGATTGTAATCTCTCTTGCTGCCTGTGCAACCACCCCAACGGGTAGAAGCCAACTGGCTTTTCTGCCCGATAGTGAAGTGGATGCGATGGGTTTGCAAGCTTTCTCAGATTTAAAGAATAAAAAGGTAATCAGTCAAAATGCACAGGAAGATCAGTTTGTACGTTGTATTACAGATGCTATTACACGTGAAGTCGGCGGCAACTGGGAAGTGGTTGTCTTTGAGGATAGCACACTCAATGCTTTTGCTTTGCCGGGTAATAAAATTGGCGTGCATACGGGATTAGTTGAGCTGGTGGATAATCAGGATCAATTGGCTTCTGTGATTGGCCATGAAATCGGCCATGTGCTGGCTAGACACAGTAATGAACGTATGTCTCAGAAACTGGGAGCGCAAATTGGCATTTCATTGATTGCTGCAGTGGCGGCGCCACAGACGGAAATGGGGCGGAACGCATTGAGTTTGCTCGGTGTCGGCACAGAGTATGGGTTGATCATGCCGTTTAGCCGCTTGCATGAGAGCGAAGCGGATGTTATTGGTATTGAATTAATGGCAAAAGCTGGATTCAATCCTTCCGAGAGCATCACGTTATGGCAGAAAATGACACAAGCCAGTCAGGGGTCGCAACCTGTGGAATTCTTGTCAACTCACCCATCCCATGAGACGCGCATAGATGATTTGCGCAGTCATTTGCCTAAAGCCATGACGTTGATGCAGCAAGCCCATGCGGCCGGCAAGAATCCAAAATGTAAGAAATAAACAGCTATGCTTCGGGTTCCGGTTCGCTTGCCGGAAAATCCAGCTCCACTTTTGCACCGTCTGGATCATGAAAGAATAATTGCCAGCTTTCCAACCCTTTTAAACGGTGCAACTCATAGTGAACGCCACTTTGTTTTAAGGTATCGACTACAGCTTGTAGATTAGATGCAGTGAAAGCCATGTGATCTATCACACCGGCTGCATTAACCGGCAATGGTTTTCCCGCCATGATATGCAAGATTGCTTGATTCCCGGCATAAAGCCATGCGCCCGGAAAAGCAAAAGGCGGGCGAAAACCTTCCGTAAGTCCAAGAATATTTATATAAAAAGTCTTGCTTCTTTCCAGATTACTACTCAGCACGGTGAAATGATTCATGCCTTCGATCGCCATTTTTCTTATCTCGCGTTTAAAACATAATTCGTAACAAGTAATTAATGCTGGACATCTCTAGAAATCCAACGCCCCACTGCATGCAATGGGGTTGTTTTTTACAACCAAACCATCATCCCCATTTCCAGCGGGTGAGACAGTAACGGATGACAGGGATAAATTCGAATGTAATATTCCTGCTTGCCACACAATTCTGGTGTTAACTGCAGTTCAAAAATATGTTCGTCTGAATCCTTTGTGCCTGTATATTCAAACTTAAAATGATTAAAGTTACTTAATCGGGTTTTTTTATACTGGCGGTGCATCAGTAGCTCTACAATGACATCCTCCGGTTCCAGGCTGTTCAGTCTGGCGGCTATCTTAAAATTCAATGCCTCACTAAAATTAGCGCGTTCACCGGGAAGGTCTAGCCGGCGTAGTGTTACGTCACGCCATGCGTTTCTTATTTTGGCTTTCCATGCAGCAATATTTCTTGCGTCAGCAAAATCATTTGCTGCATATAGCATGCCTTTGTTACTAGCCGGACGATAGAATTTCTTTACGTATTCATCGACCATACGAGTAGAGTTATAACGCGGCAGCAGTGACATCATCGAATGTTTGGCCATTTTTACCCATTCAGGTGAATAGCCGAGTTTGCCATAATTATAATAGAGCGGAACTACCTGGTCTTGCAGGATTTCATACAGCGCACGACCCTCTTCTCTATCACGCAGCACTCCCTCCATATCTTTTGGACCCGGTTTGATCGCCCAGCCATTTTTACCGTCGTAGCCTTCTCCCCACCAACCATCCAACACACTCAGGTTAATGGCGCCGTTAATGCCTGCTTTCATACCTGATGTGCCACTGGCTTCGAGCGGATAGATCGGGTTGTTAAGCCAGACATCCACTCCGGCAACTAAGCGGCGGGCGAGTCGTAAATCATAGCCTTCAATTAATAAGAGCCGTCCTTCAAATTCTGGAAATTGTGCAATTTGACTGATTCTCCGGATTACGTCTTGACCCGGCACATCGGCTGGATGTGCCTTGCCGGCAAAAATCAGCAACACGGGACGATCCTGATCAAGGATAATTTTGCGTAGCCAGTCGAGATTTTCGAATAGTAAAGCGGCACGTTTATACGTGGCGAATCGACGTGCAAATCCCAATGTCAGCACGTTTGGATTGATGGGATCAACAAACTTCAATAACCGGTCAAGATGAGCTTCAGAGCCATGATTCCTGGCGTTTTGTTCAGAGATGCGAGAACGGATACCGTGAAACATTTGCGATTTTAACGATTGCCGCACACTCCAGAATAAATGATCAGGTATGGAATCAATATCTGCCCAATAGCCGGTATCGCACATTTTATTGCGCCATTCATGACCGAGATAACGATCAAACAGGTCAGACCATTCCTGCGCCAGGAAGGTTGGCACGTGGACACCATTAGTAATATAGGAGATCGGGTTTTCCTCCGGCTCAATCTGTGGCCACAAATCCCGGCAGATATCTGCTGATACGTCGCCGTGTATTTTGCTGACACCATTGTGTGTGCGTGAACCGTGAATCGCCAGTGCCGTCATGTTGAAGTCAGGGCTTCCGGGGGCATGACCGAGTGCCAGGAATTCTTCGCGCGTGATGTTAAAACTGCGATAAAAACCGTCAAAATAAGTTTCTATCATATCTACACTGAAATGATCATGCCCGGCTGGTACCGCAGTGTGCGTCGTAAATACAGTATTCACAGCCACACTCTCCAATGCACTGGGAAAATCGAGCCCTTGCTCCACCAGATTGCGAATGCGCTCGAGAATCATAAAAGCAGCATGACCTTCGTTGATATGCCACACGGTCGGTTTTATGCCAAGCGCCCGGAGTGCACGCGCACCTCCGATACCCAAAATAATCTCCTGTTCAATCCGCATGGTTCTGTCACCCCCATAAAGGTTGTGCGTGATATAGCGGTCTTGTGGAGAATTCTCCGGTAAATCGGTATCGAGCAGATAAAGTGTTACATGGCCGATTTTTGCCTGCCATACTTTTACAACAATTGAGCGTTGCGGCAATGCTACTTCGATTTGTACACTCGAACCATCCTCATGCAAGACCGGAGTGACTGGCAGATCCTCGAAATCCGAAATGGTGTAGGTAACCTGCTGATTACCCAAACTGTCGATCGTTTGAGAAAAATATCCTTGGCGATAGAGCAAGCCAATCGCAACGAATGGCAAATGTAAATCGCTGGCTGCCTTGCAGTGATCTCCAGCCAGAATGCCCAGGCCGCCGGAATAAATCGGCAGGCTCTCATGAAAACCAAATTCGAAACAGAAATAGGCAACCTGATCTTGCGGACCTAAGTAACCCGTATAATCCCGCGATGATGATGCATCATGATAGGAATCGTACGTAGACAGAATACTATTGTAGGTAGCAAGGAAAACCCGGTCTTCTGTTGCTTTCAGCAGTGCAGACTCATCCACGCGTTTGAGAAATGCCTTGGGATTATGTCCTACTGCTTCCCATAAATGCGGATCAAGGCGGGAAAAAAGCGTGCGTGTGGCACGATCCCAGCTATACCAGAGATTGTTGGCCAATTCTTCCAGACGTCTAAGACGCGGTGGTATTTTAGGATTGACGGTGATGGTGAAAGCGGTTCTCGAAAACATGATGACTCTCTCCTTGATGAGAATTATTTTTTGTATGGACGGCTAATTTATTGCATTGGGGAATAGGGATAGGGATAGAAATTGAAACTTGAAACCGCCAAATTTTCAATCCCAGCTATTGAGCAGATTATGTGCCTCTTGCCTGGCACCCAGCAAGCAGATTTCGGAATTTGTGATGACATGCACGGGAATTTCATTCATCAATGCAGAAAATCGTCCTTTGTCTCGAAATGCGCGCATAAAGCCACCCGAGCTTAGTATATTAACAATCCTAGGGGCAATGCCTCCCGCAATGTATACGCCGCCACGACATAATCCAGCCAGCGCGAGATTGCCTGCATAAGCACCATAAATCTCGGCAAATAAATCCAGCGATTTGACCGCAATCGGATGTTTACGGGTCTGGGCAAGTGCGGTTATGGCCGCACCACTGTCTTCTTCAAGATTAATTGGTGCTAAGTCTGAATCCATTGCTGCATTCATTTGCAGGAAATTAAAAATATTAGTTAGTCCGGATCCGGATAGCAAGCGTTCTACCGATACATG
>Ga0105097_10001178_pt1 | contig 12406 bp, 21 predicted proteins | sample PPLLak12cMay2015_FD_87035 | JGI IMG/M metagenome (GOLD analysis project Ga0105097, IMG submission 87035) | Freshwater sediment microbial communities from Prairie Pothole Lake near Jamestown, North Dakota, USA - PPLs Lake P7 Core (1) Depth... | ecosystem: Environmental > Aquatic > Freshwater >... | reverse complement strand
TGATACAAAAAATTGGTATTGATAGAGTAGCACACTTTGGCATTGGGGTGTTTATAACCATGCTATGTATTCTTACATTTGGATTATGGCATCCATATGTGGTAGTTGTTAATTCAATGTTATTCACATTCATTGCAGCAAAAATAAAAGAGTCTTTGGATAAAAAGAAAGACAATTGGGATATTATTGCAACAATGATTGGTAATATCACTATGCTTGGCATATATTTCTTCATTTTGTTCGTGCTTTAATGTCTTTTTCGAACAATTCCTCTATTTATGGAAAAATTATTTTTACCATAAATTAGTTATTATTATGAATATCAGTGAATTGTTTGAAAACATCCAAGATAATTTTATCCCGGAAGATTTAAATGGCGAATTTACATTACAGGGAAATTGTATTGTTTGGACATATGACCTTGATAATGACAGCGAAGAAATTTCAGCACCAAATGAAGATGATGATGAATTGGGTTTCAGTTTTGAGTCGCAAAGTACGGAAGAGCTTCTAAATGAAGCGTATGACGAAGACTTGGTTCTTCTTGAAGGACTTCTCGATGAATTAGAGGAAAGCGATAATTGGTCATTTTCTGAGCCAGAAATAAATGAAAACATAATCTCCTTTAAGATTTTTTAAAAAAAGTGCAACAAATTGGATTTGTTTTCGTATAATTGCATATTAAAACAAATCTACAATGGGCGGTAAAGCACTAAATAAGTACGGAGTATTCACCGAAAGAAAAGACACCAGCGAATTTCTAAGGCTTGGTAAATCTATTCAAGATACTGTTACATACGGTTTCCTGAACATGTATTCGCTATCGGTAGACACTACTGTTGTCACTTGCTATCATACAAAACCAAATCACGGTGACTTGGACTTACTGGTAAAAATAACTCCTGAAATTACAAACAAAAACATAAATTTCAGGGACTTTATTCAATTAATGTTTCTACCACAGGCAATTCATAACAATGGTGGAGTATATTCATTCGACTATCAGAATTTCCAAGTTGATTTCATCCCAATAAAAGATGAAAAGTGGGAAATTGCACAAACATATTATTCATATGACCCGCTTGGTAATATCATGGGTAAAACATTCCATAAATTTGGTTTGTCATATGGATGGGATGGACTTTTCTTTAAATTTAGAAATTTTCATGGTTCGAATTCCGAAAACATATTACTAACCACCGACCCAAGAAGAATATTTGACTTTGGTGGATATGATTACGATAGATATCTTCAAGGTTTTGAAACTCTTGAAGACATATTTAACTTTGCAATTAATTCAATTAACTTTGACACAGAAATGTTTCAAATGGAAAACTTGAAAAGCATTGACAAAAAGAGAAATCGTAAACGTGGTTCATATCATCTATTCTTGAATTACTTGAAGGATAATAACATAAATGTCGAGAAAAATTTTGAAGAAGATAAATCAAAATACATAACTCCAATTGACTTTTACTTTCCAGAAATAAAATTAAAGGAAAGATTATTAGAATTACAGAGAATTGATACTCAAAATAAAATCATGTCTCAAAAATTCAATGGAGATATTGTAATGTCTTGGCTTCCAAACCTTCAGGGGAAGGAATTGGGTGCTGTCATAAGTAAATTTAAGGACGCACTTGGTGACGAATATGGAGAATTTATTTTGAATTCGGATTATATAACAATTCGGAATCGTTTTATGGAAATTTATAATGGAAAATATCAGCCAGAATAAGGAAAAAAATAACATATTGAAGGTTGGAAGTAAAAACCTGAATGCCGAAAACTGGCTGGTATTTCACCCCAATGGAAGACATATGTTCACTTGTGGCGAAAAGAAGGCACAGTGGTATATGGATAGAAACTTAGCAATACTAATTGGGGAAAAAGAAATTGAATTGACATTTATTCCCAAAGGCAATGGCTTCGAAGATAATGAGGAATTTGGTCGAAGCATCCGTGAATCCAGATGTGTTGTTAGTGGAATGGAAGAAGGATTACAACGGCATCATATTGTGCCATATTGCTATCGTTCATATTTCCCGGAACAATATAAATCAAAAAATCATCATGATGTTGTATTAATAAATCACGAGATTCATTCAATTTATGAACAAAAAGCAAATGAATATAAAAATGTCATTGCTGAAATGTATGGGGTGAAAACAATTGGAGAACTTAATGCCGATTATACTAAGAATATTCGTGAAAGGGGTAAGGATAATTCAGTTTTACTCAATTCAATTCATTCAATATTTAAGTCATATGGAAAAATGCCGGATAGTATAAAATTCGAAAAACTACATTTTATATCCGAACACACAAACATTCCGTACAGCTTAATAGAACGCCTCAGTTACATTCAAATGTATAAGCTATATCTTCTATTGAAAGAAGAACATATTGCTGAAATGGGACGGTTTAAAGCGGAAAATAGACTATATTACGACCACGGCTATCATGTGGCACAGAAACTCGATACAGAAGAAAAAATTGAAGAGTTTGTAAAACTATGGAGAAATCACTTCATAGAAACAATGAATCCACAATATATGCCCAATGGTTGGTCTATTGATTTCAGAATAAAAACAAAAATTTAAAATTTTCTTGCATTTCTTATTATTTATCACTACTATTGCACAATAAAATCAGAAGTTATGAAACTCTACAAAGCATTAAAATTAAGAAAAAAATTAGTCGGTGAGATTACAAATCTCAAACAGCAGATTCAGAGCAAGAACTCATATTTGGTGGGTTCATTGAAAGCCGAAAAATATAACGTACCGAAACTTTATGAGCAACTTCTTGAGAAGATTGACCAGCTTACTGGACTCAAATTCGCAATCAATGAAGCCAATCGTGAAATTCAGGCACAAATATATACCCTTTCTGAATACAAGGCACTTATCTCGTTCTGGAATGGAGTGAGCACAGTGGAAGGTACTCAGGAAGGTGGAAGGTTTGGCTCAGAAGCATTGAGAGAATATGCTGTTCAGGTGGATGAAGAAACACGTAATAGCTACGTGAAAGTCTTTCAGGCAAGGGTTGATGCCATTCAGGAAGAAATCGATGTGTATAACTATACCACCGATATTCCTTGGGATGAACCTCAAGACGAGCCAGTAAGCGAAACAAAGGCTGAATAATAAAACTGAAGTGTTGTGCTGAGTAACTTTAATGTTGTTTGAGATGCGTGAACGCAAGTTCTACAACTTATGGTAAAAGATAGAGACATTGAGTATTCAAGATTCGTGAATTCATCTTATCAAAATTTAAGCATTAAGCCTCAAGCCTCATTTACATCAACCACATTTTTGAGAAAAGCACTCACTTCTTTTTTTTGAAAAAATTCGAAATGGAAAATATAAAATCAAAATTTGATTTTGACGATATCCTTATCGTCCCCAGCGTAAAGACATACATAACCAGCAGATACCAAAACATTAAACTTTCCAAAAGATTACCGCTATTTACTGCACCAATGGATACTGTTGTAAATCTTGGCAATATGGATGTGTTTAAAAAGAACAGAATAAATGTGGTATTGCCAAGAACCGTAAAGTATGAGCAATTTATTGCTAATGAAATTTTAAACAATAAAACAACCGATGATGGTGTTTTTATAAGTCTTGGTTTTAATGACCTTGATTTACATTATAAAAATAACTTCAAGGGTTTTCATAAAGACGCACATATTCTTATTGACGTGGCGAATGGTCACATGCAAAAGATTGTTGATTATTGTCGAGAAATTAAAAGATTGAGACCGGATATTATGATTATGGTTGGCAATATTGCAAATCCTGAAACATATCGCTGGTATTGTAAAAATAACTGTGTTGATTATATTAGAATTGGCATTGGCAACGGAAACGGCTGTTTAACAACAAAGCAATCCGGCATCGGTTATCCTATGGCTTCTTTGATATACGAAATCAAACAAATTAAGAATGAATTCGAAGAGGATGAAACTTCTGATATTGACCCACCTGAAATCGTTGCTGATGGTGGAATGAAAGACTATTCAGATATTGTCAAATCATTGGCACTTGGTGCTGACTATGTGATGATAGGTTCATTATTTAACAAAGCATTTGAAAGTGCTGCAGATAATTACCTATATGGCTTTAAATTAAAACCAAGTACTGCAAAATATTTCTTTGATAAAGGTTATCCAATTAAAAAATACTTCAGAGGTATGAGTACCAAAGAAGCACAAAAAGCAATGGGTAAAACCAAATTCAAAACATCTGAAGGTGTTGTAAGATTCAGACAAGTTGAATATTATTTAGAGGGTTGGGTTGAAAATTTTGAACACTACCTCAGAAATGCAATGAGTTATGCTAATGCAAAAACATTGGAAGAATTTATCGGCAAAACAGAAATATGTCAAATTTCAAAAAACGCATATGATAGATTTAACAAATAAAAATGTTGACGAAATTAATGGACTTATTCAGAAGTATGCTCCATTATTGGAATTAACTAAAAATAAAAAAGAAATCCCATATTTGGCATATGTGTTAGATGTTGCTATCAAATACATTGAAGAAAATCATAAAGAAAAACATAAAGACCAGAAGACATGGGCAGCAACCATCGTCAGGTCACAATATTTGGACGGTAAAATAAGAAAAGAATCTGACATTGTTGAAACAATTGACGAATTCTTCCAATATATTAAAGATGAACTTCAAACATATATTGGTAATATGATACCTGCCAGTCAATATGACTTAGAGGCAGGATTTGCACATCAGTTTATAATCAAAAAAAACGGTGGTCATTGACCACCGTTTTTCGTTTATAATACCATATTTAATTAATAGTCGTTCATTTGTTCAATTTCTTCCAACCAAGCCTCATATCTTTCTTGTTTTTCTTCCATCTCAGCTATTTTTGCTTCATTCACATTAAATTCTCTCATTTTCTGTACTTTAGTTTGGAACTTGTTAACTTTATGTGTTAAAGTAGCAACGTCCTTGTCTTTTTTTGCGCCCATGATAGTATGTTTTTAGTTCAAATTATTTTCTTATAAATACTAAAAGACTTGCATTTCATTACTAATTTTATTATATTTGGCGATAAGATAATTCATATTATGGATAGATTTATTAAATATAAACGAATTGAAGAAAAATTAACACCCAATCAATTACAGGTAATTTTCGATGATTTAATTAAAGATGGCTTTGAAATCATTTATTATGATGAGATTAAAGCAGCAACAAATGATGTTTTTGGTCAAGAACAACTTACTGTTGTAATTGTTGCGGGTAGAAAACAAATTACAACAGTTGTGTTATGATAACAGATTCTATTTCAGGGAAAAATCCCGGCTATATTGTAGAAACAAAGACGGGTAAAGTGGGAAAAACATATCACCGGGAAGCATTGGTGAATAAGAAACAAGTGGTACATATCGAGGGTGAAAAACTTCCAATGTTATGTGACCCAAAAAGCTTAAAAATCACTGGGTATTTTGATTAACCATTATGGAAAATATTGAATTAAAGAATCTCCAACAAGGACACACTTATTTAATCTCTCGTTACAATACGGTTTCATCTGCAAAAATTTTATTGGTTACTGAGAAAGCATACAATATACGCTGGAATGGCGGTGGTGAAACTTGGGAACTTAAAGAAAAAGTTTATGATGACTTCACACTAATTGAAGATATTAGTGATTTTACAGTAGAAACGGAATATAAGCCATCAATACTCGATGTTAAAACAAAGCTTGTTCAATGTTATATTTGTCATGGCACAGGAACTGTACCTGAACCTAATTCAACTGCAGGTACTAAACCATGTCCATATTGTCTGGGTGCTAAAATGATTCCAGAGGTAACGGAAATTAATCGAAAACAGTAATTAACTTTTCTAAAACGTATTTATTAGAAAGAAACTTTTAATGAAACGTTCTATTTTTCAAATAATAAAAGAAGAAGTTGAAAATTTTTTCTCTGATTGGCAAACGAGTGATGAACCAAGTATTGCTGACAAATATTATGAAAAATATTATGGTATTGATGCCGACAATCCAAACAAAGAAGTGAAAGATGTTGCTGGCGATGTCGTAGGATATGTCACAACTGATTGGGGCAGACGACCATTGGAAGTTCCAATTCCCATTTACAAAAATCCAAGAACTCTCGAAGGTATTGGTAAAATGACAAGGGGGGTTTTATTAAACAATGGTGATTTTTATGTTGCAAAAACATATTATGCTGCACACGAAATAATCCTTGAGGTTTTAGCTGATAAACAAATTATTCCGTACCAATCACAGCACGATTATCAAAGAGAATTCCCAAATGAATACGTTGCAGTGCAAAGAAATGCAAACACCAACACATTTGTGCAATCAGATGCTTATAGAGAATTCCCAGACAAATACCTACAAATATTTAATAATGCAAATAGGGTGCATCCATATAAATTTCAAGCATTAAAAATTGTTGATGAAATTGAAAGTCCATTAGACCCGAATGGAATGATTTCGAACATACCGAAAGGTTATGACCCAAACATTTTATATGAATCTAACATTAAAAAACATTGATAGAAGAAAAGTGCTTCTTATCTTAGAGTGGTGTAAAAAGAACTTCGGCAAATCTGATTTTTGGAAAAACTACCCATATCTGAGAGTTTATAAGACATGTGGCTATACATTAGACGATGAAAAAACCGGAAGGTGTGGTGATTATAGCAAAGGAGTAATTTCAATATTTTTAGGCTCACACAAAACAGTAAGCGACCTTTGCGGTACTGTTGTTCACGAATATAAACACTACTTATTAAATGAAAAAGAATATAATCTCGAAAGAAAAAATCTGAAAAAAAGAGGTATAAACAAAGATGAAGATATCAATCGTATGCATCCGCACGAGAAATTAGCGAGACGTTTTGAAGGTAAATGGGGACACGTTTGCTACAATGAACTCAAACATGAACTTCATAAGAAAAACGCTTAAAATTTCTAATAATTTCTAAAATTTTATTGGATGTCAACCAATTACATCGTGTATTGAAGATTGACGTGGAAGCAGTTCTCCAAGCAATTCAAAGAAATTTTCATACTTTTTTAACTTGCCCTTTGCATTTGCTGCACGAATTTCCAGCTTTTGAATATGTTTTAATAACATTTCGTCATTTTCGTTTTTTGATTTTCTGAGATTCTCTTTGAGTTTCTCATATTCTTCTTCACACTTTTTATCATACGCAGCTTTTGCGTGGTCAAAATATGCCATAATTATATGTTTTTTAATGCTTCTCGTAAACCAAATTCAAGTGCTGCTTCGTATGTCTGGAATTCTTCATCACGTGCATCATTAACTGCAGTTTGAACAACACGTCCTACCTCATTGTCACGTGAACTGGCTACACAAACATGTACCACGTAATCTTTGTATTTACGTGCACCATCGACAGTACCACTAAGTGTTCCAGAAACAGCATATACCTGAATACCATGTGCTTCTCTCAACCACCTTGCCAAAAGTGCCTGTGTGGGAGCAGCATATTGTTTATAATTTTTATTGGAATTATCTGCAGCAGGATGGTCATTCATGAAATAACTATCATCAAATTCGACTTCACCCCTTTTCATCGAGAACGGTCCGCCACCTTCGGGATATTCCTTGTCTTTCTTGTTTACAAGATATTCAGTATAAAACCCATATCCTGCAACATGATAACCTTTCTCCTTCGCTAATTTAGCGGTTTCCAATGTAATTCTTTCGTCTTGTAGTTTCATGATTATAGTATGTCAAATTCTGGTATCCATTGTTTTGGTAATCTCTTGAATTCCAATTTAATTTCTTTTTCCTTTTTGAGTTCAGAAAAATCACTATAAGTACCACCTTCACCAAATTTATGAACAACAAATTTATCACGCCTATCGGCACGCCTTCTGCTTCTACGTGGTTCAAAAATATATACACGTTCTTTCCAGAACTTCCAATGTCCTCTGGAACGACCATCGCTCCACATTGAAATGTAGTAGAAATAATGTGTGTAATGTTTCTTGAGATATTTTTCAACCTCATCAGTGAAACCTCTCAGTATGAAATTACCATGACTTTTTGTATATACAAACATCATGCAACGTGCACCACCATACCACTTTGGCTTTCCATCAGCAGGAACATCAATAATCGGATACCTACCCTTTTCTGCGGATAGTTTTTGTGTCATCGACACTTCGAATTTTACATTTTCACCTACGTTATCCATAATTTTAATTTAAAAGTTTAGGAAGATGCGGGAGCATGTCGGCTATTGTTAAGCATTATTAAATGTGAGCCAGACCCCCGCACCTTCGGGTTAAGTTACGCTTTCTATTAATGAACCACTATCTGCCGAAGCAGACCCTAAACAGTTTGTGGGGATGGGCAGATTCGAACCACCAAAAAGAATTGATGTCTTTGAGTCAAATGGTTGCGCACCCACCTGTGTCATTGACAACCGTTCTCTCCGTTAACGTGCTGTACAACACAACGGAACTCCACCCCGAATGAGTGGCGACTTTAACCAATTTGTCCACATCCCCGATAATAATGAAACGGTGTGTTTTTACACCAAATGCTCTTAGGACTGCTATAAGCATTGAAGAAGGAGCTTAACTAAAACGCTTCCTGACTGATTTCCCTCTCGTAATTTCGAGCCAAGACCATCTCGTGGTCTCTAATCTTAATTCCAACATCCTCTCGTATTTGGAACTTACTTATAACGTAACTACTCACCTGCAATATCCCCCCAGCCACGTTGGATGTCTCGGTATTTCAACCTAAACCGCTACTGTATGGGGAATTTTCAGCTTTTGTCTTCCGATGGTTTTTACGGACGAACCCAATAGTTTGATACCGTCACGCTTGTCAACGCTGCATCAGCATAATGCAGTTTAACTTCCATTGGCAACTCTTTAAATGATGGCTACTCCCAAGCCTACATTCCGTTTCATCAAATTTTCAAAGAACATTATTGTGGGGACAGAGGGAATCGAACCCCCAAAGTATTTCGTTCTTCGCAACAGGTGGTTACGTACCCACAAGTTACTATCACCGACTTACCAGCGACTCAGTGCACCCTATCGCTTCACCAACTTGTGATTGGCTGCTTTACCAGTTTGCATACGTCCCCGTAATTTTAAAGAACACATATATTACAAAGAATAGTCTTTTCCCACCTAACCATAGCGGGTGTCTTGCTCTTCTTGGGACGCATCTATCTGGTCTGAATCTACGTCTTACACTCTATACCCTATATCTCGGCATCTTACGACAGGTACTTTTCGTTCCCAATTTTCTCTGAAGAAGTGGTTAGCCTACCTTTCGAGCAGAATGTGAAGTTTACAATTGACTATTCAAAGAACTTTCTTGTGCAATTATACGAATAAAATTTGGAAATGTTGCAAGAACTTCAATGTTTTTTTATTTTTATTTGAAAATTCATTTCTCCGGGGTCTCTATTCACACCATTAGTATATAGTGGAGTCTCATGAACACTAACATCATAACTTGTACTTACATTAAAAAACATCGAACCAACATTTAAAGGCAATCCATTTGGATATTGTGTGACAACATGAAATTCAAGTCCATTACAAATTCTGCTACCGTCAACCCGGAATGAATCGTTTCTCATTAATTCAAGAGCAAGTGTAAGTTCCTCATAAAGTTCAATTTCATCCTTCGAACCTTTATTATTTTTTCTTGCATTTTCTATGACAAAAATTCTTTCATCATCTACCTCATATTCATCATCATCCTCAAACATATTACCAATAAATTGTATGAACAAATATAGTAAATTTTAATTAAAATTCATAGTATTTTATAAAAAATCTCGCTATTCAGAAACTACAAAGTATTTATATATGTGTTATTCAGTTTATTATGACAAAAGTGGCACTAAATAATATACGAGAAGGGTTCATTCTATTTGGTGCGCAGATGACATCATTTGCCGTTATTGCTATAAACTATCGTGCCGTTGCGCAAGCAAATTATCTTTGGTCAGTTTTGACTGATATCGTTGTTGCGAGCATATCTTATTTCGTAATCCAAAGAATTTCAAAATCAAAATGCAGTAGTGTTGCACAATGGATTGGTTTTACAATTGGTAGTGCTGTTGGTACTGCAATCGGAATTTTAATTTCTAAAATTATTCTTGGGAGTTAATGCATCATTTTCAAAAACCGACAGTCTTTAAGTAAAATAATCTTACTTAATCTCTATCGTCACATGGCAACGTTAAAAAAGACAAAAAAAAGAACAATCTGTGGAGTTTGCGGTGGAATCGCAAAATGGATTGACCCAGATATAAATCCACTTGGAATTAGACTTTTGTGGATTTTCTTAACAATCTTTCATCCTTGGACAATGACATTAACCTATTTCTTCTTGGCAGCGATATTAAAAACAGAAATCGTTCTCTTTAAGGAAGAACCAGCAAATGGTTAATTATCTCGCAGAACAGTATTTATGTGAAAAATATACTGTATGATGAATGATTTTTATTTAGTACTGATTAAGAACGATGGTAGCATTGTTCATAATATATTTGCAACATCACACAAGGATTTGATAGGTAAATATATTACACCGGAAGACGAAAAAAATAAAACGTACTTCAAGGCACTTTATTCTCCAAAAGAAGGGCATAAACTTGATGATGTTGATAATTATCAATTAAAAGTTAATGAAATTTATATTCCGGGATGGTTTACAGGAAACGTTGAAGAAAAAGCAATGACACTTTTGAAGAGCATCATCGAATCGATGATTATCAAAGGTCGCAAACAATTATTATTGCATGATGGTGCAATACTCACAGGCAATGCAATTGTTGATGAAATTAAACATTCGGTTGTTTTTGCTATGTATGACAACGCACGTATTAAAACAGTTGATAATAACTCGGAAATTCATAGAATGACCGATGAAACATTTATCGATGAACTTTGCGATAATGCAAAAATTGAAGAAGTTTGGGGATTTGCAAAAATTAAAGAAATGCACGACTATTCCAAAATCATGAAAATTTATGGACAAGGAAAAGTTGGAAAAATGTTCGACCATTCCAGAATCGCAATGCTGAAAGGTGATGCAAATATCATGTCAATGGAAGACCAATCACAAGCTGATAGATTAAAGCACATGAGCAAGGTGGACGAAATGCACAATCATTCAATAATTGAAGAAATGTGGGATTGGACAGTGGTAGAAAAAATGTTTGACCAGAGTAGGATAAATTTTATGGACGAAGATTCGAAAGTATTGGAAATGTTTGGAGATAGTACGATTGAACTTATGTGCGGTAATGCAATCGTTGAGAAACTTTATGAAAACTCTTTGGTACGCAAACTTGAAGATGCTGCACAAATCTTGGAAAAGAAACTTAAAGAATAATTTGGATAAGTATGGATAGGAAATGGATACTCAAAAGGTATCCATTTTTGTTTTTAGTCAAAAAAATATATACGCTCGTCACAAAACAATTGTTATTTTAAAAAATATGCGTATATTTGTTATCTAATTTAAAATTATGAAAATCAAATTAGAAAAACTGAATGAACTTCCTGATGCCAAACATCCAAATAATATTGATGTTGGACATGTGGTTGAAGGTGAGTTTAATGCTGAACCCAATGTCGGTGAATGTTTTTGGGTTGGGGATTATTGGAGAACAAGTGCTGTTCAAGAAATCATTGATGCCAACACCTTCAGAACATATAACTCAATTTATAAGTGGAGTATAATTGAAAATGATAATCCTGAGAGTAAATAAAGCCTGTAAGTACTATCCCTGTCATAAAGAACTTGAGGATTGTACTTTTTGTTTTTGCCCGTTTTATCCATGCAAAAACGAAACACTTGGTGAATATACGAGAATTGGAAAGAAAAGAGTTTGGGATTGTACTGGATGTGATTGGATTCATAAAAAAGAAGTTGTTGATAAAATATTTAAGGTAGTGAAACAAAATTTTAAGTAGTATGGAAGAACGTGTTGAGATTAAACAGGTATTGGTGAAATATAAATGTCCGAAATGCAAGACCGGATATCTCGAAGGAACTGGCGTTGTATTCACAACCAATCCACCATTCTATCCACACAGATGTAATAATCCTAAGTGTGATTATGGCGAAGAATTCATGGGAATCTGCTATCCTCACACAGAATATGAAGAAGTTAAGAAAAGACGTAAATCTAAATGAGAATTAATTATCACAACTATAAGCTCGAAAGAGTCGATGGCAAATTTGTCGAAGTTCCAATCTACGAAAGTAAATTCAAGACTTGGATTAAGTCAATCCCACTGTGGTGCTTTAAGAAAATTAATCACAAGCACGTATTTGCTAAAGATGATGCTGGTAGACTTATGGTGGAAAAAATAT
>Ga0105097_10001177_pt1 | contig 12409 bp, 14 predicted proteins | sample PPLLak12cMay2015_FD_87035 | JGI IMG/M metagenome (GOLD analysis project Ga0105097, IMG submission 87035) | Freshwater sediment microbial communities from Prairie Pothole Lake near Jamestown, North Dakota, USA - PPLs Lake P7 Core (1) Depth... | ecosystem: Environmental > Aquatic > Freshwater >... | reverse complement strand
CGTACAAATTGTCCAGGTTTGCCAATGTTGCCAAAGCAGCGGCAGCGGTTTGGCTCAAAGTCACGTTTAGGTCTGCGACAGCAACAACGGGAATTGATAGCGGAACAGTGGCGTTTCCAATTCCTCCTTTGAGGGTGACGGGATTAACCTGCCCTAGATGCCCATAAGACCAAACCGCATAATCATAAATATCGTCCGTGGAATCAAATACGGCGGTCGTGTTTTTTCCACGGGGTCTAATGCGATTGGAGTTGCCACCCACAAAAGGCGCCCCGCCAACGGTTCTTAAGCCTGTCCCAATTAACACCGTTTGAGTTGCCACAACCCCCGAGGAATTTGAAGATGCAATATAAGTGCGGCGCAGAGTTGTGTTAACTGTGCCTCCTAACGGACTTTGCAAAGCTGTTTGTGTGCTATCTGCGGCCACAGCGGTGTCTGTCAAGTAAAAAATAGCGCTTTCAATTGCGCCGGCTGCTGGTGTTTTTACCGTTGGCGCAATTTCTTGCCATACCCCGATTGTGCCCCTATTATTCGGACTGTCCACCCCGTGTCCTCCCCACAGCATTTGCACGCCTGACGCCGCATTAACTGCCGCTGTTCCGTACCCGTCCCACTGTGCAACGTCGGCAAGATTGCCCAAATTAGGCACAAGACCCCGCACAGTAAGAAGCGCGCCCGCTCTATTACTGTTGTTGTAGGCATCTCTTGATTGATAAATCTCTACGTTTTCAACGGTTGGCATATTTGCGTTGCGGAAAGTAATCCCTGCCTGACCATCTACAAACATTTTCACGCGCCGCAATACAGTGTTGTTGGCAACACTGTTTGCGTGGTTTGTTTGTATGTCACCAACGGAGCCACGTTTGTCGATTACGCAGTCTTCCAGCAAAACTTGACCGCTTGCGTTTTGCTCCCACCAGATTGAATGTGGTATCCGAAACAGTGCATTGCGAGCGATGAATTTGCCTGCGTTTCGCACCCAACACACCCGCGTATCCCAACTACCGTAGCTCGTTAAAGCCCACACAATCGCTTCGACCGGCAGTTGCACTGTATATGAGTTTATAGTGTAAGCCTCACCGATATTTAATGTGCCGCCATCTACATCAAGGATACCATTTTGCGCGGTAATTCCAGTAAAAATAATTTTTTCCCGACTTCCGAGCGTCGCGGTGCCGGTTATTTTCAACAAACGATTGGTCAGCGTGTAAATGGTAAGTGGGTAAACTGTGCCAGTAATTGCTTGTGTCGTCACACCGGATATTCCAGTAAGACCGGCAAAACTAGTGTTAGTACCTGACTGCGTAATTGTTGAGCCTGATAGTGCAAAGCTCATACGTCACCCCGCTTAAAAGTGGTCAGGGTTTGCAGGGCATATTTGCCGCCTGTGCCTGTAAATGTTGCGGAAAATGTCATGCTCAATCCTTATTTTTTTGCGACCATGGGCGTTTGCAAAGGTCATTTATGGTCCCTTGTAAATCTCTTGGTACGTTGAATACACAAGAGACGCCTTAGCCGCCCAAGCGGTGGCATAGTCCAAAACGGAAGGGTTGTTATATTGTGTGGCGTACAGCATTGTTCCGGAAGAGGTACTGAATTTTTGTACCAGCCAATTATTGCCGCCTGCCGATTTTCCAACGTATAGGGGATCGCCGTCCACAAAGTCATTTAGAAAATACGTGGCAGGCGGGTTTGAATGGACTACGCCACTTACCCCCATGCTACTCTGCCAAAGAGGCCGCGAACTTTTGTGCTTGTTCTTTCAGCGCTGCGAGCTTTTTGTCCAGCGCAGCTACGCTGATTTCCAGCTCCGACTTGGTTGAAACCAGACTGGCTATGGTTTCTGCATGCGCAGAATGTGCTTCTTGCGCCGCTTGCGTGGCCGCTGCAATTTTAGCCTCTGAGTCGGCAATTGCTTTTTTGGTGCGATCCGCTACAGATGCTTTGATTTCTGCCACTGCGGCAGTGGCTTGTGCTTTGGCGTCAGCAACATCTTTGTCTGCTTGGGTTTGGGCCTGAGCAGCAATTTCTTTGTTGTTGACAATCGCAGCTTTGCTATCTTCCACTTGCTTGGTCAAAGTAGCTGCCGTGCTTTTTAGCGCAGCAACGTCGCGTTCCATAACTTCTTGCAGTTTGACGGCGTTGCTCAAAACAGAAAAAATTTCATCCGCTTGATTAAGAGCAACAACCACGGGCGAAAAATAATTGATTGCGCCCGTCAATGCGCTGGATGCTTTGTCAATGTCTTGCTTGTTCATTTAGAACCCCGCTTGGATGACTGTCATGGTAACGGAACCAGATGTGTAGGTAGTTACCAGTATTCGGATTGCGGTTACTGGGTAGGCATAGTTCCCGTCTTTGTCGGCTGTTTGCGCCACAATGGTGGAGTTTGAATACCACGTTGCTGTAGCTGGGTCAAACGCCGGGGCTTGCACATCATCAAAGGTGTGCTGCACTGTGTATGTCAATGACCCACCGGCCGAAACGTCACACCCGATACCTACGTTAAAAGGATCGGCGTAGGTATTAAGCGGGATAGGGTTAGATGCGGTAGCCGAGCTAACGGTAACGCGAACTGGGCGTGCCATAGTTCAACCCTTACCGTTGGGTAGCCGATGGGGCCATAGCGCCGCTGGAGTCGCGCACGACATAGGCAGTAATAACCGTCACCGCACCAGTCACCGAAACGCCAGTAGCAGTAAACCGAATTTCAGCATCTGTAGCGCCGACGTTGGCTTGCACAGGGGTAAACGTAGCAGCGGGGGCTACAGCGATCGTGCCAGCAGCAGTGATGGTAGACGCAGGAGCAACATCAACCCCAGCGATTGTCAATTTCAGCGTAGTGGCCGAAGCAAACAAGGTGGTGGTCAGAAACTGAACCGAAGTGATGCAGGCGCCAGCAGGGATGAAACCCAGCGAGCCCGTCAAGCCGGCGACTTGGGCAGCGGTCAGGTTGCCAGTTTGAGCGACGATGGTGCAGCCAGTGTTTTGCACAGTGCCCGCAGTGGTTCCAGTGGTGTCTTTAACAGTGCCGAGCAGCCAAGGGCCGAGGTGAGTAGCAAATCCCATGATGTTTCCTTCATGCAGTTACAGGTGAATCAATCAGCATGATGTCCGCCGGGACGGTTTGATTCACCGGAAAGCCCGGAGTACTTGCAATATATCACTGCTGTGGAGTTGTGGCAACTTTTTTCTGAGGATTCAGAATTTGTGCCTGTGGGGTTTTGACACCAGTAAGGGGGTAGCGGTCGGGCTGCCCCAATAAAAAAGGGCCCCGAAGGGCCCTTTTTAGATACCGGAGTATTAAGCTCCGGGGGAGCCATAGGCACCCAGTGGGTCAGAGACGCCGAACGAATAACGCTCGCGAGCTTTATAACGCACGTTACCGGTGTCAAAATCACCATCCATGGAATTGCTCAAAGGCGAACGCACAAAGTGCTTCAGACCGTTAGTCACATCTGTCAACAGGAACCAAGCGTTGGTGTCAGTCAAGAAGTGGTTGATCGCGTAACCGCCGGGCACCGAACCGTTGTTTTTCAACGCGTTGATGTCGTTGTCGGTTGTGCCGACGCGCAGTTCAGTTTCCAACAGGCGGGTTGCAACGAATTGCAGTGCTGGTGGAACGATCAGCTTCTTAGGCTTGGCAGCGATCAACAGGCCACGTTCGTCTGTCCAAGCAGCGATTTGAATGACAGCGTTTTCCAACGATGTTTCGTTCAAGTCGGCAGCGGTAGAAGGACGGTTGCTGTTAACACCACCAGACACCAGAGGGTGAGCTGTCGAGAACAGAACTTGGCCGTCACCATAAGTGGGGCCACCGGCAAAGCCGCTGTTCAGAATCGAAGCTGCTTTCACCTGCTTGGTGTAGGCCATGGCGCGAGCCAATGCTTTGGTGTAGCGGCTGGACAACGAGTCATACAAGTTGTCTTCCACTGCTTCTTCAGTGATGGAGAAGCCCATTGCGATGGTTTCGTGGGTGTACCGAGCGGTCCATGCTTCTTGCGCGTTGTCATAAGCGATGGCAGCGCCTTCGTTCTTGACAGGAGCGGCGGAGAAGCCCGACAGCTTGGTTTCTTCTTCAAAGCTACGCTCCGAAGTTTCAGTTTCGTAGAGCTCTTTGTGCTCTTCGCCGTAACGTGCATATTCCATACCGAACAAAGCGTTCAGGCCGGGGAGCAGTTCTTTGAGTAATTGTGCGCGTGAAATTGCCATGATTTAGCTCCTTAGACACCAGTGGTGTTGTTGAACTGATGCAAGTTAATCTTGACGATCAACTCAGGGAAGGCGTCAGCGCCAGTAGCAGTTGCATACACCACATCCACAACGCGGATCGGGAATGCAGCGGTACCAGCTTCGCTACCTGCCAGCACAGACATGCCGGAGTCACCAGTATTGGCGTTGCCAGTACCAGTCACAACTTCCATGTTCGAGCCGATAGAGGCCAAAGCACCAGCGGAAACAGCGCTACCAGCAGTAGTAGCCACGACTTGACACAGGATCACTGGATCAACCGCAACAACAGCAGCAGCATTCGTCACGCTTGTACCGGGATAGTACTGGGCGTTCAGAGGCTGGCTCTGGGCAGAGGTGTACGAGCAGCCCATGAACACGCCAACGGGGGAGCCCGTAGCAGTGCCAGTGAACTTTTCGATAGTGCCGCCAGTTACAAGAATCACCAGATCACCGAAGTAAATTGGGGTGTTGTAAGTAGAAGCAATTTTGTAGGTGCGGGTTGCACCTGCGTAGGGCATGCCATCCAATCGGTTGATGGGACGGAAGCCATATGGGGCGGATACTGTTGGGTATGCCATTTAAGACTCCAAAAAAAGTTAGGTACCTTTACCGAAAGTGACCTTTGTAGACCGCTCTTTGAACAGCGGCATCCGGGGATCATTTTCACGCATGTAGTTGTTGTCCACAGACTGCATCTGCGCTTCAGCTTGACCGCTGTAATACGCATTCCGCTGACTGACGAACTCAACTGGGGTTTTGCAAAGAAGCAAGCCACCAACTTCAACTGCGTCTGGAAAGCGGCCACTTGTGCTGCCAAACAAACGAATTTCAGGGTGATCCGACGCCTTCACGGGTTCCCAGCCCTCGCGGAGTTTCGAAGATACGTTCATGGGATCAGCGTTGTTCAGAGTGCTAACACGAATCCAGCGGTACGCATAGCCCGGTTCCGGCGTCGGATCGGGCAGAAGCTGGGGAGGCGACCATTTTGTTGGGCGCGTATCCTTGTCGCGTGTGGACAACTCTCTATTTTGACGATTCTGTTCAGCCATGATTATTTCCTCATTTCTTCCGCAACCTTACGAGCATAGAGTTCCAGTGGAACACCCAGCCGCTTGGCGATTTCGACCTGCGATTTGGTAAGTACGACCTTTCGGGGCGCAGTACTCCGCGTTGCCGGTGCGACAACATTCGATGTTTTCGACGAAGGGGTAGCATCCGTCGGTTTCTCAGATTCGAACGTATCTGAGAATCTTCCCCGCATTTCGTCGTCGATTGCTTTGTAGTAATCGTCGCTTCCAACGGTAATTCCATTGTCAACCAGTTCGGAATGAAAGCCAAGAGCGTAAGCTGTCATCTTCTTGTTGCTGCCCCACCACGGATTGCGGTCTTGCCACGCGCGTAGTTTGGTATCAACTTGCGGCTCTGGTTGAGCTTGTGTTTGAGTTTGTACTCCAGTTTCTGCCGTCTGTAAAGGGGTAGGCCGAAAATTATCTACACGGTCTGCGTGCAGCTTGGCAGTGGTCATCGCCTCCTGAGCGTCGGCAAGGGCGTCAGAGTCACCCGCTTCGTAGGCAGCTTTGTACTTGGCCTTGGCTTTTTCCATCTCATTGGCAGCGACCAACTTGGCCTGTTCAATGTAGGCGGTCTGGCCGCTGGACAGTGTGCCCTTGAGCTGCTTGTTCTCTTCGATGATGGCGTGCGCCATACGCACAGCTTCCTCGCGCTCACGCTGGGCAGACTCCTTGGCCCGGCGCTCTTCGTGGTAGCCCTTTGTAAAGTGTTGAATACGTTTACGCACACTTTCATCGTACTTAGACAGCTCGTCATCGGTCACATCCTTGGGGGGCTCGACCATCGGCTTGCGATTGCGGTCTACTTCCGGGGTGTCGTCAATGACTTCGATTTCAGGCTTGTCGTCAGCCTCAGGAGCTACAACCCTGCCGCCTGCGCGGGCGCTGGTCGTTTGCTCGTCTGGAAATTCAAATTCAGTTTGTTCCATTGTCATGTCAGCTCCTTAGGCGCGGGTAATCCCGCGGGGGTCTTGGACCACAGCTTCCACGGAATCATCATTGATGATGCGGAATTCTTTGCCATGGATGCGAATGCGCGTACCTGTGTTGGGGCGAACCAACACAAAATCGCCCTGCTTGCAGCTCGGGCCGCTTGGGAATCGCTTCTCATCCTTGAATGCGTCGGGACCCATCTTGACCACGAACAACACGGGCGACAACACTTCTTCGAAGTGCATCGTCTGGCCAGCTTTCACAAGGCCACTTTCGTATTCTTCGTCGATCTCCGGGAGGACGCACAGGAGATGGAAGGTAACTGGATCGGGTACCTGCTTGGCCTTTTCTTCGGCCGAGGTGTTCAGGATGCCCGACAGGTCAACCGCCGCAACATTAAATTCAGTCATCTTCAGTTTCTTTCAGTCTACGCAGGAGGTCGTTGATTTCGGACTGTGTGGTCAACAGACCCCGGTTAACCCCGCACAGGTTTTGGTAGGTGGGATAGTCTTTGGCCACCCCATCACCCAAATCTTCAGTAATTTCTTTGCGCTTGGCCTCCAGCTTGGCGTGGAGGTGGTCGAGAATTTGGCTGTCCATTACTCACCTTTCTTGGCCATTCCGGCCCTGCTTTTGGCGATATCAATCCCCATACGGACGCCTTCGCGCTCTTGGTCGGACTGCATTTTCTTCTCCGCTTGTTGCGCTTGCTGACCAGCTTTGAAACCGTCGAGTTCCATCTTGCCTTCCAATGCGGCCTTCTTGAGTTCCAATTCGTCAGCTTGGGCGGCTGCATCGAGCTGCATCTTCTTTTCTTTGAGCTCCAGCTCTTTCTGGCGAATCTTCAGGTCCTCCTGCTGCATCTGAACCATCGGGTCCTGAGCCTGTTGCTGCGCTTGCTGTTGGGCAGCCTGCGCTTGGTTCGCCTGTAAAACCTGCTGAGCGGCCTGCGCCATCATGCTGGACAGGGCCAATTCGACCTGCGGGGGCAGGTCTTCACCTTCTGGCGGCAACGAAATACCCATCTGCTGCTCGATTTTCTGGCGGTATGCGAAGCCTGTGTGCTCTGCAATGTGGGCCATCATGGCCGCGGACATCGCCTGTGCCTGTGGGTTCTGCCCGATCACTTTCATGATCTCGGGGTCCTGCATGGCAGACATGTGCACCTGAATGTGAGCTTGGTGATCCTGATACTGGAACGCCTTAACCGGCTTCATATTGAGAACAGCCATGTTCTCGAACACGGGGTCCTTGGGTTTCTGGTCTTCTTTGAGCGGGATCAGCTTGTCAGCGTTCTTGATGCCCAAGACCTCGACCATTTGGCGGTGCAGCTGTGGCAAGTCATAAATCTGGGGGGCACCCTGCGACATCTGGAACACAGCTTGGTACTGCATGATCCGCTGCGCCATGGTCGAGCTGTTGGGGTCGGACACAGGAATCACGTCCACCATGTCGTAGTCCGCCCGCTTGGCCGAGCGCTTGCCCACGGCTGGGTTGTACTCGTAGGCGACTGGGGTGTTGTCGCGGATGATTTCCTTGAGCAGTTTGAATTCCTGCTTCATGGAGAAGTGCACCCGGGCCTGAACGGCCGACATCGTTTTGAGCTGACGCTCCAGCAATGCCAGTGTGGTTCCGACCGGCGCGTTGGCGCTCATGTCGGAGATGTTCATGTCAGCGATCGAGCCCAGACGGCGAGCTTCTTCGGTGATTTTGTCCAGCAACCCAGCCAGAACCATTGACGGCTCTTTGTACGGCAGGGGCATGATGTTGTCCCGCACGGTGCCGCTGGTCACGTCCACGTCACGGAATTCTCCGGGAGCGATCGGGGTGTCGTCGCCTTTGATCCGTAGGCCCCGGGCCTTCAAGCCACCGGGCAAGTTGCTCAGTGTGCCGGCATCAATCAACTGGCGAATCAGGGATGTGCCCGCGCGGGCGTAGCCGCCAATCAGGTGGATGTATCCGATGCCGTAGGCGCCAAAACCGGGGATGTAGTCGTACTGTACGAAGTGCTGGCGCTTGAGGTGCACCTCGTCGTCTTCTTTCCAGTTACGGTAGACAGACAAAATCTCGTTGGTGCCGCGGTCGATCGTGATGACGTAGGGCATTGCCACTTCATCTTCGTCTTCATACCCGGGCAGTTCCAAGTCAACGTGCACTTCAAAGAACTGGTAACGATCGTCGTCCGTAAGGGAAAACCCTGTGTCCTTGGCTTTTTGCTTCTCGATGTCCGACGGGTACGACTTGGGCTCGCCCAGATCAAGTTCCCGGTAAAAGCCCGATACCTGCAGCTTTTTCAGCTCGTTCTTGGTTTTACGCAGGACGTGGGTGGCACGCTCCGCAGTGCGGATGCCGGTCGATCCGTAAGGGAGGATCACATCTTCCGCGGGTACAAAGATAGAGACCTGACGGTTCAAGCTCGGGTCGAAATATACTTTCTTGAACGCCGCGCCGGCCAGTCCCAAGTTGAACAGCATGCGCTCGTGCTCCGGGCGGTACTCTGGCATCTGCTCGGTCAGCTTGAAGTTCATGTCGTCGCGCACGCGCTCGGCCGCTTCTTCTTTGAGCTTGTCAATCGCACCGATGATTTCGGTTTTGACTGGGCCCGCAGCTGGGAACGTCTCGATGATCGTCTCTGACTGGAACCGAACCGCTGCTTCTGTCAGCAGGGTGGAGAACACGCCGCAGGCGCCGTCCCATGGCTCGGTGCGCTCTTCGTACTTCATGCCAAGGACTTCCAAGCCCTTTACATAAGTCTCTACCCAGTCCTTGCGGCCGGTGATGTCCGCCTCGATCAAGGCAACCAAATCGGAAGCCACGACCTGCAGGGCACCTTCGTCCATGAACTCGGCGAGGTTGGAGCCGAACTTCTCTTTGCCGTCATCCTCCTCTGGCATCAGGTCAATCTCTATGCCGTCGATACCGATCTTGACGCCTTCGGGGTCCTCGATCTCGATTTCAATCGCTGGGGTATCGTCTGGCTGGAGGTCCTCAAGAGAACTTATGCCCATGGGGGCTGGGGCCAGTGCGGGGTTCATGCTGTTCGATGCTGCCATTTCGAGTCCTTAGTATCAGTAGTACGCGGCCCGATTTGGGCGATGAAAGGCTTGATTATCCTCGTGGTCTGTGGTCAGACGCAACAGGCCCCCTTTGCGAACGCGCATCAGTGCCAATGTCATGGTGTCAACCTCGTCGTCGTGCTCGCCTGCGGGGAAGGCCAATATCTCTTCGACAGTCTGTGCGGCCCACGCCGATTCTGGAAACCATACGTGGCCGGAGGCAAACATATCAGCCACAGCGTTGAGCCGGGCGATCTTGTCCTGACCCTTACCCGGGCTGAAGTCCTGCACGAAGATACCAGACCGGCGCATCTCATCAATCAGCGGCTGGCCGGAGGCCTTCGCTTCCACGATCACACTGTCGGGCTCCCAGTCGGCGTACTGCTCGTGGGCCATGGCCTTGAGTTCTGGGAACTCGTACTTGCCTTTGACCTTGTTGAGCAGAATGACGTTCTGGGTGTTGTCCTCTTCGTTGAAGAATACTCCCCACGTATGGCACACGGAAAAGTCCGAGCGCTGCTTGGTAGTGAGCGCCGTGTCGAACGCCTGCACGGTGAAGTCGATCTTGGGTGGGTTCTCGTGTGGCCACCATTTGATCCATTCGCGCTTGATGATCGCAGCTTCTGCAGCCGTGGGGTTCTGTTGGTACTGCGCATACCACTTCCACATGATGTGGTGCATCGACGCCCGAGTCTGCTGCAGGCTCTCTAGTGTCCATTGTTCTGGCCAGATGGATTTCTCGTCGTCTGTGCCTTCGTTCAGGATGGCTGGGAATTCAAACGCCTCGTAGCTGTCCCCGCCCTCGTTCATGGCAGAGTCTTTAAGAAGTCGGCCGATCAAGTCCCGCTGGTGCCACCGTGTGTGCAGCACGCATATCTTCCCGTCTGGCATCAGACGAGTTCGCAGGCCGGCACTGAACCATTCGTACGCGTTGTCGAGGGAATTCGTGTTGCCCGCCTTGATGTCCTGCTCGGAAAGTGGATCGTCGGCAATGATAAGGTGGGCACCCCGGCCGGCCAACGCACCGCCAACACCGATCGCAAAATACTCACCGCCTTCTGTGGTGTTCCACTGGGCGGCCGCCTTGGCGTCTGAAGCAATGCGGGTGTTGGGGAAAATGCGCTGGTATTCCGCGGACTGGATAAGGTTTCGCACTTTGCGCGCCATCACGATCGCCAGATCAGCAGTGTGAGACGCCACGATCACCTTATGGTCCGGGTGCCGGCCGAGGTACCAAGCAGGGTAGTAGATAGAAATCATCTGGGACTTGCCCATACGGGGCGCCATGCTCACGGCGATCCGGTTTTTGATGTTCTCTTCCACATCCATCAGGAGGGAACCCAGCCTTTTGAGGTGGGTTCCGAATTTATAGCTGCGGTCGATGGCCGCAATGAACGCCAAGAAGTCGGCTTGCGCAGCGGACACCCGTTTGCGCTCTTCTAACTCCTCAAACATGGCCAATAACTCGATCGCGTCTGCGGCAGGCATCCCTTTTATGATCTTTTCGACCATGCTGGGCGTCATGATGGCAGTGGCGGTGGTCATTGTGCGCTGTTACTTCGGGTTTACGTCGTCAATGGAGATTTCTGCAACTGGTGCACGGGGCGCAGGGGTCGCTTCCCCCTCAATTACCCGTGTCAGGCGCTCTCGCAGCAGCTGTTCAAGCTCTTCGGTCGGCCGATGGCGCATCGTGATCTCGGTTTTGTCCGTAAACAGGCCCACGTCCGAGATTTTGCCCAGCAATTCGAGCGATTTCATGCGAATTCGGGGGTCCGCATTGGCAGTTTCTGCCAGCAGCTTGTTCGTTACGTAGGTTCTGAGCTGGGCCGCGGACTTTACAACCGTCTTGTCGTACTCGTCCAGCATGGCTTGCAGATATACAACCACCGGAGGGGAGGACAGGTCCTCGTCTGACGCCAACTGCTTACCTGCAAAGATGGATCGGGCCAGTTCTTTGTCGTCTTCGTTGATTTCTGACGGGTCTGGCAGGCCATTGGCATCCACAAGCGCAGACATGGCGGCAGCCACGCGGGCCTCAAGGGACTCGAAGGTAGGGGTGAAGTCCGCAAGCGGAACATCGTAGTCGATGGTTGTCTGGTATGCCATGGGAGGGAATCGCACTCCTGAAGATGTAGGGATTGTATTGTAAAAATTTTTAGTGTGTGTTTTATTTTGGCAGGGGGGTGTTTCTGTGGCCAGATTTTTATAATTTTTTGGGGGGCTTTTATTTTCGAAGGGGGGTATGTCGGGATATTTAGTTATATATAGGAGTGTGTGGGATTGGTGGTGGAGTCTACGACACTCAGCGTAAGCGGACGGGCGGAGTCCCATTTGCCAGTAGACGCCCGGGGGTACGGTGGGGTCGAGGTAGGCCGGACTTTTAAGGTTAGAACCTAGGTAATGGGGTTGACAATACCTATGGGTTAGGTTACATTAGAGGTTCTGTATCAATCACGGTACAGAAAAACCAAAAGGTAAATCAAATGTCAGTTATCAATCCCTCCATCGTTCAAGCCGTTGTCAAATCATTTGAGGGCGAAGCCAAAGCAGTTGCCAAAGCCCGCATCGTTCAGGACAAGGCGATTCAAGGCGCGCTTGATGCCATGTTCATTGCATGCGACAAGCCCAAAGCGGAATTCTTGAAGGGTAACGCAAAGTCGAATGAGGCACGCGGCCAAATCAAATCCATGTTCGATGCAATCGCTGAAGCCGGTTACATCAGCAAGTCATCGGCGGCATCGTATCAATCTGCCTTTTGGATTGCATTTGAGCAAGGCGTCGAATTCAAGCGCGACTTGAACAACAAAAAGGACAAGTCCGAGGGCGAAGCCAAAGCAAGCGCCAAAGCATCGGGCGCCGTTCAATCAACAAGCCGCACCGACTTGGACAAGACCCTCAGCAAAGCAATGGCACAAGCTCGGCTTTTGGGGTTAACTGAATTTGCTGCTGAGTTGGTTGACTTGTGCATCGACCGGCTGGATGGTTTCAAGGAAACCGTTTTGGCAAAGTAAACCCAAGGGCTGCGGCCCTTGCCACCCGCCCGGCCCCGCCGGGCTTTTTTTCGTCCCGGATTTTCGGGGCCGCGCGTTTGCCCAGCGTCCGCTGGGCCCGCGTCAT
>Ga0105097_10001174_pt1 | contig 12418 bp, 7 predicted proteins | sample PPLLak12cMay2015_FD_87035 | JGI IMG/M metagenome (GOLD analysis project Ga0105097, IMG submission 87035) | Freshwater sediment microbial communities from Prairie Pothole Lake near Jamestown, North Dakota, USA - PPLs Lake P7 Core (1) Depth... | ecosystem: Environmental > Aquatic > Freshwater >... | reverse complement strand
ATTCCGGTCTTTGGAAGCTTAAACGCAATTGATGAAGAGAATTGGGTCGACTATGCAAAAAAGATCGAAAAAACAGGTGTTGCAGGAATTGAGCTTAACTTTTACCATGTTCCTTCCGATTTTGAAATTTCAGGAAGAGCGATCATCAATGAACAACTCGACATAATAAGGGCCATTCGCAAAGAGATTAAAATTCCAATAGCAATTAAACTTAGTCCTTATTATACTAATCCGTTATATGTTGTGAATGAAATGGATAAGCTTGGTGCTAACGGGTTTGTATTATTCAACAGATTATTTCAGCCTGTAATTGATATTGATAAGGAAGAGATGCATTTTCCATATAACCTTAGCCAGCATGAAGACAATCGCTTTCCATTGCGTGTTACCGGAGTACTCTATGGTACCATCAAGGCGGATATTTGCAGCAGCAGGGGTATTTTTGACGGGAATGATGCAATTTCAATGATACTTGCCGGGGCAAACTGCGTCCAGGTAGTCAGTACTCTTTATAAGAATAAAATTGAGCAAATTAGTTCCATCCTTCAGGATATAGAGAAATGGATGAGCAAAAAAGGGTATAAAAAGCTGGATGATTTCAGAGGGAAAATGTCGAAGAAAAACAACCATGATCCATTTGCTTACCGCAGGGCACAGTATGTTGACATCCTGATGAAATCGGAAGAGATATTTAAAAAGTATCCAACCATATAATAAAAAAAGCGGCATAAGCCGCTTTTTTTTATTTCATGATCACCAGTTTTTTATCAATAAATCCTTTTTGTCCTGTTAACCGAAGATAGTAAACACCCTCTTTCATTTCAGGCAGATCAATTTGCATTTCACCCGTTTCCGGATTTAAATTCTCTGCTCTATATACAGAACGTCCGGTCAGATCGACAATTTCTATCTCAAACGGGGATGTTAAGGCATTCCACTTTATTGAATTTAATGTAATAGAACCTGAGGCAGGGTTTGGATATAGTGTTACCAGATTAGGATCAATGTATTCCTCAATCCCAAAAATTCCTTTCTCGATAAGGATTTCTAGAAGATAGGTTCCCGTTTGTCCCTGGTAATAATTTGAGACAACAAAATAAACGGTTTGTCCCCCTTCTATTACAAAATAACCATCCAAAATATCATCATAAACTTCTGTCCAGTTTCCACCGGCACCAAAAGCCCATAGCACGTCATCTGTATAGGTGATCCCGTTGCCACTGTTGTAACTATCATGCGCCCTTGGGGTAATTTTATACTGGAAACCCGAAGGTAAGTCTATTTTATAATAATCCATGTCATTTCCAGTGTGGATATTTGATCCGTTAGTATTTATCACGACCTGACTTCCCGGAATATTTAACGGAAGCTGGTAAGCTTGTTCGACGGTTTCATTATTCTCATACATATCTCCCGGAAGCTGGGGCGCTGCGATTTGAATGGTAATTGGATTGGAAAAATCATCAGAGCCAACCAGTGTCCAGTTTTCTCCATCTGTTGTATCCCAAAGGGCCAGGATATAAGAACCAGCAGGCACGTTTACACCAGAACAAGTAAATTGAAGATCGTCAATATAATACCATGAAGGTAAATCCAGTTGAGGAGTAATGGCAAGTTCTTCCAAATAAGTCCCTTCCGAATCATACAAATCCGCTGAAACCCAACCATTGAAAGTCTGGTTTCCGTAATTAATAATGTCAAAAGTAATCTGGAACTCTTCATTGCTAACAATGTTAATGGGATTTAAGCTGATTGAAGAATACATCTGCATGTCATTCGCCGGGCCTACAATACTGACAGAGGCATAATTTACATATTCACCTGCCCCAATGATTGCCCAGTTGCCTGTACCGGTTTTATAATAAATACCAATGTAATAGGTACCCGGTGTAGCAAGCATACCATCGGTATGAAAAGTATATGAATCATAGTTCAACGTGGGTAAAGTGATCCCGGATAATTCCTCAATAAAATCTACAAAGTCACCCTGCTCATTGAAAAGTGCTGCTGCCAAACTGCCTGAAAAACTGGATTCATCAAAATTTCCGATGTCAATCGTAACATCAAATTCATAGGTAAAATCAATCGGTAGCGGATCAACATACATTGGGGAATAAGCGCGAAGATCGAACTGGGTTAATACCCCACCACCTCCACCGCTTCCTGGATAAATAACAATAAGTGCCTGCTGGACGGAATTAAATGATCAGCTTCAAACAACTGCGCCGACGGTTCCGGGGCTAAGGTCGTTTAATGAATAATACCCATCATAAACACCTCCCCAACCCCAATTCATATGAAAAAAATTGCTGTTGTCATAACCATCGCAAACCCAGGTATGGCCTCCTCCTTGCCCAAAACCGGCATATTGAATTGGTCTGCCTGCATCCAGATCAGTTTTCAGCATTTGTATCCAGGTTGCGTCGTTATAATTTTCCCTGAAAAGACCCTGAAGGGTATTTTTATAACCAAAGTAGGTTTTAAAAGCATATTCGCAGCAATGAGTTATGGGCGACTGGGCCTCGATAACATAACCTCCACTTCCTCCTGTAGCCGCTACACCATATTGCATTTCAACACCTACACCACAGTGGAACATTAGTGTAGCTATGGCATTATTTGAACCACTAAGTGAATTTGGCATATTGCTCCATTCATAAGTTGTTGCTTCAAAATTAGCCGACAAAGTACCATAATTCTCTGAGTTATAGCTGTGATAGCCGGTTCCGTTTGACGGATAATTCCAAAACTTCATGATTTGAGCCATCGCAGTAGCCGGACATCCGGTTACGGTCAACTCATTATAGTTGTTATCATAGGGGCAAAGGTCATTATAGTAAGGAGCTTGATTCCAGGTGGTCGACATAAGAGGATCAACAGCTGTAAAGGATTTGAAATTCATCACTGCCTCGTTCCCAAGTAAAGAACTCCAGGCATTCTGTACCTGAATTTCCGGTTCGAATTTAATTTTTGTAAGTTCTACTATTTCCTGGGCTCGCCGTTCTAATAAGCCCTCCAATGCAGGAGGAAGGTTTTCACCTGTAAAAGTACCTTTCAATGCATAGCCAATAACAGGAAGTGCCCGATCATCGGCTGAAATTATTACAAATCCTTTATTTTCAGTTGCATTGAAAACATAGAAAAGGTCGATTTCCTTTTCTATTGGCTCATTCTCAGTAAAGCTTGTATTTGTATAGGTAACAGCAAGATTGAATTCCGGAACCTCAGTTACCTGTAGTTTGGCTTTCTCAGCCATCACTTTATAATGCTTTTGAGCAGCTTTTTTTGCAGTTAAAACCGAAACAGGATCTGCCTCCACATAGGAAAACAGAAAAAAACCAATAGTTATAATAAGTAAAAATCTTTTCATGATAAAATCTTTTAAGTTAATATTCTATTATTATTCAACAAATTAACACTATTCTAATTCGGCCAGGATGAATAAATTATTTTATCCAAAGCAACCACAAATATAAACAAAAAACGGAACTAAAAAGTTAGGGAATATTGTAAAATAATCTTTCGCATCTGTTCAGCTTTTAAAGGTCGTAAAGAGTACCATTGATTCAATACATTATCAATAATAAAGGAAACTTTATGTTTCTCTTTGAATAGCTGGCTGATCCGAAAATCAAAAATGAAACTACCATTATTATGATTATAATAATAATCCATGTAGTCAATGGGTTGTATAGTTCCACCGGTTTGTTTTGTAAAGTCTTCCAAATCCTCAATAGCTTTGTCAAGGTTTTCTATTTTGCTGAAATACTTAATCCCAATTCCAGTTGAAAAATTACCTACATCGAATTCAATATCCGCTTTAACAGTATGTAAAAACCGATATTTAAGAATATTCTTACTTGGATCCACACTTGTTGTCTGGAAACTGAATTCACTGTTAGCACCCAAACTATAGTCCTCTGCAAAAATATAATCAGGATCCAGTGTTTTTGGCATGATATAATTATAACCGATCATTGTTTTTAATACTGCATTCTTAGTCAATTGAGCCTTGCCGGTTACAGAAATATCAATACCTATAATTCGGGACTTACCAGTATTTACAAAGCGAAAACCATAAAATGGCCATGTAAAGGTAGAGTCCCATTTTCCAAATAAGTACTCAATTGTATTTTCATAATCCTGTTGAAAGACTGCAAAATCAATATAACCAAAATAATTGATAAATTTAAACCCTTGTTTTATACCAATTTCAGCATTCAGGCTGCTTTCAGGGACCAAACCCGGATTGTCAAATACTCCAAACGACCCTACGTCCATACGAATAAATTTTTCTGCAATAGTTGGATATCGAAATCCCTGTCCGACAGATGCACGTAAATAAGTTTCCTGCAATAGTTTAAATGACAAACCAGCTCTGAATACAGGCTTTGTTTCATTGGTCGTATTATTCATGCTATAGTGTTCCAACCTTGCTCCAGCCGAAAAATTGATCACTTTGAAAATATTAAAATCAATTTCGGCATAACCCGAAAGATTTAACAAATGATTATTCGGAGAACCGGATCCTGTGTACATATTCGAGATCACATCATTGTATTGAAATGTGATCCCTCCTATGAAAGCCATTCCTTTAAAGAACTTGTATTTCCTGCCAAAATTATAATCTCCGTAATACACTGTTGATCGTATATTTTGATCATTGGATTGATCTGTGTTATTATATAATACCCTTGCTTTAAAGGAGTGGGTATCTCCATTTTTAGCAAAGAGATTTACAAATGGATCTATGTAAAAAGAAAACTGATCCTGCAATAAAACAGCGCCCGGATAGGCACGATAAAATCCTTCATCCAAATCGAGCCATGCGAGAACCAAATTGCTTTGGTTATACATAATGTTGCCATTAACGCCGTAATTTAATCCCTTTACCCTTTCCGATCGTTGTCTTATGTTAAAATTTAACCGGTATCGCTTTTTGGCCATTTGCTCATCTGTAAAATCAGTGAGTGTATCATTTACCAATGGCCCGGGACGCGGAGCGCCAATATAACCATGATCAAGCAACACATTGGCGCCAATGGTAAAATCCGTATTTTTGATCATCCGTGTATGGAAAAAATCAGCGCCGGTTTCATAAGGAAAATCATTCCACCACTTCATTTCCTGATCTTTTGGAGTGGAATATGCTCCCCCGAATACTTTTATCCTGGTCAATGGTTCCAGTTTAGGCCGGGCGGTCCGTATATATATTGCTCCGCTTAATGCACTTGATCCTGACAATACGGAAGCACAACCTTTCACAATTTCAATCTGATCAATGTTTTCGGTGGGAATCAAATCCCAGTATGGTCGGGCTGCATCCCCTGAAAGCACCGGCATATCATCAATAAAAATAGCCACTTTACTACCAACACCAAAAGTAAATCCGCTTCCTCCGCGTATCTGGGGTTCTCCGTCTAATATGTTTAACCCGGGAGCATAATCCAGAATAGAAGTAATATTCGTAACATTTTTACTTTGAATAATCTCGGGTTTGATTATCTCCATTGATGTGGTAATCTCTTCGATTGACCTGTCAAACCGTCCAACTTTTATTTCAACCCCCTGCAATTCGTTAACATAGGGTTTTAATCTGATCTCTTTTCTTAATGTTTCACCCGACTTGATATTGACATCAAGTGTAGCAGTTTGCATTCCGGTAAAAGAAACAACAAAAACATAATGGCCTTCAGAGAGTTTTATACTATAATTGCCATTTATATCAGTTATAGCACCTGTTGACAAATCACCTTTAAGCTTGATATGAACTCCAATCAAGGATTCTCCTGTATCATCCGCTTTAACAACACCTTCGAGATAACCATCATTTTGAGCTATAACCCGGAAAGCACATAAAGCCAATAGTATTATGATAAAGGGTATGGATTTCATCTGATAAAATCTATCGAATATCACAAAAGGAATTCAGAAGCATTTTGTATTAATCCCAACCTTTAAAATCCCTGATTATTTATATAAATTTTCCGGCTAATGACATAGTCATCAGACCTGATTTTTACAACGCAGATCCCGTTTAAATTAAGCGTTGGCTCAAGAGAAATTTCATCAGAAACGATTTTACTTTGCCATAAGGGCCTTCCAACAAGATCAAAAATCTCAAGGGTAGAATGCATCCTTAAATCGTCGGATAGATTACTGATATGCAACGTATTTGCAGCAACATATACACCTACCTGGTCTAATGGATTTTCATTTATCGCCTGATCTCCTCCGATAATTTCGAGGTCATCATAAAAGGCAATACTTCCAACATTGGGGGTTGTTCCATTTCCGGATGTAATAATGATTAAAATATACTCAGGTGTTCTGCTATCAAAATAATCAAAGGCAAGTGCAATGCGTGTCCAATTTTCAAATGTGCCTCCAATATCCGCGCGGGTATAAGCAACCCGATTGGCTTCATTCTCAGGTTTTGGAGGTAAGGTTGCTTCATCTACATGCAATAGTGCCTGGAATTGCAATGTGTCATTTCCGTCAGGAAGAAACTTCATCCAAAAAGCAATGCTGTCAGGACGAAAAGTATAAGGTGTATTCCACCTCGGATCGGTAGTATTTGTGAAAACATATGCCAGTTCAGTATTTAGATTTGGATGATATTGACCGTTACTCATGGTGCCTGATACAGGAATACCTAAAGTTGAAGTATTATGTAACTTAACTGAATATTGACCGCTGTGTGCATTGGTGCTTTTCTCCCATGTGATGGGCGCTAAGCTACTGATGGTAGGATTGTCAGAGGTTTTAATGGTGCTCCAGTTGACGGGTTCAATAATATCTGGTCCAAGGCCTACCTCTTCCCAATCTTCAAATCCCGGATTTTCAATTTGCTGCGCCATTAATAAAGGAATAAAAGACATGAGTGATATGATTATAAACAATTTTTTTTTCATATTCTCTGATTTAAAAAGAATTTATAAATAATTTCTGTATCGCAAAAGTAAAGAAATATCCATTGAACCCTGAAACTTCAAATAACCAATAATTAACAATCCGAATCAGATTTATGAACCGGTATTCACGAATTATAATGATCATGTCTGGTTAACCTGGTTGACAACTTTTCGAATCCTTTCGGCATCGGTAAAGCTAACCTGGTATTCAGGGATTTGGGAAAGGCCTCCCATAAAAATTCCTTCTTTTCTGTACTTCATTTTACTTTCAATCCATGTTCGTCCGGTAAGATGAAATTCTTTTGCGCCGGTTCTATCACGAATTTCCTTAATATTCTGCTCATTTATACCACTTCCCGGCATGATAATAATGCGGTCTCCGGCTTTTTTTACAAGTTCCACTATCAATTCTGCTCCCTCAGGAACCGTGTTTTTTTGGCCGGCAGTCAGAATCCGGTCGATCCCCAAATTGATTATTTCATCAAGGGCTTTGAATGGGTCAGGTGTCATATCGAAAGCCCGATGGAAGGTGATATTCATTGGTCTTGCCAGTTCCACAAGTTGTTTGGTTCGTGCAACATCTACATTTCCGTCCGTAAGAAGGATACCGAAGACCACACCATCAGCTCCAAGCTTTTTACAAACCTGAATATCATCTTTCATTATTTCAAATTCAACATCAGAATAGCAAAAATCGCTTCCTCTGGGGCGGATCATTACATTAAGTCCAATTTTCAGTTTAGCCCTTGCAATTTTTATTGCGGCGTAGCTGGGAGTTGTCCCACCCTCAAAAAGGTTATCGCAAAGCTCAACCCGTTTAGCACCGCCTTCCTGTGCAGCAAGGGCAGATTGGACTTGAGCTGCACAGACTTCGATCAGATATTTATCTTTCTCCATTGCATTATTCAATTACGATCTCATCAGCAAATATCCATGCCTTCTGTCCGGCTCCCCAATGCCAGTCGGGACAAGTACCCTTATTTTTGGCTATAACTTTTATGTAGCGTGCCTTTGTCGCAAGGTTTGAAGTGAAATTTTTAATTTGGACTTGCGTGTCTTTTTCCGAAACATCATTTTTTACAGAAGCGATTTGCTGATAATTCTTGCCATCACTCGAAATGGCAAAATCTACTTTCTCAGGAAAGAAAATCCATGCACCCACATCCTGAAGAAAACCGATTTCAAGTTTGCTGATCATTTGAATGCTTCCAAGGTCAATTACGGCATTTAAATCAACTCCTTCATACCCTTGCCATGCCCCGGTTCTGAAATTTAAGGGACCGCGAATAAAGTCAATCAAAGCAAGTTCTCCCCCGGCAGAATATTGATTTGCATAAGTTGTATTCAAAGTAATTTTTCTTCCAACCGGTATTTTATAAAACTCAGATTTAATAATCCGGCTGGGTGGCATTCCTTCCATAATTGCAATGGCTTTAAGGGTGGTTGTTTCATTAATGATAAACGGAACTTCATATTTCTTAGATTTCACCGACGGTTCTGAACCATCAATTGTGTAATAAATTTCAGAATCAGCAACTATGCTGCCCAAAGAAATCATTGTAGTATCGACAAATGTTCTGGCACCTTTTTCGATAAAAGGAACCGGCATTATCTTCTGTTCGGTAATTGATGAAACAGATACATCTTGTTCATCACCACCCCAACTTTGCTTTGGTTCCGGTCCCATTTCAAGGATAAGTTCACCTCCATTAATAATGTCCTTGTGAGTTAAAAATGTTTTAGAATAATCACGTCCATTCAGCTTTGCAGACTGAATGTACTTATTTACAGGTGAGTTGTTTTTTGTCGTTACCTTAAATGTCTTCCCATTCTCAAGATTAAGCGTTACTCTTTCAAATAAAGGACTTCCAATGGAATAAGTCTGATCACCGGGAGTAACGGGATAAAAACCCATTGCACTCAGTACATACCACGCCGACATTTGCCCGCAATCTTCATTTCCGCAAAGGCCATCTGGTTTATCAGTATAAAGCTCATCCATGATTTGCCGGGTTCTTAGTTGAGTTTTCCAGGGCTGTCCAACATAGTTATAAAGATATGCCATGTGGTGGCTTGGCTCATTACCATGCGCATACTGCCCTATTAATCCGGTGATATCTGATTGCTCACGACCCGTGGTTTCTGAACTTTCGCTAAAAAGCTGGTCGAGTCGCTCAATGAATTTCTCTTTTCCTCCAACCATTTCAACTAATCCCATAATATCCTGCGGTACAAAAAAACTATATTGCCATGAATTTGCTTCGGTGTAATTAAAGTTTACTTCTCTCGGATCGAATGGTTCAAACCACCGGCCATTCATCTTGGCTCTCATAAAACCAGTTGAAGGATCAAATATGTTTTTGTAAGACTGAGCCCGTTCCATGTAAATTTTATAATCTTCAACCTTTCCAAGCTCTTTTGCCATGATGGCTATGCACCAATCGTCATAAGCGTATTCAAGGGTTTTTGAAACCGATTCGGCTTCATCTTCTGCAGGAATATAACCATATTCCTTATAGGATTTTAACCCGAAATGGTCGAGCTCAGCACTGTGCTTCATAGCCTCAAAAGCTTTTTCAGCATCAAAATCACGAATACCTTTCATATAGGCATCAACGATAACAGGAATCGAGTGGTAGCCAATCATGCACTCGGTTTCATTGGCAGCCAGTTCCCAGACAGGAAGCCTGCCTCCCTCTTCAAACTGGGCAATCATTGTTTTGATAAAATCAACCGTTCTCTTTTCCTGGGTTAACGAGAATAAAGGATGCTCTCCCCTGAATGTATCCCACAGAGAAAATACTGTATAATAATCAAATCCTTCAGTTGAATATATTTTAAAATCTCTTCCACGATACTGCCCGTCAACATCCATAAAAAGATTTGGTACCAGAAAGGAATGATACAGGGCTGTATAGAAAGTTGTCTTTTGTTCCCGGGTGCCACCTTCAATATAAATCTTACTCAATTCACTATTCCAGGCTTCTTTTGCTTTCTGTTTGATTCGATCGAAATCCCAGTCAGTTATTTCTGCATCCAGATTTTTCCTGGCACCTTCCAGGTTTACCGCCGAAATGCCTACTTTGACAAGGATTTCTTCTTTTTCACTGGTATTAAAACTGACAAACGCTTTTATATTTTCACTTAAAGCTTCCTTTTCCTGAATAATCTTATTTCCGGTTTCAATGCCAAATTTTATGAATGGTTTTGAAAACCTCACCACAAAATAAACTACCTGGTCATTTGCCCATCCTGTTGAGCGACGGAATCCTTCAATTTCCTGTTCACCAATAATTTTAATCCCCGATTCAATGACTTTGTCGCGATGGGTGAGATCAATGATAATATTGGCACTGTCACTTTTGGGAAAAATATATTTGTGAAAACCAGCTCTTTTTGTTGCTGTCAATTCAACTTTTATATTATAATCATCGAGAAAAGTACCGTAAAAACCCGGAGCTGCTTTCTCATTATCATGCCTGAACCGCGAAGCATATCCCTCATCCGGATTATTGGAGCCATTGCTTAGCTGAATTTTACCGATGGTTGGCATAAAAAGAATATCGCAATAATCGGGTACACCAGTTCCGCTTAAATGGGTATGGCTAAACCCATAAACAATCGAATCAGAATAATGATAACCTGAACAGCCATCCCAACCTTCGAGCCGGGTATCAGGACTTAACTGAACCATTCCGAACGGCATACTTGCTCCTGGAAAAGTATGACCATGGGCATCAGTGCCAATAAAGGGATTCACATATTGGATTAAATCTGCTTCGAAAGCTATGTCATTATTGTTTTTAAGATTGCCCGAACAACCAGCGAGGATTAGGATGATTGACAATAGAAAAAAATTTCCTGTTTTCATGATAACTCATTATAAGATGTTAGAAGTTTATGCATAACAAAATTCTATTAATTTCCTGATTGTGGGACAGAGATGTAATATTTTTTGAAAAAATTTTGATCTAATAAAAAAATAGTTATTTTTGCAGCCCCTAAAATAATAGGGTCAATTGAATTAGAACATGGCGAATCATAAATCATCGTTAAAAAGAATCAGGCAAAACGACACGCACAAACTGCAGAATCGTTATTATGCCAGGACTATGCGCAATGCATTGAGGGATTTCAGGAGCATGACCGATAAGAAAGAATTGCAGGAAAAATTCCCCAAGCTTGTTTCAATTATTGACAAATTGGTGAAAAAGAACATTATTCATAAGAATAAGGCTTCCAATTTGAAATCGAAATTAGCTAAACAGGTTAATACAAAATAGAGAGTTTTTTTTCATGGCTTTTGGGTTTTGGGTCTCCGTCGAAAGATGGAGACCTTTTTTTTAAAACACTTTCAGGTAAAAGAAGCTCATCCGGACGTGATGAACCAATAAAGGTGAATACTAAAATATAATTTCATAAACCGGAATCGAATCGTTCGGCATAAACATATTTCGGTTGGAAAGATCAACATCATCACCATGAAAAATAGTTTGATAATAATGGAAAATATTTTGACTTTTTCCCGGAATAACTCCAACATAATATCCATGCAGCAGACCGAAATTCAATTCGTTTTTAAATGCCTGGCTAAAATTAACGTAAACTGCATTTGAGGCAAAATTATCAACCGCTTGTTCGCCAAGTTGTCTGTCAAAATCTGTAAAGAGGTCTACTCCTTTCAGTGTCATATCTTTCCTGTTACTGTTCACAAATATCCTATCCTGAATATTGACCTTTTCCAACCATAATTGATGGCCCATTTGGTTAACTGCCGCGGCATTTAAAATAACATTATCAAATATTTTAATCTGAGAGTTTAATAATAAACTATCTGTTACAATTCTTTCAAGAAAGTAATTTCCCAGACTATGAAGAAAAAGGGTTAAATGAGTGTTCTGCACTAAATCAAACTTATTTTTCCACGTATCAAGTTCCAGCAAAAACTGAACAAAACCAGCGGTACTTTGCTCAATCTGACTTCTTGAATTGTTGAAATTCTGAAGACCACCCAACGTTGGATCTTTCGAAGGCCAGCTGAAAACAATTACATTTACCTTGTATTCTTCCTGTAATTGTAAGCCCCGCGTAAATGCAAGATCAGGAGTTTGGCTGTCACCATGAACGTAAACCAGCCAATTTTTTAAACCGTTATTTCCAGCTTTAAAATCATCAATGGATTCCAGGTCCTGAACTAACCATTTTCCTTCATGATTGAATACCTTCAGATAGGTTAATGATTTCTCCGGGGAAACCATGTTTGGAAAATAATCATTCGTTATACTGTCATATTGATTTGGCCGGTTCGTAACAACATAAATGTTTGGTTTTTCAATTTGCGACGAATCAGGAATAAATTCAATCTTGCCAGCAAATGTCTCATTAATAAATATTAATGAAACAAAAAGGGTTATAAAAAAGCCTTGATTTCTTTTCAAAAAATAATGTGTGAACATTTAAAAGTCTTTTAATTTCTCTTATTAAAACACCAAAGAAATTCTTTT
>Ga0105097_10001172_pt1 | contig 12439 bp, 13 predicted proteins | sample PPLLak12cMay2015_FD_87035 | JGI IMG/M metagenome (GOLD analysis project Ga0105097, IMG submission 87035) | Freshwater sediment microbial communities from Prairie Pothole Lake near Jamestown, North Dakota, USA - PPLs Lake P7 Core (1) Depth... | ecosystem: Environmental > Aquatic > Freshwater >... | reverse complement strand
AGTTCGCGCGCGGGCGCGGCGGCGTCGGGCGCGGCATCGTAGCCGGCGCGGCGCACCGCCTCGACCAGTTGCGAGGGCCGCGTGCGCTGCGGATCCCAGCGCACCGCAGCACGCTGTCCCGCCGCGCTGACGGTGGCGGCAGTGACGCCGTCGACGCCCGCCAGCGCCTGCTCGATGATGCCGGCACAGGCTGCACAGTACATGCCCGACAGCCGCAGTGTCGATTCGGCCACGCGCTGGCCGTCGCTGCCGGTGGACCAGCGCGTGAAGCGCTGCTGCTCCAGCGGGTCGTCCAGCACCGCGGTGTCGGGCGCGGCTTCGGCGGCCAGCGGCGCGAGCGTGGCGGACGAGTTCATCGCATCGGCCCCGGGCGGTGACGGCCAGTCCGCATGATGATCGACAATCTGCGTTCCACGCGAGCGACCTTACATGATCTGCATTCGATCGAGCTACAAGTCATTGCGCCTGCTGGGGTTGGCGCTGAGCCTGGCCACGGGCAGCGCATCGGCTCAGAACGCGCCCCAGCCGAAGCTGGACACCGTCACGCTCGGCGCCGGCATGCACAACATCCGCGCCGAAGTGGCGCGCACCCCGCTGCAGACGCAGACCGGCATGATGTACCGCACCGAGATGGCGCAGCACGAAGGCATGCTCTTCGTCTTCGATGGCCTGGAAAGGCGCTGTTTCTGGATGAAGAACACGTTGCTGCCGCTGAGCATCGCCTTCATCGCCGACGACGGCCGCGTCGTCAGTCTGGCCGACATGCAGCCCCAGTCGGAGCAGTCGCACTGTTCGGCCGAGCCGGTGCGCTTTGCGCTGGAGATGAACCAGGGCTGGTTTGCCAGGCGCGGCATCAAGCCCGGATTCAAGCTCAAGGGCTCCCCGTTCGGGAACTGAGGGCCCCCTGAGCGGGTGCCGCTCCTTCAGCCGAAGTTGCGCTGCGCGAAGTCCCAGTTGACCAGCTTGTCGAGGAAGGTCTCGACGAACTTCTGGCGCAGGTTGCGGTAGTCGATGTAGTAGGCGTGCTCCCACACGTCGACGGTGAGCAGCGCCTTGTCGCCGGTGGTCAGCGGCGTGCCGGCCGCACCCATGTTGACGATGTCGACCGAGCCGTCGGCCTTCTTGACCAGCCAGGTCCAGCCCGAGCCGAAGTTGCCTACAGCGCTCTTCACGAAGGCGTCCCTGAAGGCGGCATAGGTGCCCCACTTGGAACGGATCGCCGCAGCCAGCGCACCGCCAGGCTCGCCACCGCCGCCCGGCTTCATGCAGTTCCAGAAGAAGGTGTGGTTCCAGATCTGCGCGGAGTTGTTGTAGATACCGCCGGAGGACTTCTTGATGATGTCCTCGAGCGCCATCGACTCGAATTCGGTGCCCTTTTGCAGGTTGTTCAGGTTGACCACGTAGGCGTTGTGGTGCTTACCGTGGTGGAACTCGAGCGTCTCCTTGCTGTAGTGCGGGGCCAATGCGTCCAGCGCATAGGGCAATGCGGGCAGGGTGTGTTCCATCGTGTGTCCTTTAGAAGCGGCCGCGTCGCCAGAAACGGCGCGGCCGAGGTTGAAGCTGGTGCATTGTAGGCACGGGGGCGAGCCCTGACAGGGCGATGCGCCTATGGGGCGGATGGCAGCGCGGGATCCTGCGGCCGCACCTCCAGCACCTCGACCTGAGCGGCGCCGTCGGCCCAGACGGCCTCGAGCCGCGCCCCCGGCGCCACTGCCCGAACCGACAAGACCGGGCGACCCTGGCCGTCGGCCATCCAGGCATACCCGCGGGCCAGCACCCGGTGCGGATCGAGCGCCGACAGGCGTTGCGCTGCGGCCTGCAGCAGCTGTGCATGCTGTTCGCACTGGCGCTGCATGGCGCGCAGCAGACGGGTACCAAGCTGTGCCGGGTCGCGCGCCGCATCCGCCACGCTGCGGCGCAGCGCCAGACGCAAGCGCTCCTCGATCGAAATCAACGCCTGGCGCTGTGCCGCCAGAGCGCGTGCCGGTCCCCCCAGGCGCAGCGCCAGGGCATCGAGACGCTGCACTTGCGTGTCGCTCCAATGGTGCACACGCCGCTGCAACCGGTCGCCCAGGGCATCGAGCCGGGCCAGCGCCTCGGCACGGGCCGGCGCCGCCAGTTCGGCCGCGGCCGTCGGCGTGGCGGCGCGCAGGTCGGCGGCCAGGTCGGCCAGCGTCACGTCGCTCTCGTGGCCCACACCGCAAACCACTGGGACCGGCGACGACGCGATCGCCCGCACCAGCGACTCGTCGTTGAAGGACCACAGGTCTTCCAGTGAACCGCCACCGCGCACCAGCAATAACGTGTCGACCTCGTGGCGCGCTGCCGCCTGTTGCAGTGCCGCCACCAAGGAAGCGGCTGCATCGGCACCCTGCACCGGACTTGGATAGATCACCACGCGCACGTGGGGTGAGCGCCGTGACAGCGCAGCCAGCACGTCGTGCAGGGCGGCGCTGGCGGTGGAGGTGACGATGCCCAGCGTCGATGGCCAGGCAGCGATGGCGCGCTTGCGCGTGGCGTCGAACAGCCCCGCGGCCTCGAGCCGGGCCTTCATGCGCAGGAACTGCTCGTATAGCGCTCCTGCCCCCAGGCGCTGCATCGACTCGACCACCAGTTGCAGCTCACCTCGCGGCTCGTAGACCGAAAGGCGGCCGCGCACCTCGACCTGCTGACCGTCCTGGGCGTCGAAGTCCAGCAACGACGCCGCGCGGCGGAACATCGCGCAGCGCAGCAGCGCGCTGGCCCCGGCCATGTCCTTCAGCGAGAAATAACGATGCCCACTGCCGGCCCACACGAGGCCTGAAAGTTCGCCGCGCACGGTGACGGCGCCGAAACGCGCCTGCAGCATGTCGCCGGTGGCCAGCAGCAGCGCGCCGACGTCCCAGGCCTGACGAGCCGCAGCGGCGATGGATGCCTCAGCCATCGGCAAAACCAGTGTCCATGGGGCTGCGGACATCCACAGGCCCGCCGTTATTGGCCGAAACAGCCGACAAGGCCGTCATCGAACCATAACACCGGTGCAAGTGCTTGAATTTCAAAGGAATTCCGTTGATGAAAAATTGGGCAACAAGACTTGGGCCCAGCAACCGCGCGGTTCTGCGCCCCGCGGCGCTGGGTTACTCACATTGTTATCCACAGTTGCAGTGGATTACCGGCCGACGTGTTGCGCAGCCACTTCATCGCGCCGAGTCGCCCTGCGGACCAGGGGCCATAATCGCGCCGCGGCGCGTCGCATCGCGCTCCCCGAAAAGAACCCATACAGAGGACGACTTGCTTTCGATCATCCAAGCCGCCGGCTGGCCCATCTGGCCCCTCGTCCTTTGCTCCATTGCGGCGCTGACCATCATCATCGAAAGGCTCATCAGCCTGCGCGCCAGCCAGATCGCTCCGGCCAACCTGCTGGACGAGGTATTGGGTGTCACGCGCAGCAGCCTGCCCGGCGGCGACGTGGTCAACAAACTGGCCGAGAACTCGTTGCTGGGAGGCGTTTTTGCCACTGGACTGCGCAGCGTGATCGCGGAACCGCGAATCACCGAGGAGGCGGTGCGCCAGTCCTTCGAAAGCGCGGGCCGCATCGCGCTGCACCGGCTGGAGCGGTACCTCAACACGCTGGGCACGATCGCGGCTGCAGCGCCGCTGCTCGGTCTGTTCGGCACGGTCATCGGCATGATCGAGATCTTCGGCTCGCAGGCTCCTACGGGCGGTAGCAACCCGCAGCAACTGGCGCATGGCATCTCGATCGCGCTGTACAACACTGCATTCGGGCTGATGATCGCGATCCCGTCGCTGATGTTCTATCGCTATTTCCGCGGGCGGGTCGACGAGTACCTGCTGACCATGGAGCTGGCCACCGAGCGTCTGGTGCCGCACCTGATGCGCTTTGCGGTGCGCATGCCGCCGCAGACCGCGGCCGAGGCCAGCGCATGAACTTCAGGCGCCACCTCCACCGTGAGGAACCGGAGATCAACCTGATCCCGTTCATCGACGTGTTGCTGGTGATCCTGATCTTCCTGATGCTGTCGACGACCTACTCGCGCTTCACCGAGCTGCAACTCAACCTGCCTGCGGCCGATGCCGAGCAGCTGCGCGAGCGTCCGGGCGAGATCATCGTCGCCATCAGCAGCGATGGCCGCTACACGCTGAACCGCCGCCCCGTGGACGGCCGCAGCGTCGAGCTGCTGGCGGCCGAGTTGAAGGCCGCTTCGGCCGGCCGTGCCGACACGATCCTGATCGTCTCGGCCGATGCGCTGTCGACCCACCAGTCGGTGATCAACGTGCTCGATGCGGCACGACGTGCCGGCTTGGCGCGCTTGAGCTTCGCGGCCCAGACCGGCGAGGCCAAGGCCGCGCAATAGCCGTGTCCCTGGCCGGACGCGTCGAGTCGGCCCTGGCCCGAGTCTGGTGGCGCAGCAGCCCCGGGGTTGCCGCGTGGGCACTGTCGCCGCTGACCCTGTGTTACCGCGCCGTATCGGCCCTGCGCCGCGCGGCCTATGCCCTGGGCTGGCTCAAGGCCGAGCGCGCTCCGGTGCCGGTGATCGTGGTGGGCAACCTGGTGGCGGGCGGCGCAGGCAAGACGCCGACCGTCATCGCATTGGTGCAGGCGTTGCGCCGCGCTGGCTGGACGCCAGGCGTGATCTCGCGCGGCCATGGCCGCAGCGGCCAAGCCGCCGCCGCCCTGCTGGACGACAGCCCGGTTGCCGAGGTCGGCGACGAACCGATGCTGATTCGCCTGCGCACCCGCGCGCCGGTGTGGGTGGCGCGGCGGCGTATCGATGCGGCCCGCGGCCTGTGTGCCGCCCATGCCGAGGTCGACGTGCTGGTGGCCGACGATGGGTTGCAGCACTTGGCGCTGGCGCGGGATGTCCAGGTCATCGTCTTCGACGACCGAGGCACCGGCAATGGCTGGCAACTGCCTGCCGGGCCGTTACGCCAGCCGGTGCCCAGGCATGTGCCGGTGAACAGCCATGTGCTGTACAACGCCGCGTTCGCCAGCACCTCGTGGCCGGGGGCGTTGGCGCGGCGCCAGCTGGCCGGCGCCGCGCTGCTGCAGGACTGGTGGCGCGGCGCTCCACCCAGCCTGCCGGCGCTGCAGGCCCTGCGCGGACGCCGCGTTCTGGCGGCCGCGGGCATGGCCGTGCCCTAGCGCTTCTTCGCCATGTTGCGCGACCTCGGGCTGCAACCCACGGCCCTGCCCCTGCCCGACCACCATGCGTTCGAGCAGCTGCCCTGGCCGGCCGACACGCCGGATGTGCTGGTCACCGAGAAGGACGCGGTCAAGTTGCCACACGAGCCGGCTGGCGACACGCGCATCTGGGTCGTGGCGCTAGACTTCCAGCTGCCTGAAGACTTCTGCAGTACTGTGGTGGACAACCTGCGCCTCGCGTACCGCGCATGAGCCGTCGGGCCGTTCCCAAGACCAATTCCGCAGTGCGCAGCACCAAGGTACAACCATGAGCATCGATCACCGCCTGCTGGACCTGCTGGTCTGCCCGGTCTGCAAGGGTCCCTTGCAGCCGCACCGCGACAGCGAGAACCGCCTGACCGAGTTGCAGTGTCCGGCCGACCGGCTCGGCTTCCCGATCCGTGACGGCATCCCGGTGATGCTGGAGCACGAGGCCCGCAACCTGGACGCGCAGCCCGGCTGATGGGCTTCTCGGTGCTAATCCCGGCGCGGCTGGCTTCGACGCGCCTGCCCGGCAAGCCGCTGGCCGACATCGGCGGGCTGCCGATGGTGGTGCGGGTGGCGCAGCGCGCGGCCGAAGCCGGCGCCGACCAGGTGGTGGTGGCCGGTGACGATGACCGCATCGTGCAAGCCTGTGAAGCGCATGGCGTGCGCGCGCTGCTGACCCGCGCCGACCATGCCAGCGGCAGCGACCGCCTGGCCGAGGCCTGCGAGTTGCTGGGCCTGGACGGCGCGCAGGTGGTGGTCAACGTGCAGGGCGATGAACCGCTGATCGACCCGGTGCTGGTCCGCCACTGCGCCGAACTGCTGCAGCAGCGGCAGGACTGCGTGATGAGCACTGCCGCCCATCCGATCGACAGTCTGCGCGACTACCTTGACCCGAACATCGTCAAGGTGGTGCTCGATGCTGAAGGCCTGGCGCTGTACTTCAGCCGCGCGCCGATTCCGTGGCGGCGCGACGGCGGCAGCGCGGACCACCCTGCGCTGCCGCAGGATCCGCCGGCGCTGCGGCACGTGGGCCTGTATGCCTACCGTGCCGCCTTCCTGCGCAGCTTCCCGGCGCTGCCGCACACCGCGCTGGAAGCCACCGAGGCGCTGGAGCAGCTGCGCGCACTGTGGCACGGCCACCGCATCGTGGTGCATGTCAGTGCGCACGCGCCGGGCACCGGCGTGGACACACCCGAGGACCTGGAGCGGGTGCGCGCGCTGCTGCGTTGAAGGCGGCGGCGTGTAAGGCCCGCGCAGAGGCAGCCGTGATAATCTTTCCGCACCACGGGGCCAGCGCCCTTCGGCCGCCCTTCCCTATTCATCAGCCGCCGCACCGGCGAAGGCAAACAACTCCATGAGACTCATTCTTCTTGGCGCACCGGGCGCCGGCAAGGGCACGCAGGCCACGCAGATCTGCCAGAAGTACGGCATCCCGCAGATCTCCACCGGCGACATGCTGCGCGCCGCCGTCAAGGCCGGCACGCCGCTGGGCCTGGCGGCGAAGAAGGTGATGGACTCGGGCGCACTGGTCAGCGACGACATCATCATCGGCCTGGTGAAGGAACGCATCACCCAGCCCGATTGCGCCAAGGGCTTCCTGTTCGACGGCTTCCCGCGCACCATCCCGCAGGCCGAGGCGATGAAGGGCGCCGGCGTCAAGCTCGACGTGGTGCTCGAGATCGACGTGCCCGACGAAGCCATCATCGAACGCATGAGCGGCCGCCGCGCGCACCTGCCCTCGGGCCGCACCTACCACCTGAAGTACAACCCGCCGAAGGTCGCCGGCAAGGACGACGTCACCGGCGAGGACTTGGTGCAGCGCGAGGACGACAAGGAAGCCACCGTGCGCAAGCGCCTGGAGGTGTACCAGTCGCAGACGCGGCCGCTGGTCGACTACTACTCGGCCTGGGCGGCCAGCGGCGCCGCGCAGGCGCCGCGCTACCGCCGCATCTCCGGCACTGGCACGGTCGAACAGATCACCGAGCGCGCCTTCGCGGCACTCGCCTGAACCCCCATCACCAGGAGTAGCTCATGGACATCGCAGGCAAGGTCTTCATCGTCACCGGCGGCGCGTCGGGCCTGGGCGAAGGCACGGCCCGCATGCTGACCGCGAACGGGGCCAAGGTCGTGATTGCCGACCTGCAGGTCGAGGCCGGGCAGAAGGTGGCCGCCGAGATTGGCGGCCTCTTCGTCAAGTGCGACGTCAGCCAGGAGGCCGATGGCCAAGCCGTGGTGGCCGCGGCCACGTCCGCCGGCAAGCTGATGGGCCTGGTCAACTGCGCCGGCATCGCGCCTGCCATCAAGACCGTGGGCAAGGACGGTGCGCACCCCCTGGGACAGTTCACGAAGACCATCATGGTCAACCTGGTGGGCAGCTTCAACATGATCCGCTTGGCCGCCGAGGCCATGTGCAAGAACGCGCCCGAGCCCACCGGCGAGCGCGGCGTGCTGATCAGCACCGCCAGCGTGGCGGCCTACGACGGCCAGATCGGCCAAGCCGCCTATTCGGCCAGCAAGGGCGGCGTGGTCGGCATGACGCTGCCGATCGCGCGCGACCTGGCGCGCAACGGCATCCGCAACATGACCATCGCGCCAGGCATCTTCGGCACGCCGATGTTGTTCGGCATGCCCAAGGAGGTGCAGGATGCACTGGCCGCCAGCGTGCCCTTCCCAAGCCGCCTGGGCAAGCCCGAGGACTATGCCAAGCTGGTACACCAGATCATCACCAACGACATGCTCAATGGCGAGGTGATCCGGCTGGATGGCGCCATCCGCATGGCGCCGAAGTAGCGCAACGTAAGGTGCGGCGGCGTACCGATGTGCCGCAAGCTTGGCGCCCTGCTGGCCGTGCTGATTTGTGCGGCTGCGTGCAGCGTAGCCCCGCTCGCGCCAGATTTCCAGGACGTGGTTTGGATGGACCAAGAGTTCGGATACGAACCGACCCTGGTCAAAGTTTCGGCAGCGTCACTTTTCGCGCTGGACCCAGAGGTCGTCCAGTCGCTGCGCTCCGCCGCGGAACTTGCTGGAGCGGATCCGGCGGCGAGTCGACGTTACCTGCTAACGATTCTCTTCGGGCCCGAAATGAAGGCCTTCGCCTATGCCGGTGGCCATTCGACCACGGCAGCCGAGACCTGGCGCAATCAGCGCGGCGACTGCCTGTCGTTGAGCGTGCTGAGCATTGCACTGGCGCGCATGCTGAATCTTCAGGCCCAACTGCAGGAAGTGCGCGTGCCCGCTTCGTTCGATCGCCGAGGCCGCATCGACTTCCTCAATGCGCACGTCAACGTGCTGCTTCGCGCTGACGGGCCATTGCACATTGCCAGCCGTGGGCAGCCAACGCGCGACGTCCTGATCGACTTCGAGCCCCGCATCGGCTCACGGCAACGCGGCACACCATTGAGCGACGCTGCGGTCCTTGCCCGCTTTCTCAACAACGTCGCCTCGCAGCAGCTTGCACTGGACAATGACCGGCTGGCCTATGCGCACTTCAAGGCGGCAATTGTTGCCGAGCCGTCCTACTCGGCCAGTTACAGCAACCTTGCACAGTTGTACCTGCGTGCCGGGCAGGTGCGTGCCGCCGAGGCCTTGCTGCGCCGAGCACTTTCGCTCAACTATGCCAACGACTTGGCCCTGGATTCGTTGCATCGGCTGCTGCTTTCGCAAGACCGCGCTGCCGAGGCAGAAGTGTACGAGCAGCGCCGAATGGCGCGTCGTGAGCAAGACCCCTACTACTGGCTTGGTCTTGGCCTGGAGCACCTAAGTCAGGCTCAGTACAGCGCAGCCGTTGCAGCGCTTGAGCGCGCCCAGAGCCTGACCACCGGATTCGATGAGGTGCACCGCAACCTTGCCATTGCCTATTGGTACAACGGACAGCTGCACAAGGCACGCGATCAACTGGTTGTGCTGGAGGCTCTGGGTGCGCACGATGCCGACACCAAGCAGCTGAGCCGCAAGCTCAAACCGGTGGCGTCCACACACCATCCGCCCTGAAGTCCGCCTGACACAATGCAAGATCGACAGGTCGACCCCATGCGCAGCAATGGTCGACTGCGCATCTTCGCCAGGCAAGGCGAGCCTAGAACGTGAAGTTGCCAGTGAGGTAGACGAACCGGCCGCGTGCGTCGTATTGGGAGCTGTCGTAACCCGACTGGAACTGATTCAAGAAGGCGTTGGAGAACCCTGCCGGCTGCTTGTCGAAGAGGTTTCGAGCGCCAAGCGTGAGCACCAAATTTTTGACCCCAGACCAAGCCACCTGCAGATCCCAAAGCGTTTGCGTCGGCATGCGCATAGGTTTGACTGGCGCGTCGGGGTCTCCAAGCGCCACAGCCCAGTCGGCACCCCCGTAGTAGGCCGAGGTGAACTGATTGCCCACCGTCGTGGCCCAGTCTCCCTGGATCCAGGTTACAGACAAGTACTGCTTGTAGCGAAGCACAACCCCCATTCCGTCCAGCCCCGCGGTTGAACTGATGACGGGACTGGTCCCGGTGGGATCAGTCATCGTCGCGACCTTCTGGGACGTCCCCGTGCCGGAGACGCTTTGGTTGAACTTGGTGTAGTAGGTGCCATTCAGGGACATGGCCAGCACGCCGGGACCTAGGTTCTCGCGATATCGCATGTCTACATCGAAACCCTGCGTCTCAATAGTCCCGTTGTTACCCAGCGGGTTGAAGACTTCCGTGATGAGCCCCGTCGCAGGATCACGCTTGACCCTGCTCTTGTACGGTTCGACGCCCGCCCAGGCTTGGTCGATGACCCATTGCGTGGCGGGCTGCGAGATGGCCTTGTTCACCTGAATGGAGAACCAGTCGAGGCCGACTGCGAGCGTGGGCAAGGGTTGAAAGATGAGCCCAAGCGAATACTGTGAGGACGTCTCGGGCTTCAGGTCCGGATTGCCACCAGTGACTTCGTTCACCTGGCCTGAGAACTGGGTCGCAGGATCGGGATCCTGGATCGTCGCGGAGGTCTGGATCACGTTCGGCTCGTTCAGATTGTTGAGCGTCGGTGCGCGGAACCCCGTGCCGTACGAGCCACGCAGCAGCAACTGCTGGGTCGGCTGCCAGCGCACATTGGCTTTCCAGTTGGTCGTCGAACCGACGTCGTTGTAGTCGTCATAGCGCGCGGCCAGGTTCAGATCCAGGTTCTTGACCACTGGAACGTTCAGCTCACCGAACACCGCATTGACGGAACGATCCGCCTCGTAGCCCTTCGTCGCGCCACCCAGGCCGGCGATATCCCCGCTGAGCAGGGCCGCGCTGGGCGACAGAGTCAGTTTCTCTGTCCGGTATTGATATCCAGCCGCGTATTGCATCATCCCCGCCGGCAGCTGCCAGACGTCCCCAGACAAGGTCGCGTCCAGGCTGGTCTGGGTCGACTTCGAGCTGAGCGTCGAACCGACGTATTCCGTGCCTGCGACCAGATCCTTCCAGGCCTGGGACTGGTTGAGCGACCAGGGATTCCAGTCACTGTTCGGGGACTGTGTCGCCTGGGCATAGCCCAGTTGCGAGAAATAGCCGCTGGTCACCTTGCCACTGAGTTTGTTCTGGCTCGTCACCAGCGCGACGTTGTACGACTGCTCCATGACCTCGCCACGTACGCCAATCGCAAAGCGGCCCTGCGTGCTGGTGTCCTCCTGGATTCTGTTGCCGAAGTCGAAGACGCGCGCGGTGATGCCAAGATCCTGCCCCGCGAGTGCCGCCAACCCCGGAGTGGAGAGCAGGTAGTTGTTGGCGATCGCGTAGTTTGGATTGGTCGCACGCAGCAGCAGCACGCGGTCGGTCGAACCCGGCGCGCCCTGCACGCCAAACAGATCGTCCGTCTCCATGAAGCTGGTACGCAGCGGGCTCGGTTGAATCTCGGTGGTGGCGATCGAGCGCGACCACAGCGCATCCGCGAACAGTTCCGCCTTGTCGTGGAGCTTGAAGCTGAAGTTCCCGGTGAAGGACGTGTTTTCCGTCTGCGAGAACAGGGCCAGGTTGGCGCCGCTGTCGTAAACGCAGTAGGGATAGTCGTTCAGCAGATCGGCGTTCAGATTCTTCACCTGGCCGCAGTTGCCGCTCGCGGCCAGCGGACTGCCAAAGGCAAAACCACTGCTTCCTCTGTACTCCACTCCCGGCAAATTGTTGACCGGTCCGCTTCCCAGCACCCAGCCGCCCTGGATGTTGCCTTGACCGGTCGCAGTTGGCAGCGTCAGCGGATACTTCTCATCTGTATTTGCGTACTTCCGGTCCTTGGAGAACAGTGCTTGATTCCTCTGGTACTGCCCTGAGACGGTGAGGTTCCAGTTGTCCTTGGTCTGGTCGCCCCAGCCGGCGACGATGTTGGCCACATACTGTTGGCCGCCTCCGCTGGTTGTCGGCGACCCCACAGTGCCGCCGATCTGGTAGCCCTGGAAGTTCTTGACCAGGATGAAGTTCACGACGCCGGCTTCGGCATCGGAGCCGTAGATGGCCGAGGCACCGTCCTTGAGGATTTCCACCCGCTCGATCGCCGCCAGCGGAATGTTGTTGATGTTCACCGCGCCGGTACCACTGGCGAACGACGCCAAGCGTCGGCCGTTCAACAGCACCAGGGTGCGTTCCTCGCCAAGGCCGCGCAGCGAGACGCTGCCGGCACCATAGGTGCCTACCGTGATCCCAGTGGACGCGGTGGTCTGGCCCGACGACGACATCGCCGAGATGGTCTGCATCAGCTGTTCGGTGGTCTGCACACCGGTGCGATCGATGTCGGTGCGCGTCAGGGTCTGCACCTGCAGCGCGCCTTCGGCCTCGACGCGCTTGATCGACGAGCCCGTGATCTCGACTCGCTGCGCCCAGGCCGTCGTCGGCAACGTGGTGGCCAGCAGGCCTCCGCCAAAGGCCAGCATCAAACCTTTGCAGATCTTCGTCTTCTTGAACATGAGCTTGCTCCTCGGCATCTTGGTTGACGGTTTCGACGCATCGTCATAGCGGGAAACATGCCAGTCTGTGAAGCTGATGTTTCCGGCATGCGCACTTCCGTAAACGGATTCTGGATGCTTTTCTCCCCAGTCCGCCCCTGGGTCATCCCCTTAGACGGCTGCGCCGGCAGGCCATATGGCGCCTGTGTGGTGGAGCGCAGATCCGGGCCGGACCGGGCTTCAGGGGCAGCGCTCGCTGAAGGAGGCGCAGGCACGCGCTCTGCCTGCTGGCCCGACCCCGAGAGCCCGCGGTGTTGCCCAGTGGCAACGCTGCCGGCCGCGGCCGACGCCGTCTTCAGCTGCGTTGCGCCAGCCGCGGCACCGCCGCCAGCAGT
>Ga0105097_10001171_pt1 | contig 12439 bp, 9 predicted proteins | sample PPLLak12cMay2015_FD_87035 | JGI IMG/M metagenome (GOLD analysis project Ga0105097, IMG submission 87035) | Freshwater sediment microbial communities from Prairie Pothole Lake near Jamestown, North Dakota, USA - PPLs Lake P7 Core (1) Depth... | ecosystem: Environmental > Aquatic > Freshwater >... | reverse complement strand
GTTGCGCGAAAATTCGACTTTCTTGCCCTCCAGGCCGTTGGTCTTGATCTGCTTGGGCAGGAGGAACTGCTCGGCGATGTGGTATTTCTCGACCTCGGTATAGCCCGGCAGCCGAATAATCTCCATTCGGTCCTGAAGCGGCAGCGGGATGTCGGGCAGCGTGTTGGCGGTCGTGATGAACAGGATATCCGAGAGGTCGTAGTCCAGATCGAGGTAGTGATCATTGAAGGCGAAATTCTGCTCGGGGTCCAGCACCTCGAGCAAGGCCGCCGAAGGATCCCCCCGGAAATCCATGCTCATCTTGTCCACTTCGTCCAGGCAGAACACCGGGTTGCTTGCGCCGACCTTTTTGAGCGATTGGATGATCTTGCCAGGCATGGCGCCGATATAAGTGCGGCGGTGGCCGCGGATTTCGGCTTCATCGCGCACACCGCCCAGCGACAGGCGCACGTATTTGCGGCCGGTGGCGCGAGCGATGGACTTGGCCAGCGACGTCTTGCCGACACCGGGGGGGCCGACGAAGCACAGGATCGGTCCCCGGATTTTCTTCACCAGCGCCTGCACGGCGAGGTATTCCAGGATGCGCTCCTTGGGCTTTTCCAACCCGTAGTGGTCTTCTTCCAAAATCCGCTCCGCCTGCGGCAGATCGTCCGCCACATCGGTCTTCTCGGTCCAGGGCAGGCTCAGAATCCAGTCGATGTAGTTGCGCACCACCGTGGCCTCGGCGGACATGGGCGTCATCATTCTGAGCTTCTTGAGCTCATGCTCGACTTTCTCAGCGGCCTCCTTGGGCATCTTCTTGTTCTTGAGCTTTTCTTCGATTTCTCGGATCTCGTCGCTGAGATCGTCCTCGGCGCCCATTTCCTTCTTGATGGCCCGCATCTGCTCGTTCAGGTAGTATTGCTTCTGGGTCTTCTCCATCTGGTCTTTAATGCGGGTCTTGATGCGCTGATCCATCCGGAAGACCTCGATCTCCATCTTGATCAGGCTCAGCAGCAGGGGCAGTCGCTCAGCCAAGTCGACCGTGTCGAGCAACCGCTGCTTGTCCTCGAGCTTGAAGGAAAAATGCGAGGCCACGGTGTCTGCCATCTGGGACGGATCCGCGATGGAGGTCACGTTGGTGACCAGCTCTTTTGAAATACTGCGGTTGAGCCCGGCATATTCTTCGAAGGTCTCAATGACCGAACGCATCAGAGCGGTGGACTCTGCCGTAGAGAGCTCTTTTTCGACCTGCCGTTCGAGTTCCACCCGGAAGAATTCCTCCTCCGGCAGAAACCGCACCACCCGTGCCCGGCTTTTGCCCTCCACCAGGGCTTTCACCGTGCCGTCGGGCAGGCGCAGCAGCTGCAGCACCTTCCCGATCGTGCCCATCTCGCTGATGTCCTGCTCCCCCGGGTTGTCGATGCCGGCTCTTTTTTGGGTGGCCAGAAAAACCACCTTGTCCTTGTTCATGGCCTCGGTCAGAGCATTGACGGATTTAGGACGCCCCACGAACAGGGGTGCCACCATGAACGGAAACACCACAATGTCCCGCAACGGCAGCAGCGGCAGCACGATTCGGTTCGGGTGGGATTCCCCATCCTTGAAAAACTTTGGAATGTTCACCATATGTCACACCGAAGAAGGAGCCCCCATCGAGGCTCCAGGTTAGAAATCGGTCTGACCCGATTGGGTCAGGCTTGTTTCTTGGTTTGTTCGAACAGAAGGATGGGGTCCTCCTTGTTCAGAACCACATCCTCGCTGATCACGCACTCCTTGACGTTTTCGAGGGAGGGCAGCTCGTACATGATATCGAGCATGCAGGACTCCATGATGGCCCGCAGGCCGCGGGCACCGGATTTGCGCTTGACCGCCTCCTTGGAAACCGCCGACAGGGCGCTGTCGGTGAAGCGCAGATTCACGCCCTCCATCTCGAAGAGCTTCTGATATTGCTTGATCAGAGCGTTCTTGGGTTCCTTGAGAATGCGGATCAGGCTGTCTTCATTCAGCTCGTGCAGCGTGGCGATCACGGGCAGCCGGCCGAGAAATTCGGGGATCATGCCGTACTTGATCAGGTCTTCCGGCTGCACCATCTTGAGCGTGTCGCTGATCGTGCGCTCCTTTTCCTGCACGATCTTGGCGCCGAAACCCATCAGCTTGGGTCCGAGACGGCGCTGGATGATCTTCTCCAGGCCGGTGAAGGTGCCGCCGCAGATGAAGAGAATGTTGGTGGTATCGACCTTGATGAAATCCTGTTGGGGATGTTTGCGCCCGCCTTTGGGCGGCACGCTGGCCAGCGTGCCTTCCAGGATTTTGAGCAGTGCCTGCTGCACGCCTTCGCCCGAAACGTCCCGGGTGATGGAGGGGTTGTCGGCCTTGCTGGCGATCTTGTCGATTTCGTCAATGTAGACGATCCCGCGCTTGGCCTTTTCGACGTCGTAATCGGCATTCTGCAGCAGCGAAAGAATGATGTTTTCGACGTCTTCCCCCACGTAGCCGGCCTCGGTCAGGCTGGTGGCGTCGGCGATCGTGAACGGCACGTTCAGGAACCGCGCCAGGGTCTGGGCCATCAGCGTCTTGCCGCAGCCGGTCGGGCCGATCAGCAGGATGTTGCTTTTCTGCACGTCCACGTCTCCGGCGTTGAATGCCGACTCCAGGCGCTTGTAGTGGTTGTAAACCGCGACCGAAAGAATCTTCTTGGCCGGCTCCTGCTCGATCACATAACCGTCCAGACGCTCCTTGATCTCCTTGGGCGTCAGGAAATGAGTCGTATCCTTGGCGTCCTTTTCGGTCTCTTCTTCGATGATTTCGCTGCAAAGCTGAATGCACTCATCGCAAATGTAGACCGCGGGGCCGGCGATCAGCTTGCGGACCTCGGACTGGTTCTTGCCGCAAAACGAGCAGAAGAGGTTGTCGTTGTCGTCCTTCTTTTTCGCCATGCTATGCCTCCGGCTTGTCCAAGTGGTCGAGATCCTGACGGTTGGCGATCACGTGATCGATGATTCCGTAAGTCTTGGCCTCTTGGGCGCTCATGAAATAATCCCGGTCGGTATCACGCTGGATCGAGTCCATCGTCTTGCCGGTATGCTGGACGAGGATCTGGTTCAGCGTTTCCTTCATCCGCAGAATTTCCTTGGCCTGGATCTCAATGTCCGAGGCCTGTCCCTGAAACCCGCCCATCGGCTGGTGGATCAAAATCCGCGCATTGGGCAGCGAGTAGCGCTTGCCATGGGCGCCGGCCGTGAGCAGCAAGGCGCCCATGCTGGCGGCCTGGCCGATGCAAACCGTCGCAATGTCCGGTTTGATGTACTGCATGGTGTCATATACGGCCAAACCGGCGGTCACCAGGCCGCCGGGCGAGTTGATGTAGAAATTGATGTCCTTGTCCGGATCCTCGGATTCCAGAAACAGCAGCTGCGCAATCAGCAGATTGGCAATTTCGTCGTTCATGGCAGAACCGAGGAAGATAATTCGATCCTTCAGCAAACGGGAATAGATGTCGTAGGCCCGTTCGCCGCGGCTGCTTTGTTCGATGACCATGGGAATCAGTGGCACTCTATGTCTCCTTCTTGTTCGGTTTCGTCAACCGGCTTTATGGCTTCGAGTCATGTTGGCCGGCCCATCGCTCGTTATCGGGATTCGGGCGCGACGTCCTCGATCGCACTGGCGTCGAGGACGAGCTTGATCGCCTTTTTTTCCAGCAACGCGTGTCTGTAGTAATCCAGTTTTTCGGGATTCTCTCGGTAGTATCGCCGAATCTCCGCCACCGGCTGCTGGAAGCTATCAGCCATTTTCTGCAGGGCCTCATTGAGCTCGTCGTCGCTCAACTCGATCTTTTCCTGGTCGATGATCTTCCCCAGGATCAGGTGGCGCTTGACCTGTTTCAACGCCGTGTCGCGGTATTTTTCGGCGATAATCTCGCGGGACAACCCGGCATCGGCCAATGAGGTATTGCGGTAGGAAAAGGAGCGTTCGGCCTCCTCGACGATGCCGTCGAGTTCCATTTCCACCAGCGTCTCCGGCACCTCGAACGCCGCCCGCTCAAGCAGACCGCTGAAGGCCTGCTCGCTGAGCTCCTGCTCGACCCGCTTTTCGTATCCCTGGGTCAGGTTCGTCGTGATGCCGTGCTTGAGGTCTTCCAAAGTTTCGAACCGTCCGGCATTTTTGGCAAATTCGTCATTGATCTCCGGTAGAATCTCCTCGCGAATTTCGTACAGCTTCACCTTGAATTGCACGGTTTGACCGGCCAACGCCTTGTTGGCGTAATCTGCTGGAAACGTCACCGGGAATTCGCGCGTCTCGCCGGCGGCCATACCCGCCATCTGCTGGTCGAACTCCCTGAGAACGGCTCCGGCGCCCACCTTCAGCGTAAAATTCTCAGTCTTGGGGGTGCCGGCAAACGGCCGGCCGTCCTTAAAGCCTTCGAAATCAATCAGCAGGTTATCGCCTTCGCGCACAGGGCGGTTATCGGCGATTTTCTCCAGTCGGGCCAGATTTTTTTGGAGCATCTTCAACTGGGCATCCACCTCTGTTTCGCTGACCGTATAAACGGAGCGCTTCAGCTTCATCCCCTTTAAATCGATATCCGCGATCGGAGGCGTCACCTCGACGGTCGCGGCATACTTGTATGGCTGCGAGGTATCGATTTCCGGCGGGTCCAGTTGGGGTCGGCCCACGACCCGCAGATCCTTCTCTTTGACCGCATCGATAAAAGAACTCTGAATCAGCCGGGAGGACACATCCGCCAGAACGTCCTTGCGAAACATTTTTTCCAAAACCGATCGCGGGACTTTACCGGGACGGAACCCTTTGATTTTAGCGCTTTTTTTGATTTCATCGTAGGCTTTGTCGATCTCGCGAACGACATCTTCACGGGGGATCTCGACATGAAGGGTTTTCTTGACGCTGCTGATGTCTTCAACGGTTACCTGCATTGATACCATGCCTTCCTAACGTAATAGTTTTCCCGGAGGGGATGGGTCGCCGATTTGAGGGACGCCGAATATGGTGCGAGAGGGGAGACTTGAACTCCCATTCTGTCGCCAGAGCTGGATCCTAAATCCAGTGCGTCTACCAGTTCCGCCACTCTCGCTCGTCGGCAGCATCACGCCGCTTTAGGCAAGAAAAATCCCACCTGAGCCTAGCGAGGGGCTCCATCAGCGGGCAAAAACTACATAAAGGTAATTTTTTCACGCTTTTGGTTCAGTATAAAGTCAAAAACCAGCCATGTCAACAACGGTGGGCGTTTCCAAGCACCTGCCGCCGGGATTAACCGCCGAGCGCTTGCGCAAACGATCCGGCCGTGTTAGGAACACAACCTGAATCGGGGCGTGGCGCAGCCTGGTAGCGCACCTGCTTTGGGAGCAGGGGGCCGTCAGTTCAAATCTGACCGCCCCGACCAAAATTTCAGCCGGCCCAATCCCGGCTGACTTCTTTTGAAGTGATCTGCCTTCCGGCTGCTTCCGGAAATAATGCCCGAGACATGCCCCTCCTCAGACGGCCTAAACCGCCTCTGTGTTGATGGTTTCCATGAGCACGCTCAACGATCTGGACGCGATTCACCACCGCTTCAAACCCGTCGGCGCCGCACTCATGCGCGCAAACCTCAACAACACCCACAGTGGTAATCTGTCCTGCTGCGATCCCCGGGACCCGAATCGTTTCTGGATCACCGCCTCCGGATCAACTTGCGGTAACCTCTCTCCCGAGGACCTCGTTGCGGTGCGTCTCAGCGATATGCGCTATGCGGGATCGGTCCGACCGTCATCCGAAGCCAATACCCACCGCCGCGTCCTGGAGCTGCCCGGAGTGAACGCCTGTGCCCACTGCCATGCGATCACCAGCACCCTGATCGGTTTTGAAGCCGCCCGGCAGCCGATCCTCCTAATTCCGCTCGACTCACCAAGGTCGGAATCGCGGGAGCACCTCTTCCAACCGGTGGATGCCTGGGGAGCGGGCCTGATCGGAGCCGTCCCGGTGGGGGTCTTCCAAGATACGGTCGGCTCATCCGAGATGGAGCAACGGATCCCCGCTTACCTGCGCCAGGCTCCCGTCGCCATCGTTAAAGGCCATGGGCCGTTTGCCCGCGGACAGAGCCTCGAGCAGTGCTTGCATCACCTAAATGTACTGGAACATAGCGCAACCGTGGCCCTTGCGCTGCGGCGGCGGGGAATCGACACCCGGGCGCTCCAGAAAGCCATCCGCTCCGCAGGCGCCTGCGCGATCTTTGCATGGGCCCCGCGCCGCATGGATGCCTGGGAGAGGCCCCCTGAACCCGCCTGCGCTTCCCGAATTCGGGATGAATTCCGCGACTGGCTTTCGTATAACTTCGATCTCGGGCTGGGAGCCTTCGGCACCGGTTCCATGAGCTGCAAACTCTCCGCCGATGAGATGATCTTTTGCCCCATGTCGGCTGCACCCCGTGGCATCGAAGTCCCCCTGCAGCGCATATCGCTTCAACCAAAGGGGCATGCGGAGGCCGCCGATCGGCGTCTGCACCGCCTGATCTACAGCCGCACGCCGTTTAAAGCCTGCATGCTGGCCGCTAGCCCGCTGGCGACCGCTGAAGCGATGGCCACCCTGGTAGCGGCCGAGGGAATCGATGCGCTCCTCAAATCCTCCGGTTCCCGCCGGCGTCCCGCCGATGAACAACCGATGGTCGTTCCCATCGATGCCGAGTCCATCTATTACAAAGTCCGGCTGCCGGTTGCAAGCATCCACGACCTAGCGGTCGACGCGGGAGCCGACATCGTTCCCGGCCTGCTTCAAATCGGGAACGGCTGCGGTCTCATTGCGGGCTGGGGGGTCGTCTCCGCCGGCGAGGAGCATCTCGGACAGGCGGCCTACCGCCTGTCACTGGCCGAGCGCATCGCGCGCTTCCGCCTGGAGGTGGATCTCAACCATCGCCTGTTCGGCGCACCGCCGCTGGCGGCATTCGAATGACCGCGATGCTGCACTGCAAGCGCTACGGCGCGGGCGAGCCCCTATTGGTCCTGCACGGGCTTTTCGGATGCTGGGACAACTGGCACCCGGTGGCGAAGTCGCTCGCCCAGCGTTTCTGCGTCTGCGTCCCGGACCTGCGCAATCATGGAAGGTCCTTTCACAGCCCGCGCTTCGATTACGATGCCATGGCCGATGACGTGCAACGCCTGATGGACGCCCTCGCAATCGACCGCGCCGTGCTGATCGGCCATTCGATGGGCGGAAAGGTGGCCCTACGCTTCGCCGCCCTGCACCCCGAACGGGTGGTGAGGCTGGTTGTGGTAGATATCACCCACCAGGCCCGGCCCCCGATTTACGGTGAAGCCGTCGAGGCTCTCGTTCGCCTCGACCTCAACGCCCTGAACCGGATCAGAGACGCCGAGGCAGAACTGCGGCCGTCCATCCCGGATCCTGCCGTCCGTTTCTTCCTGCTGAAAAATCTGGAACATCTGCCGGGCGGCGGTTTCCGCTGGAAAGTCAACCTGGACGCTATCTGGCGCAACCTGCCGCTGATCTGCGGACCGGTGGACATCCGCGTGTTTCCAAAACCGTGCCTGTTTATCCGCGGTTCGGACTCGGATTACATCGAACCGGGCGACTGGCCTGGAATCAAGTCCTGCTTCCCTCAGGCGCAGCTGGTCACCATCGCCGGTTCCGGCCATTGGCCGCACGTGGACAACAAGACCGCTTTCCTGGACGCTCTCGGCGATTTTCTGACCGCACCCTGACCTGGCCCCGCGCAAAGAGCATCCTGCCGCCGTGGTCGCATCGGCGGCCACGATGGTTCTTAAGCTCCGCAGGCAACACGGCGCCGCGCCTCGAGAATCCCGCCGAACGCTTTACAGCGATAGGGAATGGTGCTAAGGGATTTCATTTCAGATACAAGCCATCTTAGCGTTTTATCCGCTGCGAAGCGCCTTCGCGGCGTCCCGTCCGCAGGCGGGCGCGCAGGTCGAGGGCATGGTCAACAAGGCTGAATTCATGGCCCGCAAAAGCGTTTTGGAAAAACTGATAGATGCCCAGCCGAAAGCCGAGCTTTGGTGGGACTCCTCACCGCTGGTCTTCGCGAGCTGGCGCCGCCGGATGATCGAAAAGGCCTCCGATCCGGCAGAAATGGCGGCCTGGCTGGATCGTCTCTACAGCCCATCCAACCTCCCGGCGGACAACCTTTTCCGGGGCGTCACCACCAATCCACGGTTGAGTTTCAACGTCATCAAGGACGACCCGGCTTACTGGTCGAGTTGGATCGATGCCTTCATCCGCTCCCGGAACTGCCGCGACGCCGAGGTGGTGTTTTGGGAGACCTACAAGGAGATCGCCGGCCGCGGAGCCCGGCTGCTCCGGCCCATTTTCGAGGCCAGCGGCAAGACCCACGGTTTTTTTTCCGCCCAGACCGATCCGCGCCGGCGCCACGACGTTGAAAAAATGGTCGCACAGGGCCTGGAGCTGCATGCGCTGGGACCCAATATCATGATCAAGATTCCGGGAACGGCCGAGGGGTACGAAGCCATCCGGCGGTTGACCGCTCGGGGCATCCCCACGAACAACACCGTCTCGCTGGTCATCTCCCAGTTCGTCGCCTGCATGCAGGTGGTGTCTCAGGGCCTGGCACAGGCACGAGCCGAAGGGGCGGACCTGACCGGATGGCGTTCGGTCATCACCATCATGAGCTCGCGTTTCGGCACCCAAGGCGCCCTGGAGCAGGAAGCGGGCGACATCGGCCTGGAATTGAACGAAAGCGATGTGCGCTGGGCGGAGATCGCCCTCATCAAGCGCGCTTACGATCTCGTCCGGCGGAACCCGGATTACCCCGGCAAGATCCTGATCAGTTCGATGCGGGTGAGTCCGGTGGTGGACGGCACCGCCCGCGTCTGGCATCTTGAAAAGATAGCCGGCGACGACATCGTCTACACCTTGCCGCCGTATTTCCTGGAGGCACTGCTGCTCAACGTCCCTGACCTCGAATTCAGCCGTCAATGGGACGAGCCCGTACCCCCGGACGTCCTGTCCCGCCTGCTGCGGATCCCCTACTTCGAGCGCGGGTACCGCGAAGACGGCTATTCCAACGGCGAATTCAATGCTCATCCCGCTCTGGTCGCCACGGCCCGCGAGTTCAGCGCCGCCACCCGCGGCATGGTGGACTTCATCGCCGAACGCATTCGTTTTTCGCTTGACTAAACCGTCAACATCGTAAATTGATAATGGTTCGCCGGCTCTCCGGCTGGAGATGCCCCGACTGCATTCTGGGAGATCATTATGCCAACTCCGCCTGCCGCAGGCGGGTCGCCTCGGCCGACCGAGCCGATCCTGCTCGGCATGTACCGCAACATCTACGCCACCCGGCAATTCGAGCTCAAGTGCATCGAGCTCTACCGGCAGGGACTGATCCGCGGCTACCTGCACCCGTACATCGGCCAGGAGGCCGTCGCCGCCGGGGCCTGCGCAGCCTTGAACGCTGCGGACTACATCGTCAGCACGCACCGCGGCCATGGCCACTGCATCAGCAAAGGCGCGGACTTGAAGTTGATGATGGCCGAAATCATGGGCAAAGCCACAGGCTACTGCCACGGGCACGGCGGCTCGATGCACATCTCCGACAAGCGGGTGAACAACCTGGGCGCCAACGGCATCGTCGGCGCCGGCATCCCCATCGCCACCGGTGCCGGCATGGGGATCAGGGTCCGCGGAACCGACCAGGTCGTGGTGGTCTTCTTCAGCGACGGAGCTTCCAACAACGGGGTCTTTGCCGAATCCCTGAACCTGGCCGGTATCTACGGGCTGCCGGTGATCTATCTTTTGGAAAACAACCACTACGCCGTCTCCACTCCGATTGAATGCGCCACCGGCTGCTGCGACCTGGCCGGCCGGGGTCCGGCTTACGGCATCCCCGGCATCTGTGTGGACGGGAACGACGCCCTCGCCGTCTACCGGGAAACCGCTGCCGCGGCCGCGCGTGCGCGCCAAGGGCAGGGCCCGACCCTGATCGAAGCCAAGACCTATCGCCACGGCGGCCATCATGTGAACGACCCCGGCCTGTACATGGATCCGGCGGTTCTGGCGGAATGGAAGGCACGCGATCCGTTGCTCCTGACGCGCCGGGCCATCGGCGACGACGCCCGGTCCGCTGAAATCGAAGCGCAGGTGGATGCCGACTTGGAGTCGGCGATCGCTTTCGCCACGAACAGCCCCGAGCCCTCCGTGGACGCCTTCCTTGCAAGCATCGAGGATCGATAAGGAACCCTTGAAATGATCGAAATGATGTACCGCGAAGCCCTGCGGCGGGCCATCGACGAGGAGATGCAGCGGGATCCGCTGGTTTTCTTGATGGGGGAAACCATCGCCGAACGCGGAGGCTCCTACAAGGTCACCGAGGGCCTGTGGCAGAAGTACGGACTCCAACGGGTCATCGACACGCCGATCGCCGAGGCATCCTTTACGGGCATGGCGGTCGGCGCGGCCCTGGTCGGCTGCCGGCCGGTCATCGAAATCCTCTTCATCGACTTTGCCATGCTGGCCATGGACCAGATCGTCAACCAGGCGGCCAAGTACGATTTCATCTCCGGCGGCCAGGGCACGGTCCCCATGGTCATCAGGACCCAGGGGGGCGCCGGCAACGGCCTGGCGGCTCAGCACTCCCAGAGCCTCGAGGCGCTGTTCTACCACATCCCGGGGCTCAAGGTCGTGATGCCGTCCACCCCTCACGATGCCTACGGCCTGCTGAAGGCCGCCATCCGCGATGAACACCCGGTGGTGTTCATCGAGCACAAGCTGCTGTACATGACCAAGGGGCCGGTGCCGGAGGAGGAGATCGTCATTCCCCTGGGCCGGGCCGACATCAAGCGCTCCGGCACGGATGTCACCCTGGTGACCTACTCTTACATGACGCTGAAATGCCTGGAGGCCGCAACCCTGCTGGAATCCGAAGGCATCAGCGTGGAGGTCGTCGATCTGAGAACCCTCTCGCCCCTGGATAAAGATACCATCCTGAGCTCGGCCCGCAAGACCGGGCGGGTGATCATCGTGCACGAGGCCGTCAAGCGCGGCGGCATTGGCGGAGATCTCGCGGCTATGCTCATGGAAGAGGCCTACGACGATCTGGACGGGCCGGTGTTGCGCATCGCCGGCCGCAACACGCCGATCCCATACAATCTGAACATCGAGAAGGCCTGCATTCCTTCGGTGGAGGATATCGTCGAGGGCGTGCTCCGCGTGGTGTAAGCAGCAATGGCGACCAACATCATCATGCCCCAGGGTGGGCAGGACATCACCGAGGGTCTGGTGGTCCGCTGGTTCAAGAAAGAGGGCGAGCCGCTGCGGCGCGGCGAGGTCATCTGCGAGGTGGAGACTGAAAAAGCCGTTTTCGAGGTGGAAGCGCCGGGCGACGGCGTGCTCCTGAAGATCGTCGCCCCGGCCGGCACGAAGGTACGGGTCTTCGCCGTGATCGGAATCGTAGGAGTGCCGGGCGAAGCAATCGATTCCGATCTGCCCGACACCGCTCCCGCGCCGGCCGATCATGCGATTGATATCGCAGCCATTCGCCGCCGTGCGGCGGGCCGGGCGGGAGACCCCGAAAAAGCCCCCGCCTCCGGGAGAGCCCGCCGGCTGGCCTCTGAAAGAGGGGTGGACCTGAGCGATGTCACCGGAAGCGGACCGGGGGGGCGTATCGTCGAGAAGGACATCCTGCTCCACGTGGAAAAACGCAAACTCCCGGTCGAGGCATTGCGCGGCCGCAGCACGCCCCTGTCGCCGATGCGCCGTACGATTGCTCGGCGGATGGGACAGAGCAAGCAGACCATCCCTCATTTCTATGCCACGGTCTCTGCGGATGTCACCACGGCGTTGGAGCGGCGCGACCGACTCCAGCGCGAGACCGGCGCCGACATCTCCGTGACCGATCTGATCCTCAAGGCCACGGCCCTGGCGCTGAGAGCCTTTCCGGCCATGAACTGTCGGCTTCAGTCGGATCAGATCGTTTGGCTGGAGGACGTCAATATCGGAATGGCCGTCATGCGGGATGACGGCGTGATGGTGCCGGTCCTCACCCGCGTAGATCGCCTGGGGCTTGAGGATATCGCCCGCCGGTCAGCCGAAGCCGCGGCGGCCGCCCGGGCGGGTAGGCAGGCCGGCCTGGAGCCGGCGTGTTTCACGGTCAGCAACCTGGGCATGCTCGGGGTCGACAGTTTCACTGCCATCATCAATCCGCCGGAAGCCGGCATTCTGGCGGTCGGAAGGATCGAAAAACGGCCGGTGGTCAAGAACGACGAGGTTTGCATCCGCAGCATGCTGACCCTGACGCTCTCGGTGGATCACCGGATCGTGGATGGCGCTCTTGCGGCAAAATTTATCGCCCAGATCCGGCATCACCTGGAGAATCCCCTCACCCTTTGAGGGGCTCAAACATCCTCTTATAAAGGACTACCGGGGGGTGTTGCGGAACATGGCCGGCATTCCGCAGAGAATCAAAATGTCTCCCAAGGGG
>Ga0105097_10001170_pt1 | contig 12448 bp, 8 predicted proteins | sample PPLLak12cMay2015_FD_87035 | JGI IMG/M metagenome (GOLD analysis project Ga0105097, IMG submission 87035) | Freshwater sediment microbial communities from Prairie Pothole Lake near Jamestown, North Dakota, USA - PPLs Lake P7 Core (1) Depth... | ecosystem: Environmental > Aquatic > Freshwater >... | reverse complement strand
TGCAGCGGCGCGTGCAGACGGAGAACCTGTTGCGATTCCTCATGGGCTACGCACCCGAGCCCGTGCAGCGCTCCGCGGTGCCCGCGGCGCCCTGGGTACCGGCCGAGATTCCGGTCGGGCTGCCGGCGCAGCTGCTCGAGCGCCGGCCCGACCTGCGGCAGTTCGAGAACGAGCTGCACGCCGCCACCGCGAGCGTCGGCTTTGCCGAGGCGAGCCGCTTCCCCTACCTGTCGATCGGGCTCACGTCCTTCTTCGGACTCGTGAGCCCGGAGCTCGCCCGCCTGCTCGACGGCGATGACCCGGCGACGGAACTCTTCTCGATCGGGCCGTTCCTCGACGCCCCGATCTACCAGTCGGGCCGCGGCACGGGCAACGTCGAGGTCGCCCGGGCGCAGCTCAAGCAGGCGGAACTCGCCTACCGCCGGGGCGTCCTGCAGGCCTACCGTGAAGTGGCGGACGTGCTGATCGTGACGGACCAGGTCCGCGACTTCATCGCCCAGAGCCAGACGCGAGTCGGCGCCGCGCGCGAGGTGCTGCGTCTGCAGCGGATGCGCTACCGCGCGGGCGTCGTGAGCTTCCTCGAGGTGCTCGATGCCGAGCGGCAACTGTTCCTCGCCGAGATCGAGCTCGCACGCGCGAACCTCAGCCAGCTCGAGGCCTATGCGGAGCTGTACCGCGCGCTCGGCGGCGGCTGGTCAGACGAGGAGCTCGCACGCCTGACGACGTTGTCGCAGGCTCGCTGACGGGCCTCAGCGCCGCGGCACCGGCGATCGGCGGGATGCGCCGCGCGGCTGCACATTCGCGACGGCGTCCGGCAGCAGGGCCTCGCGGCACTGGCTGCAGCGCACGAGCGGAGCGACGACCTGTCCGCAGCCCCGGTGCACGAGCTGGTAGGCGGGGCCGCTCGGTGGCACGAGCCAGCGATCGCCCCAGGCGTTGAGTACAACGGCGTAGTGAAAGAGGCCGTGGCCTTTCTCCGTCAGCCGGTACTCCTGGCGCGGCGGGTGGCGGACATAGAGCCGCCTCACCAGGATCTTCTGCCTCACGAGCAGGTCGAGCCGCGCCGAGAGGATGTTGGTGGCGATGCCGAGTTCCTGCTCGAACTCGTCGAAGCGACGCAGGCCGAAGAACGCGGCCGCGATCAGCAGCGGCGTCCACGGATCGCCGACGATGTCGGCGATGTGCGTGAGCGTGGACTGGCTGCCGCGGTGCGTGGCGGCCGTGAGCGCGGACAGGCGCCACGACCGCGCCGCGCTCGACGGCACGCGCGGCAGGCGCCCGGGTCCGCGCCGATGCTCGACGTCCCGCAGCGTCAGCGGCCCGCCGCAGCGTGAGCAGACGGTTTCCGGCTGCATGTCGTTTCCGCAGGTCGCGTGCCGCAGCTTCAGCGGGATGCCGGCGTCCCGCGCCGCCCAGCGGCGCTCCCAGCTCCACGCGACCAGGCTGAGCGGAAAGAGGTCGCGGCCCATGGACGTGAGGCGATACTCCCGGCGCGCGGGCGACGACGCGGACTCCACGCGGCGAAGGATGCCGCTGGCCTCGAGCGAGCGCAGCCGTCGGGTGAGCGTTGCGCGCGATGCACCGGTGCGGGCGAGGAAGTCCTCGAAGCGCCGTACGCCTTGGAAGGCATCGCGGACGACGAGGATGGACCAGCGGTCGCCGAGCAGCTCGATCGCCCGGGTGACGGAGCTGCCCCGCAGGCGCGCCGACGCACCGCGCCTCAGTGGCTGGGCGGGGCGTTGCCCCACAGCTCGCGTCCCGGAACCCAGCTCGCATGGAAGCCCGGCGCCACGCGCGCCGGGATGCGGACGCGGCAGATCGGGCCGGCCGTGATGCACCTCGCGTCGAAGATCCAGGCCTCGGAGCGGTAGTCCATCACGTTGGTCGCGAGCGTCACCACGTAGCCCGAGTCCTCCTCGCCGCCGCGCGTGCTCCGCGCGAACGGCGCCTCGCTGGGGTACCAGCCGGCCTCGTATTCGTACACCTCGCGCGTGCCATGGTCATGGTCGTACTTGACCAGCGCGTCGAAGGCGAGCGTCTGAAGGTCGGTCGGGATGCGCTGGTGATAGGACCAGCGCGACTTCACGCCATACAGCCCGGTGTCGGGCAGGCAGAACTCGACATTGAGTTCGTCGAGCTGCTCCTCGCGCGCCTCCCCGGTGCGCAGGTTCATGCGCCAGCGGCGCAAGTGGCCCTTGTAGCGCAGGTACGCCAGCATGGAAGCGAGCGGCCCCTCGGCGGGATCGCGGCGGATGGTGGGATCGGGCTGGAAGCAGCCGTCCATGGTGATCCAGTCGCCGTCCTCCCACGCGTTGACCATGTGCAGCACGTAGCCGGGCGTGAACTCGAACCAGCGGATCTGCTCCTGGACCCCAAGCCGCGGGATCACGCCGAAGCGCGAGGGCTCGTCGCGGTGGAACTGCACCACGCGGTGTCCCGTGCGCCTGAGTACGTTGACGTCGTGGTAAAGGGGGAAGTCGTGCAGGATCGTGTAGTTCGGCGTGAACGTGGTGTCGTGCGGCAGGCGCGGCCCCGGCAGGTCGATCTGCGTGCGGTGCTTGAGCCGTCCGTCGGCGCCGACCACGTAGTAGGTCAGGTACGGCTTGAAGTCGCCGTAGTCGTAGCCGAGGTAGTCGCCGTTGCGCGGATCGACCTTCGGGTGGGCGTTGAGCGTCGTGTCGAGCGCCCCGCCGAAGTCCTCCTCGCCGATCGTGTCGAGGGTGAGCGGATCGAGGGCATGCACGCGCCCGGCGTTGTACCACTGGGCGAGGATCCTGCCGTTGAAGTAGTTGAGCGTGGTGTTGGCGGTGTCCTTGCAGTAGTCGGGATTGACGCTGAGCTGGCCATCGCCAACGGCGGTGAGATCGTAAGGCCCCATGACGCCTGCCAGCCGCGTGCGGCCGCTCGCGAATTCCTCGCGCAGCGCGCGGGTTCGGACCCACTTGCGAACGTAGCTCGCGCGACCGTCGCGGAAATAGGTGCCGTGCACCATGCCGTCGCCGTCGAACCAGTGGTACAGGCCCCGCGGCGCCATGACGGGGTTCGGGCCGTTGCGCAGGTAGGCCCCGTAGAGGTCTTCCGGGATCGTGCCCGAGACCACCTCGAGGTCCACTGCCGTGATCTCGGAAATCACCGGTGTGTAAGGGCCGTGCAGGTAGGGGTTGTCGATCGCGTCCACCCAGCGCGGGCGGTCCGGCGGATCGACGGGGTTCTGCTGTGCATACGTTCTCATCGGCCCATCTCCTGTTTCACGCCGCACGATCGATCACGAAGCTCACGGTGGTGGTCGCGCTGCCGCCGACGTTCAGCGTGGCAAAGCGACGGGCACCCTCGACCTGGTAGTCGCCGGCCTGGCCGGTGACCTGCTTGTAGCCATCGAGCGCCATGCGCACTCCGGTGGCGCCGACAGGATGGCCGAGCCCGATCAGGCCGCCACTCGGATTGACCGGGATGCGACCGCCGATCTCGATGTCGCCCGCCTCGATCGCCCGCCAGCTCTCCCCCGGCGGCGTGATGCCGAAGTGGTCGATGGCCATGTACTCGGTGGTCGTGAAGCAGTCGTGGGTCTCGATGCCGTCGACGGCCTCGATACCCGGCAGTCCCGCTCGGCGGAACGCGTCCTCGATGGTCGCTCGTACCCATGGGAACACGTAGGGCTGGTCGCGGCTCGCGGCGACCTTGGCCGCGTAGGTGATCGGTGCGGTGCGGTGCCCCCAGCCGGCGAGGCGCGCGAGCTGCCCCGGACGGCGACCGTGCCGCGCGGCCCAGGCCCGTGCCACCGGCTCGGTGGCGAGGAACACGATCGCCGCGCCGTCGGTGATCTGGCCACAGTCCTGCTTGCGGATGCGTCCGTCGATGACGGGATTCGCGCCGTCGTCGTCGGCGAAGCTCTGCGGCGTGAACGTCCAGCGCCGGGTCTGCGCATTCGGGTTGCGGCGCGCATTCGCGAAATTGATCTCGGCGATGCGCGCGAGGTGCTCACGGCGCAGCCCGTAGCGCCTCTCGTACTCGTCGCCGAGCAGGCTGAAGATGTGCGGCCAGGGAAAGCGCACGCCGGGACACTCGTGCCCGGCCCACATCGCGGGGCCCCCGATCAGCCGCGCCGCCTCGTCGCCGGGGACGTTGCGCATCTGCTCGATGCCGATCACAGCGGCGAGGCCATAGCGGCCCGCCTCGAGCTCGGCCGCCGCCGCGAGCAGCGCGAGGCTGCCCGACGCGCAGGCGCCCTCGTGGCGCGCCGCGGGGACGCCCGCGAGATCGTCGTGTGCCGCCGCCACGAGGCCGCCGAGATGTCCCTGGCCGCAGAACAGCTCGCCCGCGAAGTTGCCGACGTGCGCCGACTCGATCTCCCGGGCCTCCAGGCCGGTGGCCGCGAGACCGCCCTCGAGCACGGCGCGGATGCCGTCCGCGAGCTCGAGGCCCTGCCGCGCCCAGTTGACCGCGAAGTCGGTCTGCCAGCCACCGAGGAAGTAGATGTTGCCTGCCATGCAGCCCTCAGTCGTCCTGCCCTGCGGCCGCACCCAGCTGCGCGACCTCGCCCCGGATCACCTTGCCGACCGGGTTGCGCGGCAGCTGCGGCACGACCCGCAGGCGCTCCGGCCACTTGAACCGCGCAAGCCCGCGCGCCTCGAAATGCCGCTGGATTTCCGCGAGCGTGAGCGACTGGCCCGGACGCAGCACGACCACGGCGCAGATGCGCTCGCCGAGCACCTCGTCCGGCACTCCCACAACCGCGGCCTCGGCCACGGCGGGGTGGTCGGCCAGCACCGCGTCGAGCTCGTCGGGCGATATCTTCACGCCGCCACGCACGATCAACTGCTTGAGCCGTCCGACGAACCGGTAGAAGCGCGGGTCGCCGGGCTCGGCGATCTCGAACAGATCGCCGGTGCGGAACCAGCCGTCGGTGGTGAACGCCGCGGCATTCAGGTCCGGCGACTCGAAGTAGCCGTCGAACACGGTCGGTCCGCGGATCTGCATTTCGCCCGGCACGCCATCGGCCGTAATCTCGGCGCCGGTGTCGGGATCGATGAGGCGCGTCTCGATCAGCCGCGCGATGCGCTGCGGCCAGGCGATCTCGCGACGCCCGAAGCGCGGGAAATAGCGCGCACGCCGTTCCGGATCGGGCGCCTCCGCCGGGCCGCTGCACAACGACATGCCCTCGTTGGACCCGAACATGTTGACGATCTCGATACCGTAGCGCTCCCGGTAGCCTCGGATCATCGCCGGCGGCAGCGGCGCCGAGCCCGAGCCGATGCAGCGCAGGCAGGTGAGGTCGACGCCCGACAGGAGCGCCTCGTTCTGCAGCAGCAACGTCAGGATCGCCGGCGGCGCGATCGCGTAGTCGGGCCGCTCCACAGCGATCTGCCGCAGGTACACCGGCAGCTCGAAGGGGTGGTGCAGCAGCAGCGTGCCGGCGGCGTGCAGCCAGCTCGTGAGACAGCCGCCGATCGCCGCCATGTTGACGAGCGGGAAGGGATTCAGCAGCCGGTCGCCGTCGCGCAGCTGCGCGCCCTCGTAGTGCGCCCAGCTGATGGCCAGCCAGTGGTTGTGCGAGCGCGGCACGCCCTTCGGGCGGCCCTCGGTACCGGACGTCCAGCAGATCGTGAGGATGTCGTCGGCGTCCACCGCGGCGGCGGCCTCGAGCGCTGCGGCACGCTCGCGCGCGGATGGCCCGGCGTGGCGCGAAATCGCGAGCGGCATCACGCCCTGCGCTGGGTCGTCGTCGAGCACCAGCACGCGCAGCGGCGAGCCCGATGAGTCGGCAAGCGAGGCGGCGAGCTGCGCGGGCTCCGTGTCCTTGAAGCGGCGCACGGTCAGCAGGGCGCGGGCCCGCGTCATGGCGACGATCGGCTCGAGCTCCGCGCGGCGGTACTGCATCGGCACCGGGCTCAGCACGACCCCGAGCCGGGCGGCGGCGAGGTACACCGCGACGTACTCGACCACGTTCGGCAACTGCGTGACGAGCACGTCGTGGCGGCGCAGCCCGGCGGCAGCCAGCGCCAGCACGGTGGCATCCACCGTCGCCGACAGCTCGCGGTAGTCGAGGCGACGCGGTTCGCGGCCGTCGAGGGCCGTGCGATTCGGCGGATCGACGACGGCGAGCCGCTCCGGGACGCGTGCCGCGTTCGCCGCGAACAGGTCGAACAGCCGCGTGTCCGACCAGTTGTCGCGCGCGCGGTACTGCCGTCGCAGGTGCCCAGGCGTCGTCTGCATCCGTCCCCTCCCCGGCCGTCGCCGGAGTATAGCGGGCGGGCATGTGGCCTAGTATCGTTGTGCAAGTGACTGTGATGCCCCGCATTCCGGCGGCGACCGTGCCGCGCGATCGCCTCGCCGCCCTGCGCGGCGGGTTGCGTCTGCCGCTGATCGCCGCGCCCATGTTCCTGGTCTCGGGTCCCGACCTCGTGCTCGCGGCCTGCGCGGCCGGCATCGGCGGCGCCTTCCCCGCGCCGAACGCCCGCACCGTGGAGGCGCTCGAGGACTGGCTGGTACGCGTCGCGAGCGGCCACACCGCACTCGCGGCGGGAAGCCGGCGCGTCGGGCCGTGGGCGCTCAACCTCGTCACCCACAGCAGCTACGATCGCCTCGGCGCGGAGCTCGAGCTCGTGGACCGCTACCGGCCGCCGATCGTGATCACCGCACTCGGCAGTCCGGCGCCGGTGGTCGGGCGCGTGCACGCCTACGGCGGACTCGTGATCGCCGACGTCAACAGCGTGGCGCTGGCGCGCAAGGCGGCGGCCGCGCAGGTGGACGGGCTCGCGCTGGTGTGCGCGGGCGCCGGCGGCCACACGGGAAGCATCTCGCCCTTCGCCTTCGTGCCCGCGGTGCGCAGCTTCTTCGACGGCCTGCTCGTGGTCGGCGGCAGCATCGGAACCGGCGGCGCGATCCGCGCGATCGAGTTGCTCGGCGCCGACCTCGTCTACGCCGGTACGCCGTTCATCGCGGCGAGCGAGAGCCTCGCCAGCGACGGCTACCGGGACATGGTGGTGCGGGCCTCGATCGAAGATCTGCTGCTGTCCCGCGCGCTGACGGGCGCCGACGCGTGGTACCTGCGCGAGAGCATCGTCGCCGCCGGGCTCGATCCGGATGCCCTCACGGGCAAGTCCAAGGTGGACTGGCGCGACTCCCAGGGCCAGCTCAAGGCGTGGCGCGACATCTGGTCCGCCGGCCAGGGTGTCGAGAGCGTCCGCGCGGTCGAGCCCGTCGCGTCGATCGTCGCGCGGCTCGCGGCGGAGTACGCCGCGGCACTCGACCGCCCGGCATTCACCTGAGGCGATGATGCCGACGCTCGAGTCAGACCGGCTGGTGGGGGCGTGGCAGCTGCAGCACTGGCAGGTCGTGTACGACGACGGCACGACCACCGAGCCGTTCGGGTCGGGCGCGGCAGGACTGCTCCTTTACACGGCCGACGGCTGGATGAGCGCGTGCATCATGGCGGCCGGCCGCGCCCGGCTGTCGCCCGGCAATCCGCGGGAGGCGCCGGAGTTCGAGCGCGCCGCCGCCTTCGACGGCTACTTCAGCTATGCCGGACGCTGGCGCATCCTCGATCGCCGCGTGCAGCACGAAGTAACCGTGGCGTTGAACCCAGGGCTGGTCGGCACGCTGCAGTTGCGAGACGCCCAGCTGACGGAGCGCGAACTGACGCTGTCCGCCGAAGAATCCGTCGGCGGCGGCACGCGACTGCACCGGCTGACCTGGCGGCGGGCGGCCGAGTATCCAGGCCGCTGAATTCGAACCGCACGAGGAGTTCGACAGGTAATGAACACGGCGGACGCGGCGGCAGTGAAACTCTTCCAGAAGCACGAGGCCTCGCTGCGCGCGGCACGGAGCGCCTGCCTCGAGCGCGGCTGGTTCAGCCTGTTCCAGGAGACACCGGACCGTCACCCCGGGGGCGAGGCGGCGAGGGAGGCCGCTGCGACGGCATTTCGCGCCCAGCTCGGACGACCTTTCGAGCTCGAGCAGCCCGGCACCATTGACCGCGTCGGCGACGAGGTCTCGCCCTACACCTGCGAGCCGCTCGGCATCGACTACCCGCGCGGCGACCCGGACGCGCTGTTCGCGGCGGCGCGGCGGGCCATGACCAGCTGGGCTGCGGCCCCTGCGAACGCCCGCCTCGGCGTGTGCATGGAGATCGTCGAGCGCCTGTACGCCGACGTCTTCCTGGGCGCGCAGTCGGTGATGCACACGGCCGGCCAGGGTGCACTGATGAGCTACGCGGGCAGCGGCACCAATGCGCTCGACCGCGGCGTCGAGGCCCTGGCCTACGCCCAAGCGGCCATGGCGGACGTGCCGGCCGAGGCCCTCTGGGAGCGCCGCTTCGGCGCCACGACCCTGCGGCTGCGCAAGCGCTACCGGCTGGTGCCTCGCGGTGTCGCCGTGTGTTTCACCTGCGCCACCTTCCCGACCTGGAACGCCTATCCTGCGATGCTCGCGAGTCTCGCGACCGGCAACGCCGTCATCGTGAAGCCGCACCCGACCGCGGTCCTGCCCATGGCCCTCGCCGTGCGCGCCTGCCGCGAGGTGCTGGCCGCCTCGGGCTACTCCCCCGACCTCGTCATGCTGTGCTGCGATACGGTCGTCGACCCCGTCGGCAAGCGCCTCGTGAAGCACCCGCAGGCGGCGATCGTGGACTTCACCGGCAGCGCGCGCTTTGGCGGCTGGGTCGAGGGCAACGCCGCGCCTGCGCTGTGCTACACGGAGACGTCGGGTGTGAACACGGTGGTGGTCGAATCGGTCGAGGCAATGGAGCCCGTGGTGCGCAGCCTCGCCACGACCATGAGCCTGTTCTCGGCGCAGATGTGCACCTCGCCGCAGAACGTCTACGTGCCGCGCGACGGGATCCGCTGCGGCGGGCGACGGGTCGCGCCCGAGGAGTTCGGCGCCGCACTAGCCGACGCGATCTCGTACATCGCTCACGATCACCGTCGCGCCGGCCAGATCATGGCGGCGATCCAGTCGCCCGGCACCCTCGCGCTCATCGAGGAAATGGCCGGGGCCGGACGCCGACGAGGCAGCGTGCTGCGCGAATCGGCGCCCTACGTGCACGCGGACTACCCGGCGGCCCGCACGCGCACGCCGCTGCTCGTGGCGGTCGAGGCCGGCGAGCGCGACCTCTACGGCGAGGAGCGCTTCGGCCCGATCGGCTTCGTGATCACCGCGGCCGACCGCGACGCGGCGCTCGACGAGGCGGCCGGCGATGCGCGCCTCGGCGGCGCGATCACTGCCTTCGTGTACTCGACGGACGAGTCCTATCTCACGCGCGCCGAGCACGCGTTCTCGGAGTCCGGCGCCCAGCTCACCTGCAACCTGACCGGTCCGATGCCGCTGAACTTCGCCGCTGCCTACAGCGACTACCACGTCACCGGACTGAACCCCGCAGGCAACGCGACCCTGACGGACCTCGCGTTCGTCGCCTCGCGCTTTCGCATCACGCAGCTGCGCGCACCCGAGAAGCCCTGATCAGCTTCGCTGCAGCAGCACCGCAGCGCCCACGCCCGAGACGGCGTGGGCCACGGCGACGCCCCACTCGACGTCCTGGCGCTCCATCTCCGCGAGCAGGGTCGCCACCAGGATCGCGCCCGAGGCGCCCATGGGATGCCCCATCGCGAGGTGCCCGCCGCTCTGGTTGGCGCGCTCGGCGGCCCGCGGATGACGGCGGCGGAACGTGGCCGGCACCGCAGCGAACGCCTCCATGAACTCGATCGCGCCGACGTCCTCGAACGCGAGGCCGCTGCGCGCGAGCACGCGATCGAGCGCCGCGAAGCCGGCCGAGAACGGGTCGAGCGGATCGGTGTTCACCTCGGCCACCGCGGCGAGGCGCGCGCGAGGCACGAGCCCGAACTCGGCCGCCCGCTCGTGCGTTCCGATCAACACCAGCGCGGCACCGTCGGCCATCGGCGGGCAGTGCGGAACGGCGTGCAGGTAGCGCAGCCCGCCGAGCGACGGGTCCGCGGCGTTGACGATCGCCTCGGCACCGAGCGCGCCGAGCGCGGCGAATGCGGCCGGGAAGCGTTCGAGGTCGCCGGCCGTGAGCCCGGGACGGACCAGCTCGTCGCGCTCGACGCACGTGCCGTCGGGACGGGTCACCGGCACGACGGTCGTGGAGTATCGGCCCTCCTCCCACGCACGACCGGCGCGCCGGTGGGAAGCCACCGTCACCTCGTCGAGGTCCGCACGCGTGAGTCCCTCACGGGTCGCGAGCCAGTCGGCGACGACCGGCGGCGCGAGGTAACGGAAATGCGCGGCCAGCGACGCATCGCGATAGAACGAGGCGTTGTCTGCCTCGAAGGCCACCTGCGACATGCTTTCCACGCCGCCGGCGAGGGCGAGCCGGTCCTCGCCAGTCGCGACGGCGCGTGCGGCGGCCGCGAGCGCACTCAGGCCGGAGACGCAGTAGTTGTTCAGCGTCACGGCGACCGCGGCGTCGGGCAAGCCGGCGTGGATGCGCGACAAAAGCGCGAGGTGCCCGCCCTGCGGCCCGGCCTGCGTCACGCAGCCGAGCGCCAGCCGATCGACCGCCGCGAGCGCCGCCGCCGCACCGCGGCATCGCAGTGCCTGCACGAGCTGGCCGACGAGGTCCCACGGCGGGAAGCTCGCGAGGGTGCCGTCCGGCTTGCCCTTGCCGCGCGGCGTGCGGATCGCGTCGAGCACGTGGATCTCGGGCATGGGAACACCTCGTGCGGACCGGGGCATTGTCGAGGGCGCGCGACTGCGGTATTTAGTCTGCTACCGCAAGCTACCTGACGAACACAACGCTGCACAACTGGGGGGAATGCAATGAGCCTGATCCGCACGACGGTGACACGATGCCTCCTGGCGGCTGCCGGAGCGACGGCCGTCGCGCCGCTCGCGCTCGCGCAGCAGCCCGAGCAGCAGCCCGAAAGGACCGGCGGGCTCGAGGAGATCATCGTCACCGCGCAGAAGCGAGTCGAGAGCGCGCAGGACGTCCCGATCGCGCTGTCCGTGTTCGACGCTGGGACGCTGCAGCGGGCCAACATCACGCGCATCGAGGAGATCGTGATGCGCACGCCGAACTTCACCATGATGCGCGTCAATGTCGGCGAGCCGCAGTTCTACATCCGGGGCGTGGGCTCGAACTCCGATTCGGCGGCCGGCGACCCCACCGTGGGCGTCTTCCAGGACGAGATCTACATCGGCCGAATCAGCGGCGCGGCCTTCGACGTGTTCGACATGGAGCGCGTCGAGGTGCTGCGCGGCCCGCAGGGCACGCTGTTCGGGCGCAACACGTCGGGCGGGGCCATCAACTTCATCCCGAAGCGCCCGGACCAGGATTTCTACGTCGGCGCCGAGCTCGGCTTCGGCAACTACGGCAGCCAGCTCGGTCGCGTGGTGCTGAACGGCGGCCTGACGGACACCATCGCGGGCCGGCTGTCGGTGAGCCACCGCTCGCACGACGGGTACTCGGAGAACATCACCACCGGCGACGACCTCGACGACGAGGACAACTGGAGCGCCCGTGCCCAGCTGCTGTTCGGGATTGGTGATTCGAGCCGCCTGCTGCTCGCCTACGACTACGTAACCGACGACACAGCCGGCAATGCCCGCGTGCCCTTCCCGGTCTTCGACACCGGGCAGGTCGGTGCGGGCATCCCGGCAACCGCCGCACTGCGGAGCATCTGGCCGGCGGGCTCGGACCTGCGCAAGGCGTACTCGGTGGCCGAGTCGTTCCAGGAGCGCGACATCAACGGCCTGACCGTGCGCTTCGAAAGCGACGCGAGCTATGGCTCGTGGACGCTGCTCGGCGGCTGGCGCAAGGTCGAGCTCGCCTGGTACGAGGACCTCGACGGCCTGAAGCCATTTGGCAACGTGGGCCCGCCGCTCCCGCCGCCCTACGGCTGGGTGCTCAAGAACCGCAACGCCACCGACGAGGACGCCGAGCAATACAGCCTCGAGGCACGACTCGCCTCGCCCGCCGACTCGCGCCTGCAGTGGGTCGCCGGCCTCTACTTCTTCACCGAGGAGGTGAACCGCGAGGAGAGCTTCCTCACGCAGTTCAGCGTCCTGCCGATTGCGGGCGGCGACGTGACCTTCCTTCAGGACGTCGACTCCACGACCTACGCCGCGTTCGGCCAGGCAACCTATCCGGTCACCGACCGGCTGAGCGTGACGGCGGGCCTGCGCTTCTCCCACGACGAGAAGGAGGCGGACCAGGTCGGGCGCAACAACGATCCGGCGGACGCCACGCCCGGCATTCCGCTCTTCCCGGGCCAGCCCTACGACGTCCAGGCCGACGACTCGTGGGATTCGACGACCGGCCGGCTCGGCCTCGACTACCGCACGGGCGCGGGCCACCTGCTCTACGCCAGCGTCAGCAAGGGCTTCAAGTCCGGCATCTTCCCGAGCCAGAACAACGTGGTGCAGAACGTCGGCGAGGCGACGCCACCCGAGGAAGTGTGGAGCTACGAGATCGGCGCCAAGACTCAGTGGCTCG
>Ga0105097_10001165_pt1 | contig 12453 bp, 7 predicted proteins | sample PPLLak12cMay2015_FD_87035 | JGI IMG/M metagenome (GOLD analysis project Ga0105097, IMG submission 87035) | Freshwater sediment microbial communities from Prairie Pothole Lake near Jamestown, North Dakota, USA - PPLs Lake P7 Core (1) Depth... | ecosystem: Environmental > Aquatic > Freshwater >... | reverse complement strand
CCCGGACGCGGTCTACCTGATCTGTTCGCTGTTTCAGCCTGAGCAGCCGTCGATCCGCGGCTGTCGGCTGATCCAGGGGGACCTGGCCGAGCGGCCGGGCCAGCTCCAGGCCGTGCGCGGTAATCCCCGCTTCTGGGCGCAGCACCGGCGCGGCCAGCACGAGGACGCCTACGACCTGGTGATCGTCGAGGAGGATGGCCGCGAGCGCTGGGTGCAAGTACGGGTCATCGAACAGGAAATCATCGTGGCGTAGGGAAGCGTCTGCGGCAATAAAAGCACCTGCGTCGTCATTGATGCAGGTGTCTGTGTTTCTGGGAGGCATCCGTCAGCGAGGAGCGATCGTCATCCCAGAATATCCGCCACCACATCCTGGACATGGTAGGTCGTCTGGCCCTGGCGCGAGAGGCGGCGCACGTGGTCCAGCCGGTTGCCCAGCGTAATGATGGCCGGTTCCTCGATCCATTCCCCGTTGATGTTCTTGACCTGCCCCAGGCCGACCGAAGCCAGCAGGCCGTTGCACAGGCAGCGGCGCTCGTCGGTGTTACGCTCGATGCCGCGGTTGTTGACGTAGCCGTCGATCGGCGCGGCCGCGCAGCGCTGGAACAGGGTGCGCGTGCCGTCTTCGTCCGGCTTGCTGAAACCGCGCTGCTGGAGTAGGCCGATGTCGCAGATACGCCGCCTGTCCTCGTAGACCGCATCGTCCGACAGGGTGCCCGCCAGTTGAACAACCTTGAAGGAAAAACCGGTGGGCGAAAAGAGGGTGGTCTTGACCAGCGACGCGTCGTCTGCCCCGCTACGCAGTTGCTGGAAGATGGCAGACCGATACTCAGGTTTCATACCCGATTCCTCGGTCAGGGCAAAGACCGATCCCACCTGGATGCCAAACGCGCCTGCATCCAGCGCATCCTGCAAGCGGTCATGGCTGCCGTAGCCGCCGGCCAGCCAGAAGGGGATGCCCACGCTTCTGATCGCGGCCAAGTCAGCCTCGTCGCGCTGGCTGTAGATCGGCTGTCCCTCTTCATCCCGCTTCATCGGACCCATCGGGTTGGCGTTGTGACCGCCGGCCGTGTGGTGCTCAATAATGAAGCCGTCGGGCGCCTCGCTGTCGCTCTCAGCCAGCGCCTTGACCAATTCCTCCAGCGACGCGATGGCCAGGAAGGCCGGCCGCTGCACTGGTAATCGGGTCAACTGGCCGTCGGCCACCGTCGCAGGATCAAAGGCGATGGCAAACTGCTCGCCTGGTCCGGCATACATCACTGACAGGCTGCGCGTCACCGCCTCATGCCTGGCCAGGCGCGTGCAGACGGCGGGCAGGCCATCGGGATTGCCTGCGCCGACGATGACGCCGTCGACCCCGGCCAGCATTGCGCCGTACATGATGTAGATTAGCGGCAGGTCGATCTTGTTCAGGAAGTTGATAAATATCCTGCCGTCATGGCCTTCCTTGGCCAGCCAGACCTCGGCGAACCCGGTCGCGATCAGCAGTTCAACGATGGAGTCGTCGAACTTGAGGCGCGTCGGCCCCGTTGCGCCGTTGGGTGCGGGAAAGGTCGTCTTGCCATCCTCCGAACGCACCACCTGCATGGGCGCGCTGCGGAAGCGGGCGTCGGGGACCTTGCCACCTTCGATGAAGTAGCGATCACAGATCTTGCGCCCCACGCCAGTTCCGAACTTGGCGTCGAACGCAGCCAGAGCGCGGCGCGCATGGCCGCCCGGATCGCCCAACTGCAGCAGCCGCACGTACACCACATCCAACGCCGTGCCAGACACCGTGCCCGCCGTCTCGCCCGGCCGTTCCATCGCCACGGCCTTAGCCAGCCGCCAGTTGGAGACGTAGACGCCCATCCCACCCTGAATCAGCCTGATCTTTTGCAGAAATTGCATAGTTGTCCTTCTTCCTCGACGGCGCCTGGGCCAAAGTCGAGCACAGTAAATTGGTCGAGATGCTGACGTGGAACCCTGACCAGAGAAACCAGTGACCCCAAGAGAAAGGAGCCTTGCTTCAAGGTAGCCAGCGGCGTTGGCGGCACACGTCGGGATACAAGTATAGCACATGTCACCGAAAAAGCATGTATCTCCAGTCTCATTGCCCGAATGACCCGATTCCTGCCAGCGCGCTTGTGTATTGCAGCCAGGTTGTGTTATCATTGCTCTCCGCTTGGCAACACCAGGTTTGCCCATCATTCGACACGTTCTGCCCTCAGGAGGCCGTCCACACATGTTAGCGTTGCGCACTTTCCCCTTGGCTGCCTTGCTTCTCAGCCTCGTCCTGCTGGCCGGCGGGGTTGCTCCGGTCGACGCGGGCCTCGACGCTCAGACGCCCACCGATTTCGACGACCCCCGCGCCGAGTTGCGCGCCCGCTTCCTGGCCGATCAGGAGCCGGCCAGGGCGATGGAGCCGTTGGCCTACACACCCTGTGTGGGCGGCATGGCGGGCAGCTATCCCTGCAACGGCATCGACCTGGGGGCCTTCCTGCCCAACAGCACCATCGGCGGCGGCCAGGCCAGCAGCATCTGGGGCTGGACCGACCCACTGACCGGTCGGGAATACGCGCTGATGGGGCGCACCAACGGCACGGCCTTCGTCGACATCACCGACCCCGCCAACCCGGTCTACCTGGGCAACCTGCCCACGGCCACCTCCAGCTCCTCCTGGCGCGAGCTAAAGGCGTTCGGCACCTACGCCTACATCATCGCCGACTCGGCCGGTGCGCACGGCATGCAGGTCTTCGATCTGAGACAACTGCGCAACGTGCCCAACCCGCCTGTCACCTTCACCGCCCCGCGCTACACCCTCTTCGGCAGCGCACACGACATCACCATCAACCCGGACACCGGCTATCTCTACGTGACCGGCATCTCCACCGGCGGCGCCAACGCGTGCTCTGGCAGCCTGCACATGATCGACGTGCGCGATCCTGCCAACCCCCTCTTCGCCGGCTGCGCGGGCAGCGCCTACACCCACGACACCACCTGCATGGTCTACCACGGCCCCGACGCCCAGCACCGCGGCAAGGAGATCTGCATCAACTCCAACGGCAACCAGAGCAACGGCGGCCAGGTAGTAATCCTGGACGTGACCAACAAGGCGGCGCCCGCGCCCATCTCGGCCCGCAGCTACGCCGGCGCGGGCTACATCCACCAGGGCTGGCTGACCGAGGATCACCGCTACTTCTACCTGGACGACGAGCTGGATGAGATGAACTTCGCCCACAACACCAAGACCTACGTCTGGGACATGGCCGACCTGGACAACCCGGTGCTGGTGCATACCTTCACCGGCCCCACCACGGCCATCGACCACAACCAGTTCATCGTCGGCAACCGCTCCTACCAGGCCAACTACCGCGCTGGGCTGCGCATCCTGGACATCACCAACCCCACGGCGCCCTTCGAGAGCCATTATTTCGACACCTACCCAGCCAACAACAACGCCAACTTCAACGGCGCCTGGGGCAACTACCCCTTCTTCGACAGCGGCGCGGTGATCGTCAGCAGCATCGGCGAGGGGCTGTTCGTGCTGCTGCCGCGGCCGCTCTGTACCTGGCGCGATCTGGACTGTTCGTGCCAGGTCGACGCGCTGGACATCAGCCAGGCCGCGCAGAGCTGGAACTGCGGCCTGGGCGACGCCTGCTACCGCAGCCGCGCCGACCGCGACCGGGACGGCCTGGTGACCGTGGCCGACGTGATGCAGTTCAGCAGCCAGTGGGGCTGGACCTGCCCCACGCCATAATCCCTGTCATGCTTGCAGTGACGGCTGGCCGGCCCTCGCAGGAGTTTATCGCCGTGACCTCCATCCCCATCTCCGACGGCAGCGGCGTGCTCGACCGCTATTCGGACTTCAATCTACCTGAAAGCGGGCAGCGCACCGTCGACGTTTGGTGTCCACCCGGCTATGCCGAATCCTCGGACACCCGCTATCCCGTGCTGTACATGCACGATGGTCAGAACCTCTTCGATCCCGCGCTGGCTTACGGCAGCGTGGACTGGGGCATCGACGAGGCGCTGCTGCGCCTGATCCACGAGCACGGCTTGCCCGGCGCAATCATTGTGGGCATCTGGAACAGCGGCGAAGGGCGCTGGCTGGACTACATGCCGCAACAGCCGGCCCAACTACCCGCCGTGCAAGCAGCGTTTGACCAGTGGGGCCGGGCGGCCGGCGTGCGGGTGCGTTCCGACAGCTACCTCAAATTCCTGGTGGAGGAGCTAAAGCCCGTTATCGACACGACCTACCGCACGCTGCCCGACCCACCGCACACGATTGTGATGGGCTCCAGCATGGGCGGGCTGATTTCGCTCTACGCGCTGGAGCAATACCCGCACGTCTTCGGCGGCGCGGGCTGCCTGTCCACCCACTGGCCGGCCGGCGGCGATGCGTTGGTGGATTCCATGGGTACGCATTTGCCCCCACCGGACGCTCACAAGCTGTACTTTGACTACGGTACGGCCACGCTGGACGAGCTGTACGAGCCGTTCCAGCAGCGCATGGACGGTCATCTGGCTGCGGCCAGCTACACGCGCGCTGTGGACTGGATGACGCGCAAGTTCGAAGGCGCGGAACACAACGAGGCGGCGTGGCGGGCGCGGGTGGATGTGCCGTTGCGATTCCTGCTGGGTTAGCCCAGCGAATGGAATTCGGTTGCCTCCTTGCTCAGTTCGCTGCCTGGCAACGTCGTCGGGAAGAATGTGCCAGCGGTTTCAGTGTAACGGATGTGTTGGTCGCGGTCAAGGATGCAGATCATATTTCGGAAATTGTTCGTTAAATGCAGACATCCCCGGAGTCGCGGGGATGTCTGGTGGTAGATCCGAAACCTCACGCTCGAAGCGTCTGTCGCTTGATCACCTGCGACTGTCCATCAGGCGGACCGCAAGCGCGACCATTGACTGACGGTCCTTCCGGCTACTGTGTTGCATAGAGCCAGCAATGAGCAGCGGCGATGATGTCCAACACGTCGATCACGCCGTCCGGCACCAGATCGTAGGCCGGTGGCGCCGGGTTCTGCCCCCAGGCGCCGGTCACCGATTGCACGTCCACCATGTCGATGACGAAGTCATGGTTTACGTCACAGGCGAGCGCCAGACACTTGGAGAACTCGGACGTGTTGCTCTGGGCATCGGTCGCCGTTGTTGCAAACGTCAGGTCGGTCAATGTCCCCGGAATCGTCACTGTAAACGAAGCTGGAACCACACCAACCGTTACGTTCATGGTGGCCAGAGGGATCATGCCCTCGCCGTGCTCGCTGGGGTGACACGCTGCGTTGCCGTAGACCGCCACCGCGTACACGCCCGGCGTCGTGTCCAACGTGCCAGAGATGACCGTGCTGAGCGGTCCCAGGTCCACCGAAGTGAGCAACGGGTAGTTCTGCAGGTGGTTCGGCCCATCATCTGCGTCGCCGGGGTCGTTGGCCGTGACACCGTCGGCGCCAAGATCGATACCCAGCACGGTGTTGGCGAACATGACGTTATCGCTGATCAGATTGTTGACCGCGCTGGTGCCAACGACAGCCACGCCGCTGGCGCCGTTGAAGACAATTCCGTTGCCGTCCACGGTGGTCTCGTGTCCCTCGATGGCTACACCATGGCCTCCGTTACCCAGCGGTGACACCAGCCAGACATCGGTACCGATGAAGTTGGCGGTTACCGACGTACCGGCGGAGTCGTCACTGACGAAGACGCCGTTGCCACCGTTGCCTGACACCAGGTTGCTCTCGACAGTGTTGTTGACCCCGTCGTCAACAGCAACTCCGTCGCCCAGGTTTGGAATTGGAGTCGTCGCGTTGGCATCCACGCCAACATAATTGCCGGTAACGTACGTGTTCTGCGACTCGATGTGGATGCCATTCATGCCATTGCCAGCGACAATGTTGTGCGTATCGGTCAGCATGGCGCCAACCTGGAGTAGGGGAGACCTGTCGGCATAGATGCCGTGCTCCAGGTTACCCGCGCCCACGTTGCCGGTCACATCAACCCCGACGAAGTTGCCGAAAACCTGGTTGCCCGTGGATGCCGGACCGGCGATCTGGACGCCATGTCCCTGATTATTGCCGACCACGTTGCGTTGGCTGGCAAGGTGGCTGCTGTACGGGTTGGCAGGTGGATTGTTCACATCTGCGCCGATCAGGTTGGACTCGGAGTTGACAACGTGAATGCCGTCGCCGCCGTTGCCGAGGGCTTCAGTTCCAAGGACGCCAAAGCCGATGTAGTTACACGAGATGTGGTTGCCGCTGCCGTTCTCGATCACCAGGCCGTGCCCGTCAAAGCTGTTGATGGCCAAACCGCGCACCGACGAGTCGCTGGCGTCGATGGTCAGGCCACTGACGCCGCTGCCTGCCAGACTGCCATCGATCTCAACCTGTAGTACGAACGGCAGGTCGGGAGGCGGTTCGGTCTCTTCCGTCATCACAGGCAATGGCATCGGGTACTGGATCGGCTCGATTGGCGGCAAGTCCACGGCCAGCGGACAGGTTGCCAACGGCTGGGTAGTGGCATCCAGGTTCACCGGGCTGGTCACAGCAGGCAAGGCAGCCAGTGGCTGGATTTTGTGCGGTCCGGCTCCCGGGATGGCGAAGACGATATCGTCCGCGCCGGGCTGGGCGTTTGCCGCGTAGATTGCCTCGCGCAAGCTGCAGTGGGCCAGGTTGCACACGCTGTCGTCCGCGTCGTCGCTGCTGGTGACCACCAGCGCAGGTGCGCGCTGCACGCAGTTGGACAACTCCGACGTGTTGTTGTCGGGATCAGTTGCGGTAGCCGTGACGAAGTCCTGGCCAACTGGCAAGCCAGCCGCGAGTGTCAGCGAGAATCCTGACAACCCATCGTCGTCGGTTGAGAGAACGATGGTCTCCAGGTAGGTCTCGCCTTCGCCGAAGCCAGAGGGGTCGCACACCGTGTTGGCGAAGAAGTCCAGCTCAAAGGTCGTGTTGGGCGCCGACATCAGCAGACCGTTGACCAACACCTGGCCGGCAAGCTCGTAGACGCCGATGATGGTGGGGTAGTTCTGTGACAGATTGGGGCCGTTGTCGATGTCGCCCGGATCGTTAGGGTTTGGACCGCTGGGCGACAGGTCGATTCCCAGTTTGTTCTCGGTCTCGGTTCCCTGGTTCTCGTAGATACTGTTACGGCGGATCGCATTGCCATCGGTGCCCACTGCGGTCATCCAGAGGCCGCGACCGCTGTGTTTGGCGATGACATTTCCTTCGATCGCCGCGCCGCCAATCCGGTTGTCGTGAGCACGCGAGTCGATGAAGACGCCGTGCTCACCGTTGCCAAAGACAATCGTCTCCGTCGCGTCTACACCGATGAAGTTTCTGGTGACAACGTTGCCCGCGGCAAACGGACCGGAGATATTTACGCCGGCCGCGTTCGCGCCGATGACGTTGCTGTCAACCAGTGAGTTCTGGGCGTTGAACATGGAGACACCCGTGCCGCCGTTGCCCAGGTTGTTTTGCCCGCCGTTGTCCGACCCGCCGGGGTCGGTGCCGATGTAGTTGCCTCGCACCGCGTTGTTCATCGCCGTAAAGTTCGGGCTGCGCTGGATCAGCACGCCGTCGCCACTGTTACCGGAGATCACGTTGCGTTGGGCGGTCGCAGCCCCACCGACGGTGTTGGACGACGCGTTTTGGATGAACACACCGGCGCCACCGTTGGGCAGCGGTTTGTCGCCCAGAATGTTCAGCCCAATCACGTTGCCGGCGATCTGATTGCCGGTCGATGCAATGCTGCTGGGCGGGTCAGCGATCTGCACGCCGTTGCCCAGGTTGCCTGAGATCAGGTTGCCCTGCACCACGCAGCCGGCGGCGTTTTCGATCAGCACCCCTTGCAGCGAGTTTGCCAATGGCCAGCGACCGGTAATGTTGACGCCGATCAGGTTGTCGGCTACTGTATTTGCCAGCGCACCCTCCAGCAGCGCCACGCCGTTGCCATCGTTGCCCGCGATGAGGTTTCGGCCATCGACCATGTTGTTGTCGCTGCCAGGACCTTCGATGGCCACGCCGCTCAAGCTGTTGCCCAGATCGACGACTCCTGACGCGTTGGCGCCAATGTAGTTGCCGGCGATGCGATTATTGATCGAAGGACCGCCACCAGGAGGTGGGTCTTCGTCCGGGACGCGTCCAGCCTCCTCCGGTTCACCTGTCAATACATAGATACCGTGCAGGCCATTGCCTGAGACCACGTTGCGGTCGGCCGGCAAGTCGCCGCCGATAAGGTTGTTGGCGCTGTTTTGCAGGTTAATACCGTAGAAGGTGTTGCCCAGGTCGGCCGTACCTGCAGCGTTGACGCCGACGTGGTTGCAGACCACTACGTTGTCGTTGCTGCCGTTGATGAAGATCCCACTGCCAGGGAAGCGGTTGATTACCAGGCCCCTGATGGTGCTGCCGCTGGTGCCGATACCCAGTGCGAGACCATTGGTCGGTGAGATCGTCGCGCTGCCGTCGATCTCAACCAACAGTTTTGCGGGCAGATACGCCGTCGCACAGGCCGCGCCCGGTTGAGTAATCGCATCGATGGTCATCGTGCTGCTAATGGGCGGCAACGAAGACTGCAGATGGATGGTGTGCAGCCCCGCGCCCGGCATGGCAAAGGATATCGTGTCGGCGGTCATCGTGACCACGTTGGACTCTTCGATAGCGGAGCGCAGCGTGCAGTTGCCAGCGCCGTCGTCACAAACGCCGTCACCCGGATTGTTATCGGGTGTATCCAGTGTTGAGTTGACGACAAAATCGTCTGCATTGACGGGCGCAGCCAGCGCCAGAGCAAGGCAAAGCATGCTGCCCAACAGGAGAGTCAGGAGCACCCATCTGCTCGGTAGCCAGTGCATCGATGAATCGGTTGTCATTTCTTCCTCCTCAGAGCATAGTGCGCCGGTAGCTCGCGTGCTGGACCGGCAGATGGCTCGACGCTATCGATGAAACGTTCAGTAGCGGCAGGAACAATTTATGGGTTTCCGCCGGGCCTGCCTCCCAGGTCACCACCAGGTGCGCTGCCCAGCCATCCCCTTTCTCACGGGCAGCGAACTGCTTGTAACTTTCGACGATGCTTGGCACAGCCTGCAGAGCCAGCCCGTTATTGGGAAAGGCCCCGCTGTGCCATTGTTGCACCAGTGGCAGCACATCCCATGTGATCCAGGTGTCTTCCTCCGTCCCCACAACCTGAAGCGCCTGCGTCGCGGGATCGATCGCATCCCAGAGGTTGGCGCCGGTGGCGGTCATCTCCTCCCAGGGAACTGTCACCCGGTGTATGGATACGGTCATGTCGCGGCAGTAGACCAAGGATCCGCAACGCTCGTAGAAGACATGCAGATCCGCGGCGAGAATGACCGCGTCCGGCGGCACTGCGCCGAGATCAAATTGGAGCAGCACTCGCTCGCTGTCCCGCACACTGCTAGCGCCAACCTCAAGAGTCGACCAGTCCCCGTAGTTAGCTTGGGTGTTGATTCGGATCCATGTGTCGCCGGAGGCCGGAAGGACAGAAGCGTTCCTGCCGTTGGTCCTGTGCTGGACAGGAGGCGATGCCAGAACCGCAGGGTGCGCAAATACAGCGCTGCCAACGACCACAATAACGGCCAACAGTGGGATCACTCTCTTATGTGCGGCCAATTACGCATGCTCCTTTTCCCGCAAGGCAATGAGCGGCCCTGTTCTTGTTTCTGTTCCCGATGTCAATTGCTGCCGATGATCACCAAGGTAGGTACATGACTGCCCTCGCGCCCGACCTTCACGAAAGTGTTTCCCACACTCCCACAACAATTGTGAATTCTTGTATTCCAATTATAAGAGGTCCATGCGTGTTAAGCAAGATGTATTTGCACTATAGTTGATGGTGCAAACAGCCTATAGATCTGCAATTGCCCGCGCTGCTTGAGTCCTGCTATAATCAGTTCGCTATCCTCAGCCAGCGCGCCTTCACCGAGACGACCAACACCCTGGCGCTGGTGGGCGACCTGCGCAACGACGGCCGCGGTAACGTCAACTTTGTCACCGGCTCCTTGTATCAGGCGCTTCGTGCTGTCTTTCCGACAGCCTTACTGTCGGAAAATTATCAGGAGATCTCTTATGAACGACTCTCCCGCCATCATGCAAGACTTTGTCTTTGGCGCGCTCGAATCCGACGCAAACACCCTGGCCGCCGAGCGCCATCGCTGGTCGGGCATCCGCCATCACTATGCCATCGACCCGCTGGACCCGCAGCCCGGCCAGCCGGTCACGCTGACCGTCACCGTGGGCCGCGACGTGCTGGTCGAGCGCGTTACGGCCTACGTCACCACCGACGGCAGCCAGCCGGCCGGTCAGCATGGCCAGGCTACGAAGGGCTTCGCCGTCGAGCTACAGCGCGTCGAGACCCGCTTTCAGTTCATCTATTGGGACTATGCCGAGCTGTGGCAGGGGCAGATTCCGGGCCAGCCAGACGGGACACATATGCGCTACGTGATCGAGGGCTGGCGCAGCACCTACCCTCACCCCCAACCCCTCTCCCAGGGGGAGAGGGGAGTCTGGCCCCCCTCTCCCCCTGGAAGAGGGGTTGGGGGTGAGGGGGAGAGCTATTGGTCCAACGAGCTGCGCATTGATGGCACCAGCGAGGTAAAAACCACCTACGGCTACACCGTGGACCGCTTCCAAACTCCCGCTTGGGCGCATCAGGCCGTCGTCTATCAGGTGCTGGTCGATCGCTTCGCACCCGCGCCCGACCAATGGCTGGAGCCGGCCGAGATGGAGACCTTCATCGGCGGCACGCTGCGCGGGGTGATCGACGCGCTGGACTACATCGCCAGCCTCAACGTCGATGCCCTCTGGCTGACGCCCATCTTCCGCATCAGCAGCTACCATGGCTACGACACCATCGACTACCTGGAGATCGAACCGCGCTTCGGCACGAAAGCCGACCTGGCCGAGTTGGTGGAGAAAGCCCATGCCCGCGGCCTGCGGGTCATCCTGGACTTCGTGGCTAACCACAGCAGCGACCAGTTTACGCTGTTTCAACAGGCTCTGGCCGATCCGGCCAGCCCCGCGCGGCAGCTCTACGATTTCGGCGCAACCTACCAGCATGGCTATCGATGCTTCTTCACCGCCGCTAACATGCCGCAGTTCAACCACGACCACCCCGATGCGCGGCGCTATCTGCTGGACGCAGCCCGCTATTGGCTGCGAGAGTTTGGCGTGGACGGCTACCGGCTGGACTACGCGGCCGGACCCAGCCATGACTTCTGGAGCGCGTTCGGCGCAGCCTGCAAAGAGGTCAACCCCGACTGCTGGATCTTCGGCGAGGTGACGCTGGGCAGCGACAGCTTGCGCACCTACAGCGGCCGGCTGGACGGCTGCCTGGACTTCGGTTTCGTGCGCCAGGTGCGCTTGCTGTGCGCTACACCCGCGCCGCTAATTCCGGTCAGCCGTTTCGCGGCCGTGGTGCAGCGCACCCAGCGCTACTTCCCCGCCAGCTTCACCCGGCCGGCCTTCATCGACAACCACGACATGAACCGCTTCCTGTGGGCGGCCGGCAACGATAAGCACCTGCTGCGCATGGCCGCGGGGCTGCTGCTGGCCTTCGGCGGCACGCCGATTATCTACTACGGTACCGAGGTCGGCCTGAGCCAGCCACGGGCCAAGGGCCACTACCGCGAGGAGGCTCGCCATCCGATGCTGTGGGGCGACAGCCAGGACAAGACGCTGCTGGCCGAGTTCCAACGCCTGATCGCCTTCCGCCGCAGCCATCTGGCCTTGGTCTATGGCGAGATCGAGACGCTGGCCCTGGACGACCACCATGGCTTATGGTTGGCCCAAAAGGTTTACGACGACGACCGCGTGCTGATCGCCGTCAACGGCAGCCTGCGCAACGGCCGCATCGCCCTGCCGGCCGGCCGCTGGGTCGATCTGGCGGGACAAACAGTGTCCCACGACCTGCACCTGCCCGCCCGCAGCGTCTGCTTCCTTCTCCCCGCCTAGCGAAAAGAGCCCGGGTTTCCTTGAAGAAACCCGGGCTCCGCACTGCTTCATTCGTTGTTCTTCATTCGTTGTGGTATTCCGCCAACTACTCCCTCACACCACCGTCATACCCGATCTCATACGTCTTGTTGGGCAGCAGATCGGTGTAGACCTGGCTTCTGCCGTCCGGCCATATGATCTGCACTGCCTCGATTTCCGCATCGCCCAGCCCAAAATGCAGCGTCAACGTGCTGCCGCTGCCCACGCTCGACCCGTTATGCACGTCCTGCATCTGCACGCGGCCGTCGCCTGTGGTGACGATGGCGCGCGCGCCCACCGCGTCGCGGTTGACCGGCCCGCCGCCCACCAGGGTGAGCGCCAGCCAGCGGTTGGCGTCGCCGGCCAAAGCGGTGTTGCGGAACAGCCGGTAGCCGCGGTCGTAGTTACCCACCACCAGGTCCACCCAGCCGTCGTTGTCGTAGTCGGCTGCGGCCACGCCCACGCTGGGGCCGGGGTCGTCCGCGCCGCTGGCGTGGCCGAT
>Ga0105097_10001164_pt1 | contig 12463 bp, 8 predicted proteins | sample PPLLak12cMay2015_FD_87035 | JGI IMG/M metagenome (GOLD analysis project Ga0105097, IMG submission 87035) | Freshwater sediment microbial communities from Prairie Pothole Lake near Jamestown, North Dakota, USA - PPLs Lake P7 Core (1) Depth... | ecosystem: Environmental > Aquatic > Freshwater >... | reverse complement strand
GTGAGTCGCTCATGATCAATCCCTTACTTGAACAATCCAAATAATAGTCCCGGGGAGTAGGCGCAGCGAAAACCGATGGTGTCCAATGTAAACCCGGTCTGAACCCCCCAGCGATCGGAAGAATGCAGTCTCGGGAAGCTGAAATCCCCGCCTTTCAAAATATGCATCTTTCCGGTAGCCGGTCCTGTGGGGTTGGCGCGTGGGGACTGGGCGTAATAATCTGGATCGTACCAGTCTGCCACCCACTCCGAGACATTGCCGGCCAGGTTGAGCGCCCCGTAAGGGCCGGCTCCTTGGGGGAAACTGTTAATCGGGGCAGTATCCTCGTATCCATCCATAAACTTATTATTCTCCGGATTCGGGCATTTCACGTCGAAAAAATTGGCTTTCGTGCCATTAAACGTGCTTCCCCAGGGGTAGGTACGCCCATCCGTGCCGCGGGCAGCCTTCTCCCACTCGGCTTCGGTTGGCAGGCGCGCCCCGCGCCACTGGCAGTAGGCTTGCGCCTGCTCCCAGCTCACATAAATCACGGGGTAAGTAGAATAGTTAGCTCTGTTATAATATTGCGCCTGCGTGCGGGAAGAATATGTCCCTGGAGGCTTGCACGCCCCAGCAGAGACGCATTTTGCATAGCGGAGATTGGTCACTTCGTAGAGATCGATGTAATAGCTGCTCAGGCGCACCTGGTGGAAGGGGCGTTCATCCGCATCATAATAATCACTGCCCATCATGAACTCCCCCGCCGGCACCAGTACCATCGGGACGCCCTGGCTATCCGTATACTTTTTAGGCAAAGGACCGCGCAGCAGGAAAAATCCACCCACCAGCAAGGCAAGCAGTGTAACCCCGCCAACAATCCAGGCCCAACGCGGCACCCGGGCCAGGCGGGCTCTTCCAGCGCCGGTCGCTGCCGTGGGACTGGCAGGCTTATCCAGGGCGCGGCGTGCCTTGCGGGCCACACCTTGCTGGTCGGGGAAGGCGGGAGCTTCCGCATGCAGCATCTGCCAGGCATCCAGCGCGGCCTGATATTCCTTCGCAGCCAGGAGCTTTACGGCTTCATCATAGCGCCATTCCATCTGAGCAAGGTGCTCAGCCTGCTGCTCCTGCTGCTGCTTTTCGCCGGCCTGGCGCTCCAGCCCGGCCTGGGCCTGCGCTTCCACCTCCAGTGGATCGTCAAACTGTGCGTCGATCGCCCGGATGGCCTGCAGCTGCGCCTGAACCGCATTGAACCTCCCGGCGGCCAGCTGCTCCTGCGCCTCCCGGTACAGGATGAGGATTTTTTCTTCCTTCTCGCGCTCGGCTTGCAGGCGGGATTGCTCTTCCAGTGCGCGGCGTTGCTCGGCCTGCGCCCGGGAGATTAAGGCCTGCGCCTGGCGGTAATCGGGCTGCTGCGCCAGCACCCGCTCCAGCAAGGTTTCGGCTTCCGTCCAACGCCCGGCATCCAGCTCGACCAGGGCCTGCTGGTAGTTCTTCTCCAGAGCGGTAGCCTGGCGTTGAGCCTCGGCCTGGCTGTTGGCCTGCTCCAGCAGCCGGTCGGGATCGGGGTAATCGGGCTGCAGGGTGCGGATCTGGGAAAAGACCTTCAATACGGCAGTCCAGCGAGCCGCCTGAAACAGCTGGCGTGCCTGGTCATACAGGTCGGCCAGCTGAGCACTGCGGCGGACTGCTTGCAGACGTTCGGAGACGTCCTTATAGCCGGGCTGGCGCTTTTCGAGCTGCTCCAGGGCGGCGATCGCGGCGGGCCAATCGCCGGCTTCCTGGGCAGACTGGGCGGCGGCATACTGCACCTGCAGCTCCCGCCGGCGGCTGGCTTCATCCAGCTTGAGGCGGGCATCCTGGTTCTCTGGCCGGGCGGCGATCACCTGGCTGAAGCAGGCTTCGGCCCGGGACCAATCTTCCAGCCAGAAGGCTTCCAGGCCATCGTTATACAGCTTTTGGATGCGCAGCTGCTCGCCGGAGTCGACCTCATCGGCGGCGGCGTGCCCCAGTGATGGCGCAGCCACGACCTGGGGCTGGCCGGCTACGGTGAAGATCACGCCATCGGGGGCGCTGGTGAACAGCACCGGGGTGCCCCACTCGAGGGTATCCGGCTCGGCCATGCGCAGCGCCCGCCGCCCCTCGGCTACTGCCGCATCCACCGGCTGGCCGCGCGAGAGCAGACCGTAGAAACGCTGGGCAAAGGTGATCGCCGCCCGGTCGCTGATGGGGAACTGCATCGCCACCACCGCCGGGATGCCGGTCATCACCAGCGACGAAGCCACCCCGGCAAAGGGATCCAGCCCCTGCTCGCCCGCCAGGCGGGCGGTTTCGCAGGCATTCAGGAATACCAGGCGCAGGGAGGCAAAATCGTGCAGCAGCACGCTGAGCGTACCGCCGTCCACGCGCTGGGCGCGTTGATTTTCGTCCTCCAGCAGCAGCACGCCCCTGCCGGACTGCTCGTCGAAGCCGCCGTGGCCCATGTAGTGCAGCACATGGTACTCCGCTTCGCCCAGGCGCTCCTGCAGGGAGGCCAGGGTAGCGTGCGGCAGGAATTCCGCCTGCACGCCCGGCAGCCGTCCCAGGCAGGCTTCCAACTGCTGCTGTTCGCGCTCCAGCTCCAGGCGGGGGTAATCGATCGGGTCGGCGGCAAAGACCAGGATGCGCAGCGGCAGAGCCAGCTGCAGCGGCATATAGGGACGCTGCACGTCCAGGTCGCGCAGGATGGGGGTAAAACGGGAGAGATTAAGGAACTCGCGGGTCTCTTTACGGTACAGGTATTCCCACGGCAGCGCGACCAGCGCTGCCAGGCTGGGGTCTTCCGGGTCGATGTGCAGCTTGATGCGCAGGCCGCGCTGCTGCACCTGCATCATACCCAAAGAGCGGTCAAATAACGAGCGCACCACGCCCGAGAACAGGGCGGTGAACAGCTGGTCGCCGATGCGCTGCGGCAGGCTGGCGGTGGCAGCCGGGGAGGCATCCCGGGAGGCCGGCTGGCGGGTGCGCACTTCCTGGTCCAGGGTGGCGGCTTGCTCCGCCAGGCGGGCCGGGTCGAAGGGCGGGGTGAACTGTGAGCGTCCCTCGCCCGCCGGCGAGCGCAGCACGATTACCGGGTAGGCATCGCCCTGCCGCGGCTCAATCTTGATCGAGAAATCCTCGTATTCCACCCCTGCGCCCTCCCCACCGGTGCTAACTGCAGGATGGGCTATTTAACCGGTGTAAATTTATTATCGCACAATTCAGCCGAAATGCAATAAATTCAGCGCGCCAACCACATGGCAGTGCACTGATCCGTCACCAGGATGTTGACCCACCCGCCGCGCAGGGCGGCTTCGATGGCGTGGTGCTTGCGGGCGCCGCCGGCTACCGCCAGGGAACGGTCGATCTTCTTGAGCTGCTCCAGCTGCATAGAGACCACCCGGCTATCGAGAGGTGTCTTGACCAGGCGCCCGTGGCGGTCGAAAAAACGCAGCAGGATGTCGCCCACTGCGCCCGCACTGCGCAACAGGTCCAGCTCGGCCTGGGAAAAGATGTTGCCGCTGTCGGCCAGCAGGCGGGAGGGCTCGACCGCCCCAATGCCAACCAGCGCCAGGGTGACTTTATCGAACAGCTGCAGGGTCTCCTGGACGTAAGGGTCGTCCAACAAAACCTGCAGAGAGGCCTGCGAGCCGACAATCCCCGGGGCAGGCAGGTACACCGGTGCGCCACCGACCAGGTCGGCAAAGCGGCTGGTCAGGCGGTGGGCGTGGCTCTCGGCCTGGGGATTGCCCACCCCGCCCAGGATCTGCACCACGCGGATGTCGTTCTTGCGCGGCACAGGGTGCATGGCGTCCACCAGGGACAGCAGGCTGGCGCTCCACGAGGAGATGCCGACGATCTCGTTTGGCCGGATGATCGACTCGAGGTAGTAAGCCGCCGCAGCACCGATCTCGCGCTGGATCTGGCGCTCGTCCTCGTCGCTGGAACACTCGACCACCAGGGCATCACGCAGGTTGTAACGCCGCACCAGCTCTTCTTCCAGCTCGGTGAAAATCCCCGGCGGCACCGAGACGGAGATGCGAATGATGCCCGCCTCTTTGGCCTGGTTCAGCAGGCGTGACACCGTCGCCTGGGATAGACCCAGCTGTTCCGAAATTTCGGACTGTTTCTTGCCCCATTCGTAATACATGCGGGCCACCCGCACAACCAATCGGAGTGAGTCGTTAATGACCATTGGCAAATGTCCAAAGTAAATCTCACGCTAAGGTGTAAAGCTCGCAAATATTAATATATATTTGGTGTTGAATATTTATTCAGTTTCGCTTGACGTCAACCCGATTCATGAATATTATATCATCGACTGAATAAATATTCATATCCAGATAATTACTCAATCAGGTAACTCCAAATTCGCTAATTCGACCCGATAGCCAATCACTTTGAGATGCTCATGGACATCGCCACCCTGGAGTTCAAATCGATCCAATACCGCCGGTCCATCCTGACCATGATTAAAGAGGCGGGCGCCGGGCACACCGGCGGCAGCCTGTCTTGTGTCGATATCCTCAACGTGCTGTACAACCACGTGATGAAAGTCAACCCCGGCAATTTCCGAAGCCCCGACCGCGACCGCTACATCCACAGCAAAGGGCACTCGGTAGAAGCGCTGTACACCGTGCTGACCGACTGCGGCTTCTTCCCCGCCGAAGACCTGAAGACTTTTTGTAAGCTCGGCTCCCACTATGTAGGCCACCCCACTCGCAAAGTAAACGGCATCGAACAGAACACCGGCGCCCTGGGCCACGGCCTTTCGGTGGCTGTAGGATTGGCCCTGGCAGCAAAAATCAACGGGCAGGGCTACCGTGTCTTCACCACCATGGGCGACGGCGAGCTGACCGAAGGCTCGATCTGGGAAGCTTCGATGAGCGCCGCCCATTACAAATTGGACAACCTGGCGGTGATTGTCGACCGCAACACGCTGCAAATCACCGGGCGCACCGAGAGCGTGATGACCCTGGAGCCGTTGGCCGACCGCTTCCGCGCCTTTGGCTTTGCCCTGCGTGAAGTGGATGGCAACAACCTGTCCGACCTGGTGGAGGTTTTCGATCAGCTGCCCTTCCAAATAGGAAAGCCCAGCCTTGTGCTGGCGCATACCACCAAAGGCAAAGGGATCAGCTTCATTGAAAACGCCGTCGACTGGCACCACCACGTCCCCAGTGATGCGGAAATGGGCATCGCCCTGGCCGAGCTGAGCCAGGCAGAAGCAAACTGGCAGGCGACCTATGCAACCGTATAACCTCGGAAAACCCAATTTACAGGCCTTTGCCGATACTTTGCTGGAGCTGGCCGAAAACGATCCTGACATCCTGGCTGTCACCAGCGATTCACGCGGCTCGGCCCGCCTGGGTTATTTTGGAAAACAGCGACCGCAGCAAATCATTGAGATGGGCATTGCCGAGCAAAACCTGGTAGGCGTCTCGGCCGGCCTGGCTGCAGCAGGTAAGAAAGTATTTGCAGTCTCGCCGGCTTGTTTTTTAACTACCCGCTCGCTGGAACAAATCAAGAATGATATCGCCTATTCGGACCAGCCAGTCAAAGTGGTCGGGATCAGCGCAGGCGTCAGCTACGGCGCCCTGGGCACCACGCACCATTCGCTGCACGACCTGGCTGCTTTGCAGGCCTTCTACAATATTGATATCGTCGTGCCGGCGGACAATTTCGAGACCGAACAGGCCGTGCGCCAGGCGGCACAGCACCCGCGGCCGGTTTACCTGCGCTTCGGCAAGAAAGCCATGCCCGATTTGCACGCCCCCGGCACACAGTTCACAATCGGCAAAGCCATCCTGCTACGGGAAGGCGCTGATGTGGCCTTCATCGCCATCGGCGAGACAGTGCACCCGGCGCTGCTGGCCGCCGACCGGCTGGCTGCGCAAGGTATCACCAGCAGCGTGCTCAGCCTGCATACCCTGCGCCCGCTGGATGAAGAAGCCATCCTGGAAACGGTGCAAAATTGCCGGGCGCTGGTGACCGTGGAAGAGCACAGCGTGAACGGCGGCCTGGGCAGCCGGGTCGCTTCCCTGCTGATGCAGCATAGCCTGTTCCGCCCCATGCGCATCGTCGGCATCCCGGACGCTTACACCATTACCGGCAGCCAGGTGGAGGTCTTTGACTACTACGGCATCTCGGCGGAAGGCCTGGCCGGCACCGCCATCGCTCTCCTGGAGCGCAACTCGGACGAAAGAAGGCAATCGTAGTGTGTCATTCTGAGCGAAGCGAAGAATCCAGATCCTTCGCTTCGCTCAGGATGACATCATGAGACAGCTAGCCGATGAGCACCTACCTAGCGATCGACCAAAGCACCTCCGCAACCAAAGCCCTGCTGTTCGACCAACAAGGACGGCTGCTGGATGGGCTTACTCTGCCGCACCCGCAAATTTACCCGCAGGCCGGCTGGGTGGAGCATGACGCCAACCTGATCTATGAAAATACCCTCCAGGCGGCGCTCGGCCTGCTGGAAAATCACCCCGAGCTGATCACCGACCTGGCCTGCCTGTCGATCACCAACCAGCGCGAGACCTTCGTGCTGTTCGACCGGGAAAGCGGTGAGTCGCTGCACAATGCCATCGTCTGGCAGTGCCGGCGCGGTGAAGCCATCTGCTCGGAGCTGGAAGCCGCCGGGCACGGACAGCGGGTGCACGAGCTGACCGGCTTGAAGATCGACACCTATTTCCCGGCCTCCAAGCTGCGCTGGCTGCTGGACGAGCGCCCCGACCTGCGGGAACGGCTTGCGGATGGCTCGGCGCTGTTCGGCACGATCGATACTTACCTGATCTACCGCCTCACCGGCGGGCGAGTCTACGCCAGCGACCACACCAACGCCTCGCGCACCCTGTTATACGACATTCACCGGCTGGATTGGAACCCGGAATTATTCGAGCTTTTCGGCATCGAAACAGGCCGCCTTCCGGAAATCTGCGAGAGCAAAGCCCACTTCGGCGAGACCGACCTGGGCGGTTGGCTGGCCGATCTGCTGCCGATCTGCGGGGTGATGGGCGATTCGCAGGCAGCCCTGTTCGCCCAGAAGTGCTTCACACCCGGCAGCGCCAAGGTGACCTTCGGCACCGGCTCTTCCCTGCTGCTCAACCTGGGCTCGCATCCGGTTGTTGCCGAGCATGGTGCGGTGACTGCCGTCGCCTGGGTGCTGGACAGCCGGCCGACTTATGCCCTGGAAGGCATCACCAATTTCACCGGTGCGACCATCGCCTGGCTGCGCGACCAGCTGCAGCTGATTTCCAGCATCGAAGAAGCCGAAAGCCTGGCCACCGCCGTTCCGGACAACGGCGGCGTGTACCTGGTGCCAGCTTTCGTAGGGCTGAGCGCGCCGTATTGGCGTCCGGATGTGCGCGCCCTGATCACCGGCCTGACGCCGGGCAGCACCAAGCAGCACGTCGCTCGCGCCGCCCTGGAGGCCATTGCCTTCACCGTCAACGATGCCCTGAAGGAGATGGAAGCCAACGCCGGGATAAAGCTGAAGGCGATCCATGCCGACGGCGGCGCCACCCGCAACCGCTTCCTGATGCAGTTCGCCGCCGATATTACCGGGTTGGAAGTACGCACCTCCCGCACCGCCGAACTTTCCGCCCTGGGCGCCACCATGATGGGCATGCTGGGCACTTCCGCCCTCGGGTCGGACGACCTGTTGCAGCTGGCATCCGATTTCGTTGGTTATACCCCGCAGCAAGACACTGCTACCGTCGCCGCTCTGCTGGCCGGTTGGGACAAAGCAGTCCAACAAGTATTGCATGCGTAGAAGGAGTTGGATGATGAAATCAAAGAAACTGATGATTTGGCTGGCCGTCATCCTGGCGCTTATTGTGGCAGGATATCTTCTCTGGCCTTACGCCTTCACGGTGGTGCCCATCGAAGAGGTCGAGCAGCAAAAGCTGAGCGAAGCCTTCGATCCGGTGGCCTACGTGGATGGGATTTGGGAGTCCAAGATCATCCCGACAATCAATTCCGAAGCGGTGGACATGGCGGACGTGCTGAACGCCATGCAGCCCAATCCCGCAGGCATGGCGGCCAAGGATGATCAAATCAAGGTGGCTAACGAATACGGGCTGATCACGGTCGGCGAGGCGCATATCTACCTGGTCAAGCTGACCGGCAAAGTCACCGCGCTGGATACCAAGACCAGCCTGGGCGTGATGGAAGTGCAGCCGGACGGTTACGGCGGCCCGATCAAAGTGCGGGTGTACGTGGGGCCGCGCATCCCCAGCGATGAAACCTCCATCCGGGATGGGGTCGGATTTATCAATTTTGGGGATTTTAAGGAGCAAACCGAGTACGGCAAGGTCGGCGCCGAGATCAATAAGCGCATCGTCAGCAACGTGCTGGAGCCCCTGGATAAAGAAACACTGGTGGGCAAAACGGTGACCGTATACGGGGCGCTGACCATCCGCACCTTCAACCTGATCAACATCGACCTGAAGAAACTGACCATCGTGCCGATCAAGATCGAAGTCGAGGGGTGAAGCATGAGCGAACAGGCAGCCCTGACACAATCGTCCGAGATGGATACCGGCGCCGACACGGTGGCATTACGCGCCGAAAACATTACCAAGGTTTTCCCGGGCACCATCGCCCTGGATAATGTCAGCTTTAACGTCTACCAAGGTAAAGTCAACGTGCTGGTGGGTGAGAACGGGGCGGGGAAATCGACCCTGATGAAAATCCTGGCGGGGGTCGAGCAGCCCAGCTCGGGACATATTTTCCTGGAGGGCAAAGAAATCCACGTGCGCAACATCCAGGAAGCCAGCCGCCACGGAATCGGGATCATCTTCCAGGAAATGACGCTGTGCCCCAACCTGAGCGTGGTGGAGAATATATACCTGGCACGTGAAGTGATGCTGCGCGGCGTGATGATCGATAAGAAAGCACAGAAAAAGCAGGCCGCCGAGCTGGTAACCCGCCTGGAACAGAAGATTGACCCGGACGCCCAGGTGAGCGAGCTGCGCATCGGCCAGCAGCAGATCGTCGAGATTGCCAAGGCTCTGGCCCAGGAAGTCCGCATCCTGATCATGGATGAGCCCACCTCGGCACTAAGTGCGACCGAAGTGGAAGTGCTCTTCCGGGTGATTAACGAGCTGAAATCCAGGGGCGTGTCGATCATTTACATCTCCCACAAGCTGGACGAGCTGCTGCAAATCGGCGATTACGTCACCGTGCTACGGGACGGAAAGCTGGTGGAGACAGCCAGGACAGCCGATATTGACGTCTCCTGGATCATTGAAAAGATGGTAGGTAAAAACCCGGCGGCGTTGTTTTCCCGCCAGGAGCACACCATTGGCGATGTGCTGCTGCGGGTGAAAGACCTGACCCTGCCCAAGCCGGGCGGCGGTTACATCGTCGATCATGTTTCCTTCGAGCTGCACGCCGGGGAGATCCTGGGTCTGTATGGGCTGATGGGCGCCGGACGCTCCGACCTGGTAGACAGCCTGGCCGGCGCCCGGCCACAATCCTCCGGCAGCATCTGGCTGAATGGCGAGCCAATCCTGACCAGAAAAGTCTCGGAGCGCATCCAATCCGGCATCGTGCTGGTACCGGAAGACCGCCAGCGTGACGGGCTGGTACAGACCATGTCGGTGGCTGATAACATCCTGCTGGCCAGCCTGAAGAAATACCTCAACCGCTTTTTCCTGGTGCGCAAGAAAGAAAAAGATGCCGTCGGGGGCATGATCAAGGATCTGTCCATCCGGGTGGCCAACCCAAGCCAGCCGATCACAAGCCTGAGCGGCGGGAACCAGCAGAAAGTGGTGGTGGCTAAGGCGCTGCTGACTTCGCCCAAGGTCTTGATGTTAGACGAACCCACCCGTGGCATCGATGTGGGCGCCAAGTCCGAGATTTTCGAAATCATGAGCCGCCTGGCCCAGGAAGGCTACGGCGTAATCTTCATCTCGACCGAGCTGAAAGAAGTGCTGGCGATGTCGGATCGCATCCTGGTCTTATCCAAAGGTGCCATTACCGGTGAATTTTCCCGGCAGGAAGCAACAGAAGAAAAATTGGTCGCAGCGTCGGCAATTGGACATGGGCTGGCGGGCACAGCCAACCACAACGGAGGAACCAATCCCAATGAACGCAACTAATGCACTCCCCGCAAAACAAAGCCAACGGATCACCAAAACCAGCCTGCTGCAATTCCTGTTACGTGGGCGGGCTTTCATTGCTCTGATCCTGGTGGTGATCTGGTTCACCTGGACGCTGTGGCCGAATTTCCTCAGCGCCGAAAATGTGGTCATCATGTCCAAGCACGTAGCCCAGAACGCGCTGCTGGCGATCGGTATGACCTTTGTCATCCTGACCGGGGGCATCGATCTATCGGTCGGGTCGCTGGTCGGCTTGACGGCAATGATTTCCGGCATGCTGATCAACGAAGGCATCGCCATCCCAGCGATAGGGCTGATCGTGTACCCTCACACCTGGACGATCCTGGTGATCTCGATAATCATTGCTACTTTTATGGGGGCGGTGAATGGATTTATCATCACCCGGTTTAATGTCGCGCCATTCATCGCCACCCTGGGCATGATGTACGTGGCGCGCGGCTTTGCCGGGCTGCTCAATAACGGCTACACCTTTGCCAACCTGGTTGGACGACCGGAGCTGAGCAACACCGGTTTTCCAAAGTTAGGCGCCGGGGAATTCCTGGGGATCAACTACTCCATCTGGTTAATGGTAATTTTCGCCGTTGTGGCCTGGTTTATCACCACGCGGACGCCCTTCGGGCGGCACGTGTATGCCATCGGAGGCAACGAGCGCTCCGCCGAGCTGTCCGGGGTGCGCATCAAGCGCACCAAGGTGTTCGTCTACATGATCAGCGGCTTCTGCTGCGCATTTGTCGGCCTGATTATCGCTTCGCAGCTGGTCGCCGCCCACCCCGCCACCGGGAACACCTTTGAGCTCAACGCCATTGCGGCAGTCGTGCTGGGCGGTACTTCCCTGGCCGGCGGGCGCGGCAGTATCGGCGGCACCCTGATCGGCGCTTTCGTCATCGGCGTCCTGGGCGATGGCCTGGTGATGTCTAACGTATCATCCTTCTGGCAGATGGTGATCAAAGGCATGGTGATCGTGCTGGCAGTCATCATCGACCAGGTACAGGCCCGCATGCAGGAGCGCATTGCCTTGCAGCAACAACAGGAACTCAGGTAATTTCAAGTCATTCTTCGCTCCGCCCAGAATGACAAATCCTCAAGGAGGTGAATGGCCAGATAACAATCCCAGTAAGAACCCTGTCGTGAATGTACGTTCATCGAACCTAAATCGAACTAACTAAGAGGAGAGATAAAATGTCCAGTAAGAAAGGTTATTTGATTTTCAGCCTGATCATGGTCTTCGCGATGATCCTGGCCGCCTGCGGTGGGGATGCTACTGAAGCGCCTGTCGAAGAGGTAGCAACCGAAGCGCCGGTGGAAGAACCCGTCGCCGAAGAGAACATGATCTGCGTGATCGTGCCGCCGGTGGAGAACCCCTTCTTCGGTGCCATGCAGGAGATTGCCGCCGACAAGGCTGAAGAGCTGGGTTACACCACCCTTCGCCTGAACCACGGCGACGACGCCAACAAGCAGATGGAGCTTTTCGAGAGCTGCATTGCCCAGGGCGCCAAGGCCATCATCCTGGATAACGCCGGCGCCGATGCGACCGTTGCCGCTGTCCAGAAAGCCAAGGATGCCGGCATCCCCACCTTCCTGGTCGATCGCGAGATCACCGCCGAAGGCGTGGCTGCCGCCCAGATCGTATCCAACAACTACCAGGGCGCCACCATCCTGGCCGAGTACTTCGCCCAGCAGATGGGTGAAGAAGGCAAGTTCGTCGAGCTGACCGGCCGCGACACCGACACCAACGCCCATATCCGCTCGCAGGGCTACCACGACGTGCTCGACAAGCTGCCCAACATGGAAATGGTTGCGCAGCAGACCGCTAACTGGAGTCAGACCGAAGCCCTGACCGTGATGGAGTCCATCCTGCAGGCCAATCCCGAGATCAAGGGCGTGATTGCCGGCAACGACACCATGGCCCTGGGCGCCCAGGCAGCCCTGATCGCCGCCGGGCGACCCGAAGTGATCGTGGTCGGCTTTGATGGCAGCGACGACGCCATCCAGTCGATCGGCAAGGGCGAGCTGAAAGCCACCTCGCTGCAGCCCGTCGCCGAGATGGCCATCCAGGCCGCTCTGCAGGCCGATTACTTCATCAAGAACGGCAAGGCCGAGAAGCCCGAGAAGCAGTCCATCGACATGGTGCTGCTGACCCCGGAGAACTACTGCCAGTACCAGACCTTCGCCCCCACTGGCTCGACCGAAGCCTGCCCGGTGCCTGCATCTGCAGCCCCCGTAGAAGCGGCCGGACCAGCCATGATCTGCGTGATCGTGCCGCCCGTCGAGAACCCCTTCTTCGGTGCCATGCAGGAGATTGCCGCCGACAAGGCTGAAGAGCTGGGTTACACCACCCTGCGCCT
>Ga0105097_10001161_pt1 | contig 12474 bp, 17 predicted proteins | sample PPLLak12cMay2015_FD_87035 | JGI IMG/M metagenome (GOLD analysis project Ga0105097, IMG submission 87035) | Freshwater sediment microbial communities from Prairie Pothole Lake near Jamestown, North Dakota, USA - PPLs Lake P7 Core (1) Depth... | ecosystem: Environmental > Aquatic > Freshwater >... | reverse complement strand
TACTTTTTAAGTATACATTTTGATTGGTCAGTGGGAGAAATAAAAGAGTATTTGATATGTGACAGAACGATGGTAATACATAATGTTCAAAAAATTGAGGGTCTTATAAATATAGATAGATCTGTACTAAAAGATGTTCTAGCCCATCGAGATTGGCTAGAGAAATTAAATAAAATATGAGCGAACTAAAAGAACCAACCCCATTAAAAGATTTAAAAGTCGGAGACTCTTTATATTCTTGTGAAATAACGATGAAAGTATTAGTAGACACAATTACTACTCATACTGTCCCATCAAGAGAAGAAAAGATTGTTGCTATCGATGGTACAACAATTAGAACAGAAAATTTACAATTTGAACTTGATGTTGAGTTTATTGATCAACCCGGTGCTGTATTACCTCCACCAGAAGGTGAAGCAAATGAAAATTCTCCAATGCTTATAGCAGTTGGAACTCATCCTGAGGTTGTTGAGTATATTACTCATCAAGTAGTTCAAAAAGTATTTATCAATCCTGCTGAAGAAGCAGGTCCAGAAATATGATGTTGAGATGATATATTTTATAGGTAAAAATGACGTAAATTTTGAAGGAGTAGCAAATGCTACCCTTCAGGATTGCGTTTCTTATTTAGAAAATTTATCAATAATCGGAATAGATATTGAGACTTCTAGAAGGTTTCCAAAGAATACATTTCATAATGAAGATGTATATGAACCAGGTTTGGATCCTTACTTAAGTAAAGTCATAATGTTACAATTGGGTGATTTGGATAGAAGATATGTAATTGATACTCGCTATGTAGATATTACAGATCTTTTACCCATACTCAATAATTCAAATACAACATTTGTAGGTCATAACTTAAAGTTTGAAGCAAAGCATTTAGGATATAACTATGGTATAGTCTTTCATAAAATATGGGATACTATGCTTGTAGAACAAAATCTTACCAATGGTTTTAGAATATCCTATGGATTAGCTTCATTGGCAGAAAGATATCTTGGAGCAAAGAAATCAGAAAATATAGATTTATTTAATGAAGTTGAAGAGGGTGATATCATTATTAATAAAGCAATTCGAACAGAGTTTCTTTATATAGAGGATAAGCCTTTTACACAAGAACAAATAGTCTATGGTTCTGATGACATTGTATTTCCATTAATGATAAAAGCATTTCAAGAAAGAAGCACTGATTTTCAAGTAGTTAATGACTTGGAAAATAGATTCTGTCTTTGTCTTGCAGATATGGAATTGAGAGGCATGCCTTTGGTACCAACAAAATGGTTGGAAGTCTATGATAAAAGTAAAATTACATATAGTAAAAGATTACTTAAGATTAATACTTACATAGAGCAACACCATTCTAATTATATAGTAAGCAATGATTTGTTTGCTACTAAACCCATTTGTAATATAATGTGGTCTTCCTCTGATCAAGTCATTGAATTATTTAAGTACTTCGGCAATTGTCCATTGGAAAAATCTAAGCAAACTAAAAAGTTAGAGTATTCTGTGGGTGCATCTGCATTACTTAAGTTAGTATCCAGTGAATTAAAAGAGGCATATAGTAGAGGGGATGACATAGAAATAACTGATTTTGAGACATTTATAATTGGATATCTTCAATTTAAAAAGTCAGAGCAATCCATTACCACATTTGGTAAAGACTGGTTAAAGTATATACATCCAATTACTAAAAGAGTTCATAGTAACTACAAGCAAATTCTTAATACCGGCAGGATATCCAGTAATAGACCAAATCTTCAGAATATTCCAAGTGATAAATCATTTAGAGATTGTTTTGAAAGTAAGATTAGTATTATTAACTGTGACTATTCTTCTCAGGAATCAAGAGTACTTGCAGATGTATCTCAGGATGAAGACATGATTTCATTCTTTAATGATGGTCACCCAATATTTAAAGATGACTTTCACAGCTTTGTAGCAACTAAGATGTTTAGAATTATCCGTGGGGATGAAACACTTGTTGTAACGAAGAAGACTCATCCAAAAGAAAGGCAGGATGCTAAAAGTATTGGTTTTAAAATTGCCTATGGTGGTAGTGCTTTTACACTTAAGGATGACTTTGGTGTAGAAGAAGATGTAGCTCAAGAATTTATTGATGGTTATTTTAGAGCTTTTCCGTCTTTGGATGCTGACTTTAAGGAAGCAAAGAAGAAGGCAGTAGCATTAGGTTACATTGAAATTGACCCTGTTACTCGTAGGAAATGGTTTGATAAAGACTTTCAAACTATGAATGAGATATATCAAAGACTTAATAAGCTATATCCAAGAGAGTATAAAACTTGGGATCAAGAGAAAAGAGAAGAGTTTAAGAAAGATCTTAGAGTTAAATATCCTAACATGGGTAAAGAATGGTCTGAATACTTTAGTTGGGTTGGTAAATTAGAGCGTAATGCTTTAAATTATAGAATCCAAGGACTGAGTGGTTCAATGACTAAATATGCTGCAGTACTTTTTAGGGATCATCAATTGAAGACAAATAATAGTAATAATTATTATTTAATTAATTTGGTGCATGATGAGATACTTGCTGAAGCAAACCCGGGTTATGAAGAGGAAACTTCTGAAATCATTAAAAGTTGTATGGAAAAAGCAGGTGCAATTATGTGTCAGAGAGTAAAAATGGGCGCAGTACCTGTAATATCAAAAGTTTGGGAACACTAATGGCAAAAATAGAATATAAAGCAGTAAAATTTCCTGTTAAACAGGATCAAAAAAGAATCATAGACAAAGAAGAAAAGATAGTAGCAAGAGTTGCACATAAAGCAGATGCTGAATTTATAGTTCAGGCTTGCAACTTAGAATACTCTACAAAAACTATGACTATGAATTTATGGAGGGTTGTTAATTTTTTTAATAACAACCCGGATGTAGCAAAAGAAGATTTAAATCTACGTAAAAGCGTAGTAAGAATAGAAAAATATTTAAACGATAAAGTTAGTTATGAGTGAAATCCAAAGTATAGGACATCTTGAATGTCAAAATGAAAATTGTAAGTATCAATCTCCGGAAATGTCTAGAGGTATTGAAGACTTTAAAAATCTAGTAGGTGAAACATGTCCTAAATGTAGTGAAATTTTATTTAATACAGAGGATTTTGAGCAAGTCTCAAGAGTATTTGAATATTTATCTTCTTTGGAAGGTAAGCAAATGAGTTCAGATTACATTGATTTTGAGGATGTTACGGAAGACACCATTAAAGAGGGGGAATAAACCCTTAAAAAGAACTCCATTAAAGCATAAGTCAGACAAAAGACCAAAAGTATCAAAGGATAAGCAGTGGGAATTCTTCTATGAAATATGGAATGAAAGAGCACATTATTCTGAAGTATCCGGTGAGTACCTCGGAGAGGAACCCTATTCTTATATGTTTGACCATGCATTGGAAAAAAGTAGTTATCCTGAACATGCATTTAATAAGGATAATATTATACTATGTACTCTACTAGAGCATAGTTCAAAAACAAATGGTTTTCCAAAACCAAAGCACAAAGAATTAATTGAAACAATCAAAAACAAATTATGTTAGATAATTTTCATGAAAATTTTTACAAATTATGTAGTTCTTTAGGAATAGTAGATCAATTAGTAACCTCAGGTTATTTAGAGAGTGCTACTATGATAAACAATAAAGGCGCAGAACAATTAGTTAAAGCTAATTTGACTGATGACCTTAATTGGATTGAACAATACAGAGATTTGTTTAAAAAATCAAGTACCGGTAGAGCCGGTTTATGTTCAGATCTCTTGTCTATTACAAATAAGATGAAGAGATTCCAAGTTCAATTTGGTTATAGCAAAGACCAAATCTTACAAGCCACCAGGGATTACATCAAAGATACTGATCCGAGTTTTATTCAGGAAGCTGATTATTTCATTTTTAAGAAAGATGGAAAGAAAAACGAAGAAAGAAGTAAACTTGCTGCTTGGTGTGAAATTAGTGAAGCCCCAGAGTCTGTTTATACTTTAAATTTATGAAAGGTGTATTAAATAATTATAGTTTTGACAAATTCTTTGAATTAAGTTTTGATCATCAAAAGTATGTGTATATGGAAGGCAGAATTAAAAGAGTATGTGTAGAAGTAAAAACAGTAAATAATGATGAAATATTTGCAATGTTTCAAAATGAAAAGACACTTTCCTTTACATCTACTCATTTCTTTGTTAAAAGTACTAATAAGTATTACATAGTATATGATAAGTTAACTAAAAAAGTTAGGTCAAATACTAAAAAGAGTAATCATTTAGGATCTGCTTTTATGCAATATTTCTTTAAAAGTTCATTAATTATTCGTAATATTTTAATACCACTATCTTTGAGTAATACTTTTATTAAGAGAGTAATTGAGAATAGAATAAATACTGTAAAAGATATATTGGATTATCATAGAAGTTATGTCTATAGAAATAAAAATATTTCTGATTTAGTACTTTTAAATTTTCATTCTTTTAATCAAGGGCACATTAGTTTAGCTACTTATATGCCCTACATTAAAAATTGGGAAATGTTTGCGGACCCTGACTTGTGTAGAAGACTATTTGAAATGGATAAAGAGCAAATGAAATATGCAAATTATCAAATTAACGATGAATCAGATTTAAATTCCTTTAAATTAAAAAGACAATATGAATATTGGGCAAATAAGATCTCTAATGAGATTGATGGACAGCCGTATTAGAGATAATGAAGAATTAGTTTTTGCTATTATGCAAGGACCGGATATTACTGATAAACAAAAAGTTAAGTATTTAGAAAATTTAGCTAATACTTATACTTATGTTAGAAGTCATTCTCTTAATGAATATGATACATTATACACTAGGGCATTAATAGAATTTTATCCTTCAATTTTAAATTATAATGGAAGAAAACGTAAAATCGACGGTAATAAAATTACTGGAGTCAAATGTTCAGGATAATATATACCTAGCAATCAATATGATTTCTGATAAGAAGGAAATTGTAGAAGAATTAAAAGAAAAGTATTTCTTTCATAAGTATATTACAGGCCCTATGTCTAAAATTGAATTTGAAATGTGGGCCAAAATAACATTTAAAAATTAAAAATGGATTACGAAAAATCACTGCAGAACGTCATATTTGACCTGATCTGTAAAGAGGAGTACATATTTTACTCCCTATTTGTAGCTGAATTAAACAAGTCATTTACGGATGACCCTGAACATTCGGCTTGTGTAGCTAAACATAGAACAAGTAACAATATGCAATTAGTATTTGGTAAGAAGTTCTGGGATGAAAATTGTCCTAGACCTTCTCAAAAGAGAGCATTATTGATTCATGAACTACTTCACATTGTTCATGAGCACTTGTCTGCATTTTCTGATGGTGTATATCCAGATAAAAAGGTTGCAAACCTAGCAATGGATATATTTATCAATCAGCAAATCAAAGAGGAATTTCCTACTGATTCTACCGGAAAAAAGTTAGGAATGTTCTTAGATAGTTTTCCCGAGTTAGCTTTGGAAAAAGATAAGCCTACTATTTATTATTATACCAAAATTAAAAGTGCAAAAGACAAAAAAGAAAGCACTAAAGGTAAACAAGATAGTTTAGGTGGAGCTCCGGGAAACCAACAAGGAAGTTCTGGTTCTGAGAATCTTGATAAAATACTTGACCAAGATGAAGATATCCATAAAGGATGGGATAGTCTTACAGAAGGTATGCAAGACTTAGAAAAGGAACTTTTAAAAAATGAAGTCAAAGCAATGATTCGTAGAGTTGCTGACGAAACAATTAAATCAAGGGGTACATTACCAGCACATATTCAAAGTATTCTATCAAATCTAATTGATTTGGAAAAACCAGTTGTAAACTGGAGATTATTATTTGAAAGATTTATTGGTAGTACTACAGCAGTAGAGCAATATCAAACAAGAAAGAGACCAAATCTTAGATTTGAAGAATCACCTTCTTTAAAAAATAAGTATAAGGTTAAAGGTATTGTTGCCTGTGATAGTTCAGGTAGTATGTCTGATCATGACATTGACCAAATTAATAGTCAATTACATCACATCTGGAAAGCAGGTGCAATAGTAGACTTTACAAGCTGGGATGGAGACTGTGAGCCTCATAAAAAGTACAATGGTAAATTAACTTTTGAAAGAACAAAGGCCGGTGGAACTAGACTTGGTTGTGCAATTGAATATGTAAATGAAAATTATAGAAGAAATAATTGGAATTTTGCAGTTATAGGCACTGATGGTTATGTAGAACAGGACATTCCAAAATGTAAGATTCCTTTATTAATTGTAATTACTCAAAGTGGTACTACAGAGTTAAACACTAAACACAAAATAATTAAGATATGTTAGATTTATTAAAAGGATTATGGGGAAGAGGTAATAATGCTCAAGAAATGGCAACTGGAAGAATTGAAGCAGCTTCTATTCATAGACTTAGACAAGAATATGAGCAAGAAGTACTTACGAAAGTATTTCAGGACCCTGATTATAATGAGCTTCAAGAAAGTATTTATGAAAAGGAAAAGAATGTCTTACAAATTATAAATGCATTGGATATCTTATATAAAGCCAAAGAAACTTTAACAGAGAGTATTCAGGAAAAAATTAAAGAAGAAACACCATTTGTACATGAAAAAGAGTATCAAGACTTAATAGGTGTGCCTTTTGGACATTTGCATGGATATACAGGAAGTTTAGGATATACAGGTCCTATAGGAAAATATTTAGGTTCTACAGGAGCAGGATATTATCCAACCAATCCACAGTTTACAAGTAGTCATAGTAATACTATTACAATTACTCCACCTCAATCAACACCATGGCAATCGAAGAAAAACCCATAGTAGAAGAGGATATTGATATATCCGATGCTTTTAAAGCAAAATTAACTCTCTTTGATGATTCCAATATGATGGAGTATGTTGTTATAATGCTTGTTAATATCCTTAATATACCTTCTGTGGAAGCATATGGATTAGCATTAAGAGTACATATGGCCGGAAAAGAAGTAATTAAAGAAGGAGATGACATTCATGAAATGAAAAAGTTATATACTTTACTTAAACAAGCAAAATTAACAGTAACATTAGAATGACTGACAAACTTAGAGGAAAGTTTTTTATATTTTCCAAGGAAAAATCAGAAAAGGTTAAAAGTATACTAGAGTCTAGAATAGAAGGAATGTCTACTTTGGCAATGAATTCAATCATGCCTATAGTAAAATTTAAAAAGGATAAACAATTACCTTTAAATACTCTAAAATCAATATGGAATCTTGCTTTATTTATATTACTTGCCTATGCTTTAACAAGCATTAAATGGGTTAAGTTTTATTTGACAGGATCTGAAGAGACTACATTTACTTTTAACCATTTCTTTACAAAATCTGTAGCCATAAAAGAAATAATAATTAATGGCGAAGAAGAAGATTTCAAATGTATATGTACATACATGACATTTAAAAAAAGATTAATAGGTGTAATTAGTTATAGTTACAAACAAATAAAAAAATAACATTAAAAATGACAACGAAACAACAATCAGTAACAGAAAGCGGTAAATTTGTATTTACCAATGAATTAGAAAAAGCAATGGACATAGCATTCTTAACCAATGAGAATTTAATTTTATTTGGTAAGGGTGGACATGCCAAGTCAGAGTTCACAAGTGAATTCTTTAAAAGTAAAGGCATTGAGCCTTTTGTAAAGACTATGGGTAGTGGAACAACTACTGATAGTTTATTTGGTGGTATTGACATTGCACTATTCAATGACACAGGTAAATTAGAATATTTAGTTGAAAATTCATTTATGAATTTTGAATTTGTAGTATTCGAAGAATTGTTTGATGCTCCAGATTATATTCTTGAGCAATTAAAGGACATCATTACCTCTAAGAAATTTAGAAATGGTACTCAAGAATTTGATATCAAAACTAAATTGATCATCTGTTGTACAAACAAAACAAGAGAAGAATTTAGTAAAAATGACAGCTTAAAAGCTTTGATGGAAAGATTTCCATTGGAATACAAAGTAGAGTGGGATTCTTACACAAGAGATACCTATAACTACTTGTTTAAAACAGTATTGGGTAAATCCTATCCTGAATTAGAATTTATTCTTGAGAAATTGCATATTAATGGTACCACGGTATCACCAAGGACTGCAATTAAAGCAGCTAAAATTGTTGATTCATGTGGTAATCTAACATGTTTAGATTTTATTGCAGACTTTTCTGGTAAAAATAAAGACGTTGTAAAAGATGAGCTTAAGAAATACAAGAATGTTGCAGTAATTAACAAATTAATAGAGGAAATCTCTATTATGGCTACTCAATGTGAATTGATTCCACTTAATACTTTGGATGGTATTAAAGCATCTAAAGCTTACATAAAGCAAATGGAAACAGCTATAGCAACTTTGAAATCAAAGAAAGCAGATGATGACATGATTAGCCGAAGGGATGAAGCCCTAAGCAGATTTAACGACTACGCCAAAACTAAAAATCAACAAATAACAAATGCAACAGAGTAATATTCAGTTGTGGAATAACAACGTAGAAGACAATCTATTTGTTAAAGAGCATGACTATTATTACACTCCAAGTGATTATTATGTTAGATCCATTCTTAAAAGAATGGGTCGGCATAGTAGTAATGCTGATATTGTAAGGGAAATGTCACGATTCTTTTATAATAGAATGATTCAAGATCCAGAGTATATTGCGGATAAATATCTAAATCCGGATGAAACAATGGATGTGGAACAAATTGAAGGTAAAAAAGATTTCTATCAGAATTTATGGGATTTAGAATTTATACCCGGTAATAGTCCTTTGGAAAAAGCACTATATGTATTGGAGGATGTAATGAGACAAAACAATGATAAAGGTGAAATGACTCCTTCTAAAATGGATTTCAAATATTTTAAAAGTAATTTACCAGATAAAGATCAATATTTTGATGGAAGTCTAAATAAGTTAATGAAGAAAAGAAATCTTGATAGTTTTAGACAGGTTCAAGTTCTTCAAAAAATTTGTCTTGTAAACAAATTTGGTAGTAAGTTTCAAGTAAAGAAAACAGTAACGGAAAAAAGAGTAAGTAATTCTGACATTCATAAATTAAAAAGAATTGTAGAATATGGAGAACTTCCAAATGCTCCACTCTATCAAAGAGTATTTCCAAATTACATGACTAAATTACTTGCAAAAGATCTTCACGTAAATACTCCTATTAAAAGAGAAGAATCAAAGCAAAAGATTATTATGCTTGTAGATTTTTCAGGAAGTATGAATGAAGGTTACAAACAAGATTGGGTAATGGGTATTCTCTCTGATAGATTGAGATACTGTATGAAAGGGGAATGTGAAATATTCTTTTCATATTTTCTAACAAAAAGTGATCTTCTTGATGGTAGATTTCAATTTACCCACATTACCAATGAAAAAGAAGCATTAGATTTCTTTGAAAACTTTAGTACTGATCCAAGTGGTGGAGACACAGAAATTGGACACGTAGTAGAAGCAATCAGACACGAAATCGAAGAAAACAAAAGGTTGTTTAATTTAGATGTAGACTTATCCAAAGAAAAGCCGGAGATATTAATTATCAATGATGGTGACGATACAGTTAAAACAGATACATTAACATGGAAAACAAACGCAATTACTATAGGTAGTAAAAATTCAGAATTAGAAAACCTATGCAATCAAACAGATGGTAAATATATATTATTAGAAAATTAAATGAAAGTAGCACTAAATCCAATCGAGATGGCTGATATCTTAAGATATGCCATAGACAACAACAAAGATCTTACCAGTCAAGGTAAGAAAAGTATCGCCTATGAAATAGTAGGTGAAGCAGGTACTGCAAAGTCATCTGTAGTAGAACAAGTAGCTGAAGAATCAGGTATGGAATTCATTAAAATAAATGCCAGTCAGGTATCCATTGACGACTTTGTTGGTTATCCAGTAAAGGAGTATCAAATGTGTAAATATGATGCAGCAGGTGTTGAAACGGATTGTCATTGGGTTGCTGAAAATGCAATTCCTACATATGTAACCCTTGGTTACACTTATTCTAACCATATGAGAATGGGTTATGCCCTTCCAAAATGGATTCAAGGTAGAACAAAACCTCTAATCATGCTTATTGATGATTATAGCAGAGCATCTCTACCAGTTTTGCAAGCAACAAATGAGATTATTGATAGACAAGAGTATTTATCATGGACTCTACCAAAGGGTAGTACTGTAATTCTTACTAGTAATCCTGATAATGGTGATTATCTAGTATCTGCAACTGACAGTGCAATGGATACTAGAAAGTTAAAGTTTGAAATGAAATTTAGTGCAGATGCTTGGGCTCTATGGGCTGAGAAGTATGGCATTGACAATCGTTGTTTAAACTTTATTCTTAAGCATCCTGAAGTAATTGAGGGTGTTGGTTCTGCACAGGATGAAAAAGGTAATACTCTTGCAAAGGGTAATATCAGAATCTGGACTAAGTATTTTGATGCCTTATCTGGTATTAAAAACTTTAATTCAGAACTTGGTTTAGTAATGAATCTTGGTAGTGGATCAATTCCACCTGAGCACATTATCTTCTTTACTACTTTTATCAAGGATGGTTTGGATAGAATTCAATCTCCAAAAGAATTGCTTACTTCTTCTTTAGAAAAAGCAATGGATCATCTAAAAGATGTGATTGACAAACCTGAGGGTAAAAGACAAGATATAGCCGCAATCATAGCAAAGAGATTATTAAACTTTGCGTTAACAAAGCCAGCTGAATTTACACCTCCAATGGTGGAAAGATATGGTGAATTGTTAGAGAGTGGTTATCTATCACAGGATTTAGTAATTGTTTCTGCAAGGAAATTAGCTACAAGTCCTAAGTTTGTAAAATTAGCAGCAAGACCTAAATTATTAGATTTGCTTATAGTAAAATAATTAACCGGGGCTGGTGAAATATCCAGCCCCTTATTTAAAAATCATGAACGAATTAAAAATACAAAAAATTAAAGTAAAACCTGTTACTCATAAATGGGAATCAGGAAAAGGAACTATCTATGAATATGATAACCCTTTAAAAGAATATGAAATTATCCCTAAAAAAGATTTTGTCGAATTTGTTTCTGAAGTAAGAGACAAAGATTTATTAAAGCTTCAAAAGTTTGATGAAACAAAAAAAGTTTTCTTTCATAACTCAGTAACTTTTTCAAGGAGTAAATTTAGAGAATTGTTCCCAAAGACTAAGGTTACTTATTCTATGGAAAATGCAGATGTAATTATTATTGACAGAGAAAATTACTTACGTCCTTTCAGCTATTATTATAACACAATATTTGTTAGTGCAGGTTTAAATACAACAGGGGATCCTACAAATGATTTCTTCTGTGATGATTCAGGATCTCCATTTAATGATCCAAGTAAACCTGCAAGAGAAGCACTTTTAATTGTACAAGAAAAAGCAGGCAAAAAAAATAATCTTAATGCTGAAGTAATAAACTTCATGAATATTGTTATTTCTGGAAAAAAAGAATTGATTGATGTAGATAGCATTGCTTTAAAATCAGAATTAGTAATTGATGAATTTACATTTAGTAGATTAAATCAATTGTTAAAGTCAAATAATCCGGGTAATATGCAGCTTGCATGTAGTATGTTATCTGGCTATGACTATGAGCAATCCCATACAAGAATGGCTTTACTTCTTAAAATAAACTGGTATAACTGGGATAATTATAAGGATAAGAAAACCTTTATTGATTTAAAGACTGTTCTAAATAGACTTTATAAGGATTATCCTTATTTAGGAGGCAGTTATAATAGTCATACAGATAAACAATTCTGGTATAACTTATTTTCTAGATACTCTGAAGACAACATTGTTCATGCTTATTTCCATGAGTGGTTAAATAAGGAAATGGGTTGTGCAGAAAATAATATTGAATTTTTATTGCGCATTAAGGGAAAAGATGATACCTTTGTATTTGATATTTCCTCAAATATTCCAGTTGAGGACAGAATTCAAATCCTTAATCAGAATATTAATGTGTTGGAAGATGCAATTGCCGAAGTTGAACTCATCGAAGAAAGTGAGTTACAAGTGTCTGGAGGATTACCCTTCTGATAAATATGGTTTTATCTACTTAATAGTAGGGCCTGAGGAGAAAATTTATGTGGGAAAGAAAGCTTTCCTACATAAAACCAGGGCTAAAATGTCTAAGAAAGATAAATTAGTAGTTGGTAATGAGAGGAAAAGAGTTAAAGTAGGAACTAAAGATTCAGGTTGGAAAGACTACTATGGCTCATCAAAAGAACTATTACTTGACATTAGTAAAATGGGCAAGGATAAATTTGAAAGATATATACTAGACTTTGCAGATAATAAAGCAGATTTAAGTCTCAAAGAAATAGAATATCAAGTCAAACACAATGTCCTCAGAGTCAACTCATATAATG
>Ga0105097_10001159_pt1 | contig 12486 bp, 2 predicted proteins | sample PPLLak12cMay2015_FD_87035 | JGI IMG/M metagenome (GOLD analysis project Ga0105097, IMG submission 87035) | Freshwater sediment microbial communities from Prairie Pothole Lake near Jamestown, North Dakota, USA - PPLs Lake P7 Core (1) Depth... | ecosystem: Environmental > Aquatic > Freshwater >... | reverse complement strand
TATGGATACATACGTTAAATCTACATTTGAGCAATATGCTAACAAGAAATCTGATAGACACACTTCTCCTGAGTTTGCTGCTAAACAAAATAATTTTAGAATTCCTTCTAAAGAATCTTTAAAAGAAACTGTAGGTAAAAATAAAAAGGATATGTCTCCTGCAGAAAGAGAAGCTCAGACACATATATTGATTGAGTTTATGAAATATGCTAAACTGTCTGAGCAATTATTCCATGTAACTCAAGGATCTAACTTTGACACAACAGGGTTTAATGATCCTTATTTGGTAACTAGAAAATTAGCACAGTTGACTAAAGCACAACAAACTCTTTTTGCTTCTTTTGATGAGAAAGGAAAAAGTATTCCAGCTGTAGATGCCATATTAAAAAATTCATTCCTAGGAACTCTTGTTACTTCTATCACTGAATACAGAGACGCATTGGCCACTATACTAACATCAGATCAAAAAAGAGTTAGAAAAGTGTTAGAGAAAGTCTTGGCCCCATACACTGATCTTAGCGATAGAGATTTTATTAAAATATCACAAAAAGCTGTTGCAGATTTATTTGACTTCTTGGTACAAACAGAAGGAGGACCAGCAGCATTAAACAAATCAATCAATAAACTTCTAATTGATGATCAAGGTATTCTTCCTAAGGTTACAAAGTTTGTTGAAGAGATGAGAAATGTAGAAGAAGGACATCCTCTATATGGTAATGAAGTTATAAGACTTATTGAAATACTTCCTTCTTCACTTGCTGGAGAAGGCACAGTTAACAATATTTCAGTTAAGGGAACAGACAATAAAGTTTTTGATCAGAACAACATCATATATGGATTCAGAGCTATCAAAAAGTATTTGAAAGAATATGATAATGGTGACTATAAAAATCTTTATAAGAACTTAGTGAAGGTTGCTATTTTACAATCAGGACTATCCAATTCAAAAATATCCTATAGTTCTGTACTACCTTATGAAGACTTCCAGGATATATATAACAATGTTATTGGAAGACTAGGGACTATTAGTAACTTAGATGTTTTTTATGAACTAGGTGTTTTACAAAGAAACAACTGGAACAATGATGATATTGTACCTGCAAAGAAAGCAATCTATTTGCCAGAAGTTTATAACAAATTTGGATCTAAAGGTGTATACAATCCTTCTATGTATTTCTTAGCAGACAATATTAACATAGCTGTACAGAAAGAAATTATTCCTCCTATAATTACACAAACTGTAAATGATAGAGAAGCTAAATATGATTACATTACATACACTTGGGAAATAGATATTCCAGGAGTGCCTCCAGGATTACAAGGAGAAGCTAAAGCAAAGATGCGTAAGGATGGAGATTATTCTTTTGTTAAAAAAGGATTGTTTCAAAAAGTGTATGATGACTATGGAAACCCTTACATGCATAGACATACAAATAACAATGGAGTAATTAGAGAGTATTTTGTATTCAAAGCAATTAATGCTTGGGGTGATAGTTTTAGAGCTAATGAGTTCTATGCTGAGGAAAGACAATCTGTTATTGAAAATGGTTTTGTTAAAGTTAATGATGTGAAGGATGACGTAGTTATCTCTGCATTTGAAGGAGCTGGTGTTAAATCATTAAGTGAAATGGTTGGAGAAGTTCCAAGCAAACCTATTAATAAGAAAACAATTAAGTCTTCTGTTTCATCAAAACCTAGTTCTGTAGATACTTCTTCTGATGATTTCTATAATTCTTATGAGCCTGTGAGCTATAATGAATCAGGGTATGATCCTTATGCTATGTATGATCTTGCACCAGAAGAATTCTTAGAAGACTATTCTCAAAAAACAGGAAAGACTATTGGTGGTAAAAATACAAGTGTGTTAAAAATGCAACCTGATAATATTGCTAAAATAAAAGCAGGTACAAAAACTATTACTAATAGAACTGAAAAAGAAAAATTAGAAGATGGTGTATATACACTTCCTGATGGAACTAACGTAGAATTAAAAAGTTTTGGACTAACCGATGTTCAATATATTGGTGACAGTATATTAGTTGATTCTGAAACAGGTAAATCTTGGTCAGGTAATGAATATGCTAAAGCTGAAGGATTTAAAGATTGGAAAGATTTTGAAAAGAACAGTAAGTTTTCAGTTAACTTTATAAATGGTACACAAAGTAGATATGTTTATTCTATACAAATTGTAAATAAAAAATCTGTATCTTTACAATCAGAAAAAAATAGTCCCAAAGGATTACCATCAATAGATAGAACTAACAAAAAATGTAAGTAGTTATGCCTTGTAAAATACAAATAAAACAGAATATTACTAGAAAAGTGGAATCAATGACTGATGGAGCTTTTGATATGTCTCTTGGTAATGCTAAATATTTAGCATTAGATGTGAACAGAAAATTTAACACAAAGATTGTAGAATTTTCTAGAGATAGTATTGGAAACATACAAAGAGCTATAACTGTTCCTCAAGGACTTATTGATGTTTATTATAATCATGAACTTGGTATAGAAATAAAACAAGATAGAGATACACAACAAGCTAGAGATATACAACAAGCTGATGCTGCTAGAGCTGGTGAAGAGTATTCAGATGACTATATGTTTCAAACTAAAAGTATTTTTTCAGCAGTTAATGAAATTGAAAGTAAACTTAAACCTGTAAACAAAACAATTAACTCCATGGGTTCTGAAAAGAACATAGATGATGTTTTGAAAAAAGCAGGACTTGAGTCAGAGCTAAGAAAACAATTCATCCAGTTAGTAAACAATAATCCTTCATTGAAATCTTTAAAGGTTTCAGAAGTTTTAGGTACATACCTAAGAGAGTTTGTAAAAGATTCTGACAGACAATACTATAAAGCTATTGATGAACCTATCTCTAATAAATTGGAAGATGTGCTTATTGAATACTTTGATAAGTTTAAAATAAGAAAAGAAGAACTTGATAATTTAAAAGAAAAGTTTGGTGTAGACTCTATTGGTGTATTTGATGTGTTAGCTAAGACAGTATATTATGCTAAGAATAGAAACCTACTGACTCTTCCTGAAGAATACGGTCATGTATTTGTTGAGCTATTGGGAAGTATTAGTAATAAGAAAGCTGATAACCCATTGTTCAAATATATGTTTGACAATATTGATAAGTGGGATGGGTATCAACGTGTATTAAGAGATTACAAAGATATATATGTTACTAAAGAAGGTAACATGGATATTTATAAGATTAAAAAAGAAGCCATTGGTCAAGCTATTGGTATAGCTTTGGTTAGAAACTACAAAGTTCAAGAAGGAGATAAAGACTTCTGGGCAAAGATTCAAGGCATCATAGATTATATCTTGGATCTTATTAAAGGAATGGATTATGTATCTTTAAATACAACTGTTGATTCTGTTGCAAAAGATATATTGAATAAGAATTATGATAAGTTAGACAGAATGAGGAAGGACACTTCCAATTACAATCTGCTCACATATTCTGAAACTATAAAGAACCAAAACAAAATAGATGGTGGTAAGGCATTAAGGTTTATGCAATGGTTTTCCCAAAAAGGAATGCTCATTACAGGATCATTAGCTTATAGACTTCAAGGAACAACTTACAGACCAGAAATAGATGCTCTTCATGATATAGATAATATTGTACCATCTGACGTACATAAAGTTAGTCTTAACAAACAAGACTATTTAACTCCAGAACAATTAGAGAGTAGTAGATTATACTACAAGTATATATCAGAAGGAAACTATAGAGAAGCTAAAAAACATAAGCTACAAGGAAACATCAGATTAAATATTGATGAGATAGTTGATAGCGTAGAAGTTTTAGAAGACTTCAAAAAACAGTTTCCTGATACAGACTTTTTGTATTCTTTCTATAATGAGAAAGCAAATGCTTTTTACATTACAATAAATGCTATTTGGAGTGAGAACCAAGAACTAAAAGATAGGTTTAAATCTTATACAGGATCTTTTAATAATAGATTGGAAAACTTTACTAAAGAAGAACTTGAACAGATATATTTATTTGACTTCTTTTTACGTCCAGAAACATCAGACCAGTATAAAAAAATAGAAGAACCTGAGTATGGCCTTTCATTAGCTCATTTTAATTATGCTTTTTACGAGAAGCTTAATATGATGGGAAGAGCTAAAGATGCATTTGATTATCAGATGTGGGACTACTATGAGGATGATTCTATTCTTGCTCCTGATTTTAATGACAGACTTGTTTACTTTCAAGCAAACAAAGCTAAAGAAGAAGAATCTACTGAAGAAGAAACTGTAACAGAAGAATCAAACGTAATGCAACAGAAAGCAGAAATGCCTATGTCAAGAGCATCTAAAGAAACTCTTGATAAAGTGATGCAAGTAATAGCTAAAATGGGAGTTAAAGTACAAGGACTTCAAGAATATTTAAAAGGTAACCCTGATGTAAAAGCAAAAGGAGCAAACGCCTTAGCTGATCTTATTCAAGGAATTATTGCTATTGCTGAAGGAAAAGAAAATGTTGCTACAACTGAAGAAATGGTTCACATTGCTACAGCAATGATTGAACAAGTAGATCCTAAGATTATAACAGAAATGATTTCCAAGATTAGTAGATTTAAAATTTACCAACAAGTTTTAGCTGCATACAGTGAAGATCCTAATTACCAATTACCAAATGGTAAACCTAACATTAGAAAGATAAAGAAGGAAGCTGTAGATAAACTTATAGCTGAAGTTATTATTAGACAATCTGAAGGCTCTACAGAGTTTCCAGAACTAATGGAAGAAGAAGCTAGAACTATGGTTGCCAAAATGTGGCAGACTATCTTGGATTGGTTTAGAGGACAATATAAGAAAGCTAACATTGATATATTTGAGCAGACAGCAGAAAGAATTGCATCAGGAAATATTAGTGCTGCTTATGTTAATAAACAAGAAGGATTAGATTATATTTATGAACAAAACCCTGAGCTTTCTAGTATTGGAAACTCAGATGAGTATTCTATATATATAAATTCTTTTATAAATGAAAGATTTCCTAATACAAAAGTTAAGGATATAGTTTACCATGGAACAGGGTTTGCTGATAAAATAGAAAGATTTAATTCTAGAGAAAATAGAATTTACTTTAGTGATAATCTTACTGCTTCTCAGTATGCTAATTGGGATGAGTTTAACAGATTTAATTATAATCCAGAGTCTCCAACTAAGGCTCAAGTTATACCAGCTATAATTAATCTTGAAAATCCAGTAATTTTAAATAATGTTAATTTTAAAGTTACAGAAGAAAACACAGAAGGTGATGGTATTGTAGGTACAAATATTCAAGATCCTTTAGGAGGTACAGAAACTCAATATGTTGTTAGAGATGCTGACCAAGTACATATATTAGGATCCACTCAAGATATAGAAAGCTTTAGAGAGTTTATGAAAACTGCTCCTCAAGTTTTTAAAGGTGAAGGTGTGTTTTTACAAAAGAACAAACAATATTCTGATGCACAATTAGCTGCTCAAAAAAGAATCCTTGAAGACCAAGATAGAATTGAAAAGGTAGAAGACACTACAATTGCTGTAGATCCTTTATTGATGGACACAGAAGAAGCTTCTAATTATTATGTTTTAAGAAATCCTGATGGTACTAAAACTAAAATAACCAAAAGGGTTACAGACCTTGTTAAACAATGGTATGTAGACAGATTTGGTAAAGACAAAAAGTTTACAGAGGCAGAGAAAAAATTTAATGAACTAAAAAGAAAATATGGTGTGGAGTTTCACAACCTATTTGAATTAGTTCATGGGAGATATTTTGAACCTGATGGTACAAGAAAAGATAGTGTTTCTTCTCGACATAAAATTGTTGATCCTACAATAACTAGAATTTACTCAGAGATAGAAAACTACTATGTAGACCTTATTGATAGTTTTTCTAAAGATGGTAAAAACCCTTTAGTGTTTTCTGAGGTGAAGGTATTTGATCCTAAAGAACAGAGAGCAGGAACTATTGACCTTTTGATTATTGATGATACTGGTAAAGGTCACATCTTTGACTGGAAGTTTATGAGTGTAGCACCTACACAAGATGATGTTCCTTGGTTTAAACAAGGAGCTTACAATGTGCAGCTTGGTAAGTATAAGGAGATGTTGATGAAAAACTATGGTATCAAAGAGTTTGGTAACATAAGAGCCATCCCTATTCTTATGGATTTTAAATATGACACTAGAAAAAATGAGTCTACATTAGTTATTGCTGGAATTAAAATTGGTTCTGTAGATGCTACTAAGATTGAAGACATGCGTCTTGTTCCTGTATCAGAAGAATCAGAAAGCACTGGTGTGGAACTACTTGATAATTTAATATCACAGCTTAATAGTGTACTACGTCAAGTAGGTAAAACTAAAGTGACATCAGATGAAGATCGTGAGTTTAAAAAAGAGAGACTGAATATTCTTAGAAAAGCTATTCGTGCAGCTCAAACTACCCAAGATATTGCACCACTTGTAAACGTTATTAAGATAATGAGACGAGAGGGAGATAGATTGGTGAATGACTGGAATATGGTTTATGATAAAAAATCTGCTACTAGTGAGGATATTGATAATCCTGAACTATCTAAGTTTGCTGCAGACATAAGAGAGTACATTGCTATTGGTGAAGTATTTAAAAATGTTGACAGACTTATTGGAGATCTTATTTATAATTCAGAAATGAAGAAAGAGGCTAAAACAAAAGCCCAGAAAAAAGAAATTAGTCAAAGGCTCCAAGATAGACAATACATCACTGAAGAAGCTACAGCCATATTTAACTCTCTTGAGGATGTTAAAAAGATGGGAGGTAAGTTTGCAAACAAATTTATGGGAGAAAGAAACTTAGTGAGAGGTCTTCTTAAATCAGAAACTGTTTGGAAATCTTTAAGTGGTAGATTTAGAGGAGCTACAGATTCTCCTTTGGCATCTATTCAGATATTAACTAAATTAGTTACTAACTCTAAAAATAGAGCTTCTAAAGATGCTGTTGGTGAGGTTGAAGAGTTAATGAGTATAAGAGAACTTCTTGCTAAAAAAGGAGGAGATCTTAGATCACTGATCCAACAGATCTATCAAAAAGATGATAAGGGTGGTCTTGTCAATAAACTTATTCGTAAATATCAAAAAGACTTTTATGAGAGAGTAGATGATAATGCTGGAGAAAATCAACAAAGTAAAAAGTGGTTAATGAACAACATTGATGTTGAAGCTTATAAAAAAGAAGCAACAGAAATGTTAAAGTCTAGAATAAAAATTATAAAAAATAATCACGAAGATGATATTGACCTACAGGAAAAACTTATCGAACAAGAGAGAGACAAATGGGATATAACCAGCAAAACTTTTAATGGCTGGAACAATTACATTATTAAAAGACATCCTTTAGATAAATGGTACACAGAAGAGTATGTTGAGTTAGAAAAAAATCAAGACCTTCATAAACTTTATCTGTTCATAGAAAAAATGAACAATAAAGCAAATGACATGGGTTATATAGAAAACGCAGCAAAGTCTACTTTTATTCCTTTTATTAGAAAGTCTATGGCTGAAAGTCTTTCTTGGGATTTTAGTCTTTCTGCTATTACTAACTTTGGTGATAATTTCAAACTTAGAGCTGAGGATGTAGGATATGGAGCTATCAATGAGCTTACAAAAGAACTAGAACATTCTATTCCTAAATATTACACTTATGATTTTTCTGTACAGAAAGATAAAGAAGGTAATGTAATTACAGATGAAAAAGGAAAAACAGTAAACGATTACAGTGATGTGAGCGAAGACCTTTTCAAAAATATGATTTTGTACATTAATCATATGAACAACTACAAGTACTTATCTGAAGTGGAAGACCAGTTACAGTTGGTTAAAACTATAGAGACATTCAAAAAACATTTGAACTCTAATACTACTGGAGATGTTATTTTTGAGAATGGAATACCTCAAGAGCTTGAAGGTAATAAAGAGAATGCTAAAATATTTGATGATTTTATGCGTGCTCTTTTATATGAAGAAAAATACCCATTGTCTGATGGTGACACTCCTTTAAATATCTCTACAAGAAACGCTGTAAAAAAACTTATAAATAAAGTGGCTAGAAAAGAAGTGTATCCAATTGAAGAAAACCCTGATGCTAAATCTCTAACTAAAACTTTAGATGCAGCAAATAGAGCTTTTCAATTAAAGACTTTAGGGTTTGAGCCTATCTCTGGTCTTGTTAACTGGTTTGGTAATAATATTCAGTTGGCTACACAGTCAGGTATTTATTTTAAAGGAAGAGAAATTATTAAAAATGAGTTTAAACTCTTTGGAAATAAGTTTAAAAATGATAATGAAAGAGAAATGTTTATACAACTTATAAATCATTTCATGCCATTGAAAGATGATCCTAATTATGAAGAGCTTAAAAAGGCTGGTATCTCTACACTTACAAGACAAAATTTCTCAGATATGCTTATGTGGTTTATGCGTGAACCTGAACAACATATGGAAAAAACTATATTCTTAACACTACTTGATAACACAATGGTAGTAGATGGAAAGCTAGTTAACATACGTGAGTTTGTAAAAAATAAATATAAAAGTCGTTACGACTCTGCAGAAGCTTATAGAGAAGAATCACCTAATATTGAAAAAGAAATTAGTGAACTACAAGAAAGTAGTTCATTAAGTGCCACTAAAGAACTAGTCGATGGTAAGGTGAGCATTCCTGGATTTGATTTTAATAACTTTAAAGAAGTACAAAGACTATCTGCACTATCAAAACGTATAGCTAGAAATGCTACTGGGGGTATGACAAAAGAAGACATTAACAAAATGAACATGAATGTTTGGACCAAATCCATGATGGTATTTAAAGGATGGATTCCTAAACTTCTTGATACACGTTTTGGTGAATTTAGAAAAGTGTCAGATGATTTTTCTGTAGTGATAGATGATGATGGATTAACTACAGGAGAAAAATATGATATAGGACGTGTGAGATTGTTTGGTCAGTTTTTACATTTAAATCCTTTGTTAATAATAAAAGATATCAATGATGTTCTTTCTGTTAATGAAGCTGGTCTTTCAAAAATAGATGCTTTATATGTAAAATATGCAGAATCTTATAGAAAACAAACAGGTGAAGATCTTGAAATGGATAGAGCAGAATTTGCTGATCTTATAAGAACTAACTTGAGAAACCAAGTTAAAGAGCTTGCCACTTTATTTGCACTTATAGGATTGGGAATGTCTCTAGGATTTTTTGCTCCTGATGATGATGAAGACAAAGCAACTAAGAACAGATTTAGATGGACACAAAAAGTAGTAGATAAATTTACTGGTGAGATTTCCTTTTTCTACAACCCTGCAGAAATTGAAAAATTGTTAAGTGGTAATGCATTTCCAGCAATAAGTTTGTTTGCTGATGCTGGTAGATTTATAAACAATCTTGGTATGGAAATGACAGGATTAGATTGGTCAAATCATGATAAAACAATAGAGGAAGTTAGAAAAGATGCACAGCCAGTTAAGTACTTAGCTAAAATGTTACCTGTAACTAAATCATTGTTTACATATGGCGCAATCTTCAGTGAAGAATTTGCTAAAGAGTTTGATATAACAATTCAAAAAGACAGTAGAAGATAATATAGAACGCTATATTATACTGTTTATTTAATCTATTCCTTTTAAAATACATAATTAATAATTAACTTTGCTCACATGAGAACAGCTGCAATTTGCCCAACATGCGCCACATATGAAAATGCTTTATGCATCATATACAATGGTCCCTACCTTACTAATATAAAAGCAAATCCTTTAGAGGATCTACCAACTATACTGGCTAAGATAAATACCAATTTAGTACCATTGTCTGGTATCACTGCTCCTAGCATCCCTGCTATATATCTAGGACAAACTTACTTAAATACAACCACAAAGTTATTATACTTCGCTAAGTCTATAGGGACTGGAGTAACAGATTGGAATCTTGTATTAACAGCACCTGCTGTCACTCCTCAATTTGCTAACAACTCTGCTGCAGCATTTGCTGGCTTAGTTGCTGGTCAAATATATCGTACAGGAGATTTTCTTAAAATCGTTCACTAATAATCTATTGAAATGAATATAAATTGTCAAGCTGATCCATGTCCTGTATTAGTAAATGCATCCTGCGTATTCTACGAAGGACCAAACTTGATATGTCTTGGTGTCAATACCAATGAAACTCTTGAGTCTGCATTAGGAAAAATAAATTCTTTGTTCTGTCAAGTTCTTTCACAACAAGGAAGTTCAGGCACTAGTGGAACTAGTGGTAGTAGTGGTAGTTCAGGTACTCGTGGTAGTTCAGGATCTAGTGGTAGTTCAGGTAGTAATGGTAGAAATGGATCTTCTGGAAGTAGTGGAACATCAGGAGAACAAGGTGATCAATATAGAACAGTTTCTGAGACTTGCTTTACCTTAGGTGACGCAGGTACAATATTTGTAGAACCAGGGTTGGCATATACACCAGCTCAATCTATTACTATATCTTTTGATGTATTTAATTACCAAATATGTGAAATTGTATCATACAACTCTATTACAGGAGAATTAGTATTTACTCTTCCTACCACTGTAGTTGGAACACCAGCTGAATATTGTCAATGGAATGTAAACTTAAATGGTGTTGCAGGTGGTGATGGAAGTAGTGGTACTTCTGGATCTGATGGAACATCTGGTGCAAGTTGTTTATCTGCTGTTATAGAGAATATTAGTATTGATTCTAATCTTAATATAATATATTATGAATGTAATGATGTATATCAGAATTATGATATTGGACCTGGAAACATCCTTATATGTTATAAAAGTGGTACATTAGAACTTATTGGAGATTATATAATTAATCCTCAAGGTCTATGTAATGGTACATCTGGTACGTCTGGTCTTACTTGTACTAGTCTTGAAGTTACTAATATTACTTTAGATGCTCGAACATATAATTATACAGATTGTATTGGTGATGACATATTTGTAGAGATACCAGCAGAACAGTTTATATCTATTTGTGCTACATCATGGGAAGAAGAAAATGAGAACTTTGATGTATTTGAAAATGGCGTATGTAATGGAACATCAGGAACCTCAGGAACAAGTGGTGCTGGTACTGGTGGTGGAGCAACATGTCCTGACCATTTTAAACTAGCAGCAGTGTCAGGAAAATTTAGGTCAAATAATGCTAACTCTCCTACACTGAAAGATATGTTTAGTGGAAATGATCAATTAGGTTGGTCTTATGGACTTTACGATGAAAAACCTTTAATAGATGGCTTTGGAAATTTAATTTCACTAAAATATGATCTGACTAATCATGGCATTCCTCTTCCTATAGATTTAAATGTAGGAGATACAATAAGAATATCTGGTATTGCACACATTTTATTTGGAGGAACACTTCCTGTAAATCCTATTTTTTATGTAACTGTTTCACGTTTTACTTGCAAAGGCGTAATTAAAGGGAAAAACACTCTGTTATATACAGTGATACCTGTTGCTTCATATCCAATATCTCTTGATATTGGAAAAGTTTGTTTCTCAGAATCAATTATTTTATCATCTATATTAGCTTCAGATGAAACATTTTTTGTTGTAGGTTTTGGTATTGGTAATGATGAACTTCTTGCTACAGTTGATGTTAAATTCTCTTATACACTAGATGTTACACAAGCTTGTATAGGCACTACAGGACAGAATTTATTAATTAGTAACTGTTGTGACCCTGCATATACAAATATTATCATTAACAACCTTGTTCCTATTGGAGAATCATTTGTTGATACTGATGGAAACTGTTGGACTGTAGAAGCAGAAACATTGAATGCTGTTACAGCAGTGAGAACAAAATCAACAGAGTATGCTGATTGTGATGCATGTATTGATGCAAATCCATGTCCTGAAAACTTTACAATTCAAGGTTGTTGTGGTGGTGATGGAGAAGTGTTTTCAGCAGCATTACTTGGTGTAAATGTTGGAGATACATTTGTAGATACAAATGGATTTTGTTGGAGTGCAATAGATACTACACCTCTTCCTATTACAAATATTGTAGAAGTGGGGACAGTTTATCCTATAACAGATTGTTTAGATGCTGTATGTGTTGGTCTTAACACTTGTCCTACCCCTGTTGAAATATTCTCATGTTGTAGTGAATCATTAACTGGATACACTACATTAGAATTACTTCAAGCTGCAGTTCCTACTATTGTTGCAGATAGTACTTTTGTTGATACATTTGGTATGTGTTGGACAATAAAAGAGTCTCGCTATGCATTCCCTAATTCAGCATTCATTGTTCCTGTTACAGATTATGGTCTTGATGATTGTGAATCTTGTATAACAGCTAATCCATGTCCAAAAGATTTTTACTATACAGTACAAAACTGTTGTACAGAAGAGATTGAAGTGGTAGTACTTGAAGCTGTATATCCTGTAGGTGAAGTATTAAAT
>Ga0105097_10001157_pt1 | contig 12492 bp, 12 predicted proteins | sample PPLLak12cMay2015_FD_87035 | JGI IMG/M metagenome (GOLD analysis project Ga0105097, IMG submission 87035) | Freshwater sediment microbial communities from Prairie Pothole Lake near Jamestown, North Dakota, USA - PPLs Lake P7 Core (1) Depth... | ecosystem: Environmental > Aquatic > Freshwater >... | reverse complement strand
TATCTTCGAAGAGTTTTCCGTATTTCAGAAGCTTCATATCCCAGGCACTCATCTGAAATCCCATCGCCTGCTTTTCCTGTGTTTCGCGGTAATCGGCGAAAAGCTGGATCATGGTATCCATTATTGTCCGGTGGTCCTCGCGGGTTTTGGCATTGACCTGCTGCTTCAACCGGCTTAAGGAACCGAAGGGTTCAATTACACCGTTCTTAAGGTAAAACTGCCCCTCGGTAATATAGCCGGTATTGTCCGGAATCGGATGAGTGACATCATCTCCCGGCATCGTGGTCGCCGCAAGAATAGTAATTGAGCCTGCCGTATCGAAATCAACTGCCTTTTCATAACGCGCTGCGAGCTGGCTGTAAAGATCACCCGGGTATCCCCGGTTGGAGGGGATCTGTTGCATGGTAATGGCAATTTCTTTCAACGCATCACAGAAATTGCTCATATCCGTCAATAGTACCAGCACCCTTTTTCCTTCCAGAGCATAATTCTCTGCCACCGCCAGACTGATATCCGGAACGAGCAGGCACTCTACAACCGGATCGGCGGCGGTATGCATAAACATAATCGAATGGGAAAGTGCCCCATGTTCTTCAAGCGTATCTCTAAAGAAGAGGTAATCATCATATTTTAACCCCATACCCCCCAAAATGATAATATCGACTTCTGCCTGAGTTGCAATACTGGCTAAAAGTTCATTATAAGGCTCACCGGCAATCGAAAAAACCGGGAGCTTCTGGGATTCAACCAGGGAATTAAATACATCGATCATGGGAATGCCGGTACGAATCATCTTGCTCGGAATAATTCTTTTTACCGGGTTGACCGGTGGCCCGCCGATTTTGACGAGATTATCATAGAGTGCCGGCCCGTTATCCAGAGGCAACCCGCTACCGTTAAAAATCCGCCCTAAAAGCGAAGCGCCCGTGGCAACACGCATCGGATGTCCTAAGAACTTTACCGTGTCACCGGTAGAAATGCCACGGCTTCCGGCAAAAACCTGCAAGAATACCTTTTTTCCGTCAAGGCGGATTACCTGGGCCAGGGATGTTCCACGCTGGGTGATTACCTGGGCCATCTCCGTATTGCCAACGTTTTCTGCCTCTACAGTAATGACATCCCCGACAATCTGAATTATGTTGGTGTATAATTTCTGCATGCTAACCTTTCTTTAACCGCTCGAGTAAAAGCACCCTTATTGCTTTTTCAATTTTCTCAAACTCTTCACTCTGCCAGGGAGAAGAATTCCATCCCTTGAAAAGCTGTCTCAGCTGCTGAAAAAAATGTAAAGCCACGTCTTTATTTTCAAAGATAAATTCCGATTCTAAGATGCGGTAGATAAAATCAAAAATGTAAATCTGCCGTTCTCTGGGGGTAGCTTCATCAACGGAGTCAAAGGCATTCTGCTGCAGATAGACAAAATCGAAGAATTCCGCTTTCAGGTAGTCCACGTAATCGGAAAGCGAGGTCCCTTCTTCTCCGACCACCTTCATCATCTGCACGATATCGAAGCCTTTACGCAAAATCCCATGCCCCCGCTCTTTCTGTTTCTCGTCGATAAAACTTTTATATTTGCTCCAGCTGATTAACGGGTCTATTGCAGGGTATCTGCGGGCATCAGAACGACTACGGGAAAGCCCGTGGAATGCACCCACCACTTTTAACGTTGCCTGGGTTACCGGCTCTTCAAAATTTCCCCCGGCCGGGCTGACCGCTCCGCCGATGGTAACCGAACCGGTTGAACCGTCATGCAAACGCACCATACCTGCCCTTTCATAGAATGAGGCGATGCGGGACTCGAGATATGCGGGGAACGCCTCTTCTCCGGGAATCTCTTCAAGCCTGCCGGACATCTCTCGCATAGCCTGGGCCCAACGGGAGGTGGAATCTGCAAGTAAAAGCACGTGAAGTCCCATCTGACGGTAATATTCGGCTATCGTTACAGCCGTGTAGACGCTCGATTCTCTCGCTGCTACCGGCATGGAGCTGGTATTACAGATAATAACAGTGCGGTCACTCAAAGGGTGGTTGGTCCTGGGGTCGGTCAGAGTAGGGAATGTCTTTATGGTTTCGACCACTTCTCCGGCACGCTCGCCGCAGGCAGCAATAACGACCACATCCACTTCGGCATGCCGGCTGGTCAACTGCTGCAGAACGGTTTTCCCTGCTCCAAAAGGACCGGGGATGCAATACGTCCCTCCACGGGCGACCGGAAAGAGCGAATCAATAAGGCGCATCCGGGTAACCAGCGGTTTATCGGGTTTAAGTTTCTCGGCGTACGACCGGATAGGGATTTTTACCGGCCAGTGCTGGCTGAGAAATACAGGATACATTCTGCCGTTCAGATCTTTTATCTGAGCAACGGCCTGGCGTATCGTGAATCTGCCATCATTTTCGACCGACACAACCTCAAAATTTCCCCGTAGAGAGAAGGGGACCATGCAGTAGTGTCTGAATATTTTTTCCACCACAAACCCGATTTTATCTCCGGCACGTACTGTATCGCCGGTTTTTACAAGAGGGGTGAAATCCCAGACTTCTGTATCAGAAAGCGCCTTGATATAAACACCGCGTTTTAAGAAAAAACCGCACTGTCTGGCAACCTCAGGCAGGGGATTTTGCAGGCCATCGAATATCTGGCCGAGCATTCCCGGTCCCAGCTCAACCGAAAGCAGCTCTCCGGTAAACTCAACCTCTTCACCGATTTTTAAACAGCTGGTTGCCTCGTAAACCTGCATTTCCGCAAGGTTGTTACGGACACGAATGATCTCTGACTTAAGACGTTCTGCTCCGTGAAGGATATAGGCAACTTCGTTCTGCATCACCGGAGAATCGAACCTGACAGTTACCATATTACCGCTGATTTTGGTAACACGGCCTTTTCTAAGTGCTGTCATGTGTACTCCTTAATGATGCAAAGCTTGTTCAAGCAGGATCATCCCCTCAGCACTGCGAGTATTCTCCCAACGCTGGAGTATCATTAATTTATAGGCATAGGTTATCAGGACACCCACATCAAAATAATGACCCAGTGCCAATTCCTCCAACGCCTTCCAGCGCATTTCATCCAGTGTCTTTTCTGCATCAAGAACAGAAGTATGTATGGATGCCGCCAAACCTGCAGGAATGGGAAAAGACCCCTGGTAGCCCTCGGTCCGCAGATACGTTGCGGGATCAAGATGTTTTTTTACGGCACGTATCCTGACCAGCTCATTTCTTAAGGCAGCATCAAATTCGATCCATTTAAGAATAATCTGGTGTCTTTTACCCTTTTCAGAATATTGTTCAGGTTGCGGCAAAGTACGTAAGAGTTGAAAATCTTTTTTTGGAATGAGCGGGCGACATACTTCAAGAAACCGCTCAAAAGAAAACGGCGGCTTCATTCCGAAATGAAGCATAGGCAGGCTCGAAACCAGATAGGGATAAAAATCTGCCATCTTATTTCATTCCTTAAGTGCTTCCTGAAGAATCTGGTTTAATTTCGGCTTAAGATAGGTGCCTATATATTCTGCCAGAGCCCTGTCGGTAAAATCGTGGCAGGATTTTCCGCTGTCAAAACTTATGGTAAAACCTCCTGAAATTTCTTCCGACGGGCTCAAAATAATTTTTTTCCTCGTCTCTTCCTTTAGTTTGTATAAGAAATTTTTTTCCAGGATTTCCAGGTCCTCTTTATTGAGTAAAACGGTTATGTCACTAATCTCTCCCGTGCTATAGTTCGTGACCACCTCCGATAAAAGTTTGAACAAAGCCTCCGGGGTTAAGGCCTTCTGGATTTCTGAAACCACAATTCGTCCAAGCATGGCATTAATTTCTTTTCTTAGGGAAAGCAGCAGATCCCTTCCCGCCTGATTAAGCAGAATTTTACCTTTTTCATCATCGCGGCGAATCCTTTCCTTTGCGGCAGCAATCATTTCCTCTGACTCGCGTGTTGCATGAGCAAGGATATCATCGGCTCTCCGCTGTGCCGTAGCCTCAATAATGTGAGCCTTTTCCTCCGCAGCCCTGATTCCTTCCTTATTTATTTTTTCGATCAAGTCTCTAATCTCTTCTGCCATGTAAAGCCCCCCTGGATTTCAGGAAATAGCAGGATGACAATATTTTACCGGTACTGTATCGTTTTTGCACATTTCCACCGCATGATTTAATTATTTGGTGGATGCAGGACTATTAAAAATCATTGAGTCAACGCGCGCGAACCTTTATTTCATAGGTGGACAGCGCCATTCAACATTATCTATTTTTGGATTTCCCATAGCTATGACAGCTTATCTCAATTACATTTCATGATTGTGATATCAGGCTCTATAAGGAATTGTCCCGATTTCCCAGACTGATACAAGAAATATAGTGGAACCGGAATAATTTTGGTTATTTTATCCAAGAAAAACTATTTAATCAGAATTAAAGATTACTTTGAGGATGACATATGCCCGATGTAACAAGTGACGAAAGAGGGAGAAGAATTTTTCAGATCCATAAGGAGCGGGCTGTTGAGGCGGCAATAGAGAAAATCCGCCACAACCCGGGATCAAAGTGGTCAGCATTTTCACCGGATGAAATAAAAACTCTGAATTTCATCCTCGGTGAGACATGGGTTACCGTGGGGAGACAGATCTGGGAACAGAGTTCCTTTACCCGCCTGACAAGAAACGATCTGGAGGAGATTATCAGTATCGGGAATGATGTGAAAAGTAAGAAACTGCGGGAAGAAACTGCAATCAATAAAGTCAGTGGGATTCTCAAAGGGTCCATCTGAATCGGAAAATCAGGATCCCGGACTCAAATAGCAATAATATCATGGATTCTTTTTTTGGTTTTGTGGCTCTATTGAACCCTAAGATTTTAACAAATTGCGAATCACCTCTTATCGGAGGGGACGGTGCCAGTCCCCCTGAACCGCCCCGGTGATTTGTGATGGTGTTGTATTACCTTCTCTGGTATTATCGCTCAAGAGGGGATGCCATAGGGGCGGGGCTGAGGCATTACGTGTCGTAGATCCCAAGAGCGTTGAGAAAAATATTGTGAGGATTTCCCATGAAATTTAAATCAAACAAATGTGAGTTATGGAATGTTTATCCTTCATAATTATTTGCGATGAACCCCGCCGCCCCCGACGGGGCGCCCCAGCGGCGGATCAGTTTCTAAAATGTATAGCTGTAAACACCGCACTGCCCCGCCGGGCCTCGGAGAGGCCCTGAGGCGGGGAGCCCTCATAAAATTACAAGGTGTAATGATTTTCATCGTTCGGGTGCGAACCCCCTGGTTCATGCCCGTTTCCCGTATAAATTCCACAATTACAGTAATTTCGGGAGTGCTAATCCCGTTGCGATGACCTGCGCCGCCCCTGAAGGGACGCCCACGCGGCGCTTTTATTTACCTGAAAACTCCGACCCTGGCAACTCAATAGACTGTTGCGAGTGCCAGTCGAACCTTCACAATTTTTCATGATTGGGTGAGACCCATTCGTGTTCATGACCGTTTCAACAAAGCCTATTTTGCATTAAATTTTAACGGTCAGCGACTTGTTTATAAGGAGAAGACACTCAAAAAAATCGTATTCGTTCCAAAAAAATTGTCTGGCAAACCCAGCACCGTTCTCCGCATTTCATCATTTTTAATTGTCATCCCGGACAGGGCGAGCCATAAAGATTATCACGTGGGAGGGGAATGAGAGAAGTGAACACGCTTTCCGTTTATAGGAGATAGGGGGGGTTGAAAATGCCGGATGTATCACAGAAAGAGATAGGAAAACGGCTCTACCACGTGCACCGTGAGAAGATGGTAGAAGAGTCCATAAAAAAATTAAAACTTGGCGTAGGCAATGAGTGGAGTGAATTTACCCGCGAAGATATCGAACTCCTTGGTCATCTGCTGCAATGCACATGGAACGTAATTGATCAGAAGACCTGGGAAAATTTACCTTTCAGCAGTCTGAAAAAAGATGATGTCAGGAAAATACTTTCCTTTGGAGGAGGAGTCGGCCCGGGAAGGAACCCGGACCAAATGGCAGTCGCGGAAATTAAAAAAATATTGCTTTCCCGCAGGTCATGACATTTACATTTTTTTAACTCAGATTTTTCCCTTGCCTCCGGAAAGCGAGGTAATCACCGTTCACGATGTTGCTACCTCAACGCATTCCTGAATTGATCCGATCCGTGCAACTGCCCCGCACATGTCAGGTACATAGGCAAGAGCCTTGCCACTATTGACCATTATTGCCGGGTATCGCTCCATAACCGGGGAGACCACCATACAGGTATCGGCAAATACCCGTGCGCCACTCCTCTCGATCCTGCTGACCGTCTCTCCATTTTTATCAATAACACCCTGCGCAGCAAAAACGTAGAGAGGTTTTGTCACCGTTTTTCCGTCAAGGAGCCTGGCAATTACTGCAAGTTCAGCGGGTGAGCAATGCGGGCAACCTACCGCAACAGCATCGACCGGGACCCTGGTAAAGAGTCCGTCGATCTCAGAGGATTCTACTGAAATAACCTCAAGACCGGCCAGATTATAACCCGTCTTCTTTGCCTCCGGAGTGATATTTTCGACATGATAGAGGGCCACTGCCCCGGTTGCTGCCATCGCTGCACCAAGCGCTTTCAGCTGGTCGGGATCCGGCGTGATACCCCGGAAATACGGTATCTTATTGCCCACCAGTTTCCCGGTATGAAAGCCAAGCGCACCGTAATGAGCAATGCTCCAGTCCTTTTCATCGGCAGTTACTTCAATTACCAGGTGGGGTTTGCGATTTTTTTCAAGATGCAACCCATAAGAGGGAGTTTTGCCGATCAGAGCAGCGGCAAGGGCTCCTGGTCCACCCTCCCGGTTTGTCCGTGCTCCAATGACCGAGTTTGCATAACTGACTGCAGATGATTCAGACCATGCCAGATGATCTCCAAAGGATGTTTTATGCAGGTAATACGGTGTGCACGTACATTCAAGGTTCACACCAAGCCGTTCATATGCCACAATCACGGCCTGCTGCTTTGTGGCGAACTCCTGATCTACACCCATCTCCTGCCATCGTCCGCGCGGCATACCGATGGGGTTTAATACCGCCGGAACCACTGCCCTGGCATCCAGGCTCGACAACCACGCAAGACCGTACTCTCCAATAGTTTTGTACGAGGCCCCGCTGACCTGTGCACTTTTTATTCCGACGAGGCGTTCCGCACCAAAGACTTTCCCGAGAGCTACGAGAAGTTCCATCATCTTTTGACAGGTCTCGCCCTTCTCGCCTGCGAGGATCCGTTCGTCATCAGGATCGAGATACATCGTTCACCAGGTCGCGCGCGAAAAATCGTCCTCGCGCCCCATCACCATGGTTGCATCGATCCCGACCTTCACATTGGTACCATCATCGAGCTGGCAGGGATCGAGAGATGACCCCCGTACGCCCGTTATCACCATAATATCCTGGTCACCTCTCACCCGGGTCGCGATGGCATATTCTACATCATGAGGATCACCGGGATTGATATCTTCATCGACAACGACAACATGTTTGAGAGAGGTGTGAGCGGCAAAAGCAGCCATAACTGCGTTCTTGGCGTCACCCTGCGTGCTCTTTTTAATCTGGATTACAGCATGGAGGTAGCCACATCCTCCTTTGGTCAATACGACGTTCCTCACTTCAGTTACACCGGCAACGGCGCGATAGATCTTTGGTTCATAGGGGGCACCCATCAGCATTTTGTGTTCATCACCACCGGGCAGGATACCGTGATAGATGAAATTCTGTTTAAGATGCATACCCGTAAATTCAATCACTGGTTGTTTTCGCACGGGATCATACGTTCCCGTGATGTCCACGAAAGGTCCTTCATCGGTGACTTCATCTCCGATATATCCTTCAAGCACGATCTCGGCATCCGGAACAAGCACCCCGTTGCCGCAGCGACGGACCGTGATTTCGCCGCCCAGAAGTTCGGCCGCAAAACCAAGTTCCATACCAGCAGGGACACGGGTGCAACTTGCAAATGTAACAGCGGGATCCGTCCCGATGGTAACTGCAATGGGGAGTCTTTCCCCCTTTGCCAGTGCCTTTCCGAGCATTACGTGGGTATGCCTGCCCTCTACAAGGCGGGCTGCAACCCGACGATCATCCAGCACCTGCATGCGGTGAATTGATGCATTCTCCACCCCGTCAAACCGGGAGAATACAATACCCGATGTGAGATACTTCCCGGCATCCTTCGGGAAGTGATGCATAACCGGAATCGTAGAAAGACTGGGTTTCTTCATCGTGAGCATCCCTTCTGTTTTAACGGTTCCCCCGAATTTTGCATCGGCAAGTGTTTTTACCATCTTCTTTTCATCAATTCCGAGAGCAATCGACAGCGCACGCCGGCTCGCAGTCAGGTTCATTACAGCCCGGGCTCCTTCGATCTTATGGAAAAACAGGAGCTTATCAGTTGAGGCCGCCATTTTCGGTGCCTGCATATCAGCCGAAACCGGGTCTTCTACATCGACAACCAGCTCGTTCTCCCGCATTTTTTCAATAAATTCACGCATCGTAACCGCTCCAGCGTTTTACAAGGTTATGTTCAACTCCAAGATGGTCAAGGATACGGGCAACAACCATATCCACCAGCTCGTCTATTGTGTTTGGGTTATGGTAAAACCCCGGGCAGGCCGGCATAATTACTGCTCCTGCATCCTCGGCAGCAAGCATATTCTTCAGATGGATCTTTGAGAGCGGGGTTTCTCGTGTCACAAGAATACAGGTACGGTGCTCCTTGAGGCAGACATCTGCGGTCCGGGTTATCAGGTTGTCTGCATATCCTGATGCAACTGCTGCAAGTGTTTTTGCACTACAGGGAACCACAACCATCCCATCAACATGGTGAGAGCCACTTGCGATGGATGCTCCCATCTTGTCGACAGTATGGTACGTTGCATTGAACCCTTCGAAAGATACCCCTTCATGAGCGGCAATCTCCCCCGCAACCTTCGAAACAATGAGGTGAACTTTCGCGTCCCTGCAGAGCACTTCAAGCAGGCGCCGGGCATAACATGCCCCGCTTGCACCAGTCACTCCGATAACAAACTCTTTTTGCATTACCTCGCGCTCTCCTGTGATACCAATGTCGGACTTGTGATAAAAAGAGTTTATGCCGGAATCCGTGGAAAATCGAAGATTCACCGTGTCTTTGGGGGTGCAAAAAATCGGTATCGCACGTGCGCTTCCTCGATACGCCGGGCATGTTTCGGGTTCAGGTCCCGGCGCGCTTCGATTACTAACGTATTGAGAATATTGTGAAGCCGGGTTGTATCGTACTCTTTGTCCTTATGTTCATTTAAAAAGTCCAGGAGGTCGCTCGTACTTTTGAGAACACCGGGACTTCCCACAAGATTCAGGCGATTGAGCGTTATGGCGAGATTCTTTTTTGCAACATCCATTTTGTATGCATCGCCACCGGCAAGGTTCAGCTCTGTAATCGCATTTAAAAGATCAGTATACACTTTGAGCTTGTGGGAACTTTCATGAACCCTGCGTTCGGTACTGCTGAGTTTCAACATAGTAATGGTCATGACGACAATAATTGCCACCACACCGCCTGTCACTACAATCCAGTCTTCTATCATCACATTCACCTGAGAATCTAGGGGTTCCTCTTTGCGAGAATGACGTCAACCTTGACGCGATCCCCCTTCATTTCTATTTCGTAAGGCCCGGTGGTATACATTGGTATCAGATGGTGGAGTTCAAAACCATTGGTACGACCATACCCATATGTATCAGACTGACCCGTATCCCTGTTGGTCACTTTCATCGTAAACCAGGTGTCAGCAATAGTGTCTGTGAGCGGAAGTATATCGAACCCGATTCCCCATGAAGCGTTGTCTATCCGGACCTGTTCCACATACACATCCTTTTCGCTCTGGAAAGAGAACGACTTTTTCAGGTAGTGATCACCCAGAGAAAAAGAGGGTTGGGGGGTGGGAACAATCGTGGTCAGCGTTGTTGTCACCGTTGTTTGTTCAATGGTCGGCCCGGGTGTAGCGATTGGCGGTCCCTGAGTACATCCGGCACAGATTACAAGGGCTACGAAAAGGGTGAAAATATACAATATGCAGGTTTTCATATGGGGGAATGTTGGGAGAGCGAATATATTATTTTTCACTAATGTCCTTAGGTACGTTTTTTTTTCACGAAATCCAATGACAAATGAAAATTACACCATTTCATTGATTCGTACCAGAAGAAAGCAGGTGCCGATTTCCATTTCATCTGAATGAGAAAAGGGTATCCTGCCGTGTCGGTTTTTTGATATGCAGAACATCACAACTGACTTCGGCAACCAGATCCCTGTATTCTGGGAGGGTATACACCCCAAGGCGCCATTGTTCACGTCGCGTTGCATTGAGGGTGCGGATTCGGGGAGAGACCTCATTAAAACCAACTACAGCGTGTCTGCTGTTCACCCGGACTCCGAGAGACATCTCGCCGGGGACCGGGGGGATATCCACAAGAACCTGATGCGGCAAAAGACCAGCCCCTGATGCGATTTTTTCTGCAAGTTCCCGGCATTTCTCAAGAGGAACACCCTGATCATAGAGCGTTGTATTTACCTGGTCACTTCCCGCAAAAAGAGCCCGTTTATAGAGCCGTCGTTCATAGAGCCGGACAGCAAGATCGCATGCCACAGAATTTTCTGATGTCTGTAATGCATGCAGGCAGCTCGCGTCGTCCATCTTAAAGAGAGCCCGGGCAATTTCTTTCCTTGTCCCGTCAAGATGTTCCAGTATGGCGAGCTGGAACATACTCTCCGCAATCCGGCTCACATGGTGGAAATAGACGGTCGGTCGCATCATTGTGCGTGCGATAAGGAGCGATTCTGCGGCATTCACCCCGTTTTCATCAATAACCGTCCCCTCACTGGTCCGGATCAGGTGCCGGATAAGGCGTTGTGCATCAACCGATCCATAGGGTGCACCTGTATAATAGGCATCCCGGAGAAGGTAATCCATCCTGTCCACATCCAGATCGCCATGAATGATCCCGGAAAGGTAGTGTTTTCCTTTTACCACAGCGCAGAGCTCGCCGGGATCAATTCCCTGCGCCAGGAGCACCCCGCCTGCCTGTTCCTCCACCATCATTTCAATATCATCGTGAGAACAGCCCAGGTATTTCTGCATGAGCGGTTCGCTTGCATGAGAGAATGGCCCATGCCCGATGTCATGAAAAAGTGCCGCGGCGACCACGAGTGTGTGCTCATTTTCAGTCAGCCCGAACCTTCGCGAGGCCACATCTGCAAGGAACATGGTGCCAAGCGAATGTTCAAAACGTGTATGATTGGCACCTGGATAGACGAGATATGAAAAACCGAGCTGTTTTATATAGCGGAGGCGCTGGAGCACCGGCAAATCAAGCAGAGCAAGTGCAAAATCCTCAACCTCAATATAGCCATGGACCGGGTCTTTGATGATCTTCACAGATTCACTAAAGAATCTTCATATACATCGCATAAAAGTATTGAGTAATGATTACATTCCTTTCTGGCGGGACCGGCACACCGAAGCTCCTGCGGGGTATGCAGAAGGTGATGGACCGGCATGAAATATCTGTCATCGTGAATACTGCCGAGGATATATGGATATCAGGAAATCATATCTCACCGGATCTGGACACGGTCATGTACCTGTTTGCCGGAATCCTGAACACGGATACGTGGTGGGGAATCAGGAATGACTCATTTACAACCCATGACGAGATTACCCGTCTTGGCATGGATGAATTCATCGCAATCGGTGATAAGGACCGGGCGGTACATATCGCCCGTGGTGAGATGATGAGGAACGGAATGCGCCTCACAAATGCAACGAAAATTCTTTGCGACCGGTTCGGTGTCCGGGAAAATGTGCTCCCGATGACGGATACCGAGGTGACAACACAGGTGAAAACCGCGCTCGGTCTCATCCATTTCCAGGAATACTGGGTACGTGCAAAAGGGAAGATCGAGATCGAGCGGGTGGTAATGAATTATAAGACTCCTCCCATGGCAACCGAAGAGGGGATCGCTATGATTGAAGCAAGCACCGCTGTTGTGATCGGGCCGTCCAATCCGATCACCAGCATCTCCCCGATTCTGGCATGTGAAGGAATGAGACGGGCTATCCGTGATAAACTGGTAATAACCGTAAGTCCGTTCCTTGGCAACTCCCCGATCAGCGGTCCTGCCGGCGCCCTCATGCAGGCAGCGGGATATGAACCCAGCTCACAGGGGACTCTCGATTGCTATGAAGGGATTACCGATATCTTTGTTCAGGATATCCGCGATCCCGTCAGGGTTGACAACTCTGTCAGGTTTGACACCCTGATGGCCACCGAAGAAAAGAGCATAGCCCTTGCAAATGAGATCCTCACCCTCGCAAAACGGGGTTGATCCCCTTTAAGGCCGCGTGCAAACCTATATAATTCAGCGCAATAAGGGTTATCGTGGAGAGATGTATGAACCGGAAGATTGTCTTACCAATCCTGATACTATG
>Ga0105097_10001155_pt1 | contig 12498 bp, 12 predicted proteins | sample PPLLak12cMay2015_FD_87035 | JGI IMG/M metagenome (GOLD analysis project Ga0105097, IMG submission 87035) | Freshwater sediment microbial communities from Prairie Pothole Lake near Jamestown, North Dakota, USA - PPLs Lake P7 Core (1) Depth... | ecosystem: Environmental > Aquatic > Freshwater >... | reverse complement strand
GTTATCCAGGAATACGGCGAAACCACCATTCGCGGCTGCGAGCCCATCCCCGGCCAGAAGAAGACCGTGCAGCCCTGGGTGTTTGATGTCCTGCGTCAGGGTATGCGTCTGGCAGTGACCGAAGGCACCCTCCTGAAAATTTTCGATGGCACAACCATCTCGGCTGCCGGCAAAACCGGTACAGCTGAATATTGCGATCAGTACGCCCAGCAGCAGAATCGCTGCCAGCCAGGCAACTGGCCTTCGCATGCCTGGACCGTAGGATTTGCGCCTTACGAAAACCCGGAAATTGCCGTAGTAGCGTTTGTCTATAATGGTACGGAAGGTTCGAGTGTTGCCGGACCTATCGTGCGCCGGGTGCTCGAATCGTATTTTGAGCTGAAAAAGATCGACGTAGCCGCTCAGCAGCCCTGAGGCGCTCATGACTGTGAAAGTACAGATCAAGGGTATTCGGGAAGGCTTGCTGGTCACGGTAGGCGATGGTGAGTGGGAGCAGGTCCATCAGACGCTATTGGTTCAGTTGGATGAGCAGGGCGTCTTTTTACACGGCGCTCGCCTGGCATTGGACGTGGGCAACCATGCCTTAAAAGCGGCCGAGCTGGGCAAGCTGCGCAGCGATATCTCCCAACACGAGATGACTTTATGGGCTGTTTTGAGCAACTCGCCAATCACTGAGCAGACCGCCCAAACCCTGGGCTTAGCCACCCGTATTGGCAAGCCCCAGCCCGAATATCCCGCCGCCCGTGCCGAGACTCTCTTGCATACGGGAGAAGATGCCATCCTGGTACAGCGCACCTTGCGCTCCGGGATCAGTTTAAACCATGCCGGACATGTAGTCGTCCTGGGCGATGTAAACCCCGGGGCAGAAGTCATTGCCAGCGGAAACATCCTGGTTTGGGGTCGTCTGCGAGGCATGGCTCACGCCGGAGCGGAGGGTAATGAACTTGCCATCGTGTGTGCCCTGGATCTCTCACCCACCCAGCTGCGCATCGCCGGTCATATTGCGATGACCCCACAACGACGCGGCAAGCCCCAGCCAGAAATGGCACGCCTGGATAGTGGGCAGGTGGTTGCCGAAAACTGGGATCCAAAGAAATCGAGATAGGAACAAGGAATGCCTGCCAAAGTCATCACAGTCACTTCCGGCAAGGGAGGCGTGGGAAAAACCACCGCCACCGCCAACATCGGCGCGGCCATGGCAGCTAACGGGCATAAAGTCGTGTGTATCGATGCCGATATAGGGCTCCGTAACCTGGATGTTGTCCTGGGGTTGGAGAATCGCATCGTTTACGACCTGGTGGACGTCGTGGAAGGTCGCTGCCGCTTACGGCAGGCCATGATCCGGGACAAGCGTCTGCCAGAGCTATACCTGATCCCAGCAGCTCAGACCCGAGACAAGAGCGCCGTCTCGCCCAGCGACATGGTACGCCTATGCAACGATCTGCGTGAAGAGCACGACTATATCCTGATCGACTCGCCGGCTGGCATCGAGCGAGGTTTTCGCAACGCGCTGGCACCGGCGGATATTGTCGTGGTGATCACCAACCCAGAAATTTCTGCCGTGCGCGACGCAGACCGTATCATCGGCCTGGTCGAGTCGGAAGAAAAAGGGCCAGCCAGGTTGGTTCTCAACCGCATCAAGCCGGCTATGGTCAAGCGCGGTGAAATGCTATCTACGGAGGATGTCCTGGAGCTGCTGGCCGTCGAGCTCTTGGGGTTAGTTCCCGACGATGAAGTTGTGGTGGTTAGTACCAACCGCGGATTGCCGATCGCCCTGGATGGAAAAAGCAAAGCCGGGCAGGCATTTCGCAACATAGCCCGCCGGTTGAACGGCGAACAGGTGGCTTTCATGAGCCTGGATGATAACGGCAGTTTCTTGGGACGATTGAAGGGCCTGTTTAGCCCAGGAGGCAATTAGATGGGTAGTTGGCTGGATCGTCTCTTTCACCGCGAAACCAACAGCGCCCAACAAGCCAAGGATCGCCTGGCGCTGGTACTGATCCACGACCGGACGGATTTATCGCCCGGGACCCTGGAATCTTTGAAGAATGAATTGATCGAGGTCATCTCGCGCTATGTAGAAATCGAGCCGGAGGCAGTCCGGATCGAGATGTCCCAGGAAGGGCGCGAGCAGCGCCTGTTGGCGGATATCCCGCTGCGCACGAAGCAGCGCCGGCGCACGACCTGATGGTAGGATTTGTAAATGCGTGAATCTACGTTATCAAACTGGCGCCACTTTGATTTCTGGCTTTTAGGCGCAGTAGCTCTGTTGGTGATCTTTGGCATCACCATGATCCGCTCGGCTATAGCAGGCAATATTGAGCTGGTCGAGTTAGACCTGGTGCAGCGGCAGCTCATCTTTGCGGGCGCCGGATTCGTGGTGATTTTGATCGTCGCTTTGATTGATTATCACCTGTGGGCTGCAGTCTGCCGTACGATGTACATTATCCTCTTCGTGGTGTTATTTGCCCTGTATGTCGTGGGCGCGGCATTCTTTGGCTCGGCGCGTTGGTTCGACACCGGTGTGATCTTGATCCAGCCTTCCGAGATCGCTAAAATTGTGATGATCCTGGCGCTGGCCAGTTTCTTTTCTCGCAGCCAGAACGAGACACACGATATCCGCTGGATCATCCGCAGCTTCCTGATGACGATGGGGATCACGATCTGGATATTACTGCAGCCCAATCTGAGCACATCCATCGTGATGTTTGTGCTCTGGTTGGCCATGCTATGGGCCAGCGGACTGCGCATCAAGCACATCGTGATCTTTACCCTGGTCGGACTGGCCTTTTTGCTGATTGCCGTCCCCCTGATGATCCGCTACGATGTCATCCTGGAAGACTACCAACTGCAGCGCATCGTTAACTTTATTTCCCCGGATCCAAATGCGCGTCATGGCGAAACCTATAACATTGAGCAGGCCCTCATCAGCATTGGCTCGGGAGGGCTGCTTGGGCAAGGCTACGGCCATGGATCACAAGTGCAGCTGCGCTTCTTGAAAGTACGCCATTCCGACTTCATCTTTTCTGCAATGGCGCAGGAATTTGGCTTCGTTGGCATTGTCGTGATGTTAATGGTGTTACTTTTCGTGATCTACCGCTGCGTCCGAGCGGCGCGCATTGCCCGAGATACATACGGCGGGCTGATTGCCTACGGTGTGGCGGTGATGATTGCCTTTCAGGTCATCGTGAATATCGGTGTAAACCTGCGCTTGATGCCGGCAACCGGTCTGACGCTGCCGTTCGTCAGTTACGGCGGCAGCTCGCTGCTGTCTATCCTGCTCGGAATTGGCCTGGTGGAAAGCGTCATCCTGCGGCATAAAGCACTCGAGTTCACCGGTCGCTAAAAACTGTATAGAAAGCCTACAACCTGATGAATAACATACCCGCACGTACACGCTTTGCTCCTTCTCCGACCGGGCGCACTCACCTGGGCAGCGCCCGCACCGCTTTGTACGACTACCTGCTGGCTCGCCAGACCGGCGGCCAGTTCCTGCTACGCCTGGAAGACAGCGATCGCAAGCGTTATACCCCCGGCGCCGAGGAAGAGTTGATGCGCAGCCTGCGCTGGCTTGGCCTGGATTGGGACGAAGGCCCGGATGTCGGCGGACCTTACGGCCCTTACCGCCAATCAGAGCGCCGGGATATCTACCTGGAGTATGCCCGCCAGTTGATCAACACCGGGCATGCCTATTACTGCTTCTGTACCCCCGACCGGCTGGAAAAGGTGCGCCAGGAGCAGATCAAGAACAAGCAAAACACGCACTATGACGGCACATGCCGCCGACTGGACCCAGACGAAGCTGCCCGGCGGGTGGCGAACGGAGAGAAGCACGTCATCCGTTTCCGTATGCCAGAGGCAGGCAGCATTACCATCCAGGATTACATGCGCGGCGCGATAACCGTCGAAAACAAACAGCTGGACGACACCATCCTGGTCCGGTCAGATGGTCTGGCCGTATATCACCTGGCCGCCATGGTAGACGATTACCTGATGAAGATCACGCATGTCATCCGCACCGTCGAATGGCTGCCGACCTTTCCGTTGCACATGCACATAATCCGCGCTCTTGGCTGGCAGGAACCGGTCTTCGTGCACCCTTCAGTTTTCCTTAAACCAAGCGGCAAGGGTAAAATGTCCAAGCGCGAATCCGCCGAGATTATGAAGGATGGCTACTCCATCTTCGTTGGCGATATGCAGCCGCTAGGTTATATCCCCGAAGGCATCTTAAATTGGGTTGCGCTGATGGGCTGGAGTTATGACGACCACAGCGAGTTTTTTAGCTTAGCAGATCTGGTTGACAAATTTAGCCTGGATCATTTAAATCCATCACCGGCCGCCATCAACTTCAGCAAGCTGGATCATTTCAATGGCCTGCACATCCGCAACCTGCCCATCACGGAGCTCGCCGGTCGGGTGAAACCGTTCTTTGAAGCTCAAGGGCTCGCCGTGGATGAAGCCCGTCTGCTGGCGGTCACGCCGCTGATCCAGGAGCGCATGGTTACATTGGACGATGGACCGGATTACGCGGCCTTTTTCTTCAAGGATGAGGTTACTCCCGTCACCCAGGAGCTGGTGGGCAAGGATATGACTCCAGCGGCCTCAGCCCAGGCGCTGCAGCAGGCCCAAGATTTGCTGGCCGGGTTGCCAGAGCTGACCAAAGCAGCCGCCGAAGAACCGATGCGCCAGCTCGCCGAGCAGTTGGGACTGAGCGCCGGCCAGCTATTTGGCATCCTTCGAGTTGCGATTACCGGGCAGAAGGTCAGCCCGCCGCTATTTGAGAGTATGGAGATCATCGGCCGCGACAAAGTGCTCGAACGCTTGCGCTACGCTGGTGAACTGTTGGCAGCCATGCCGCTACAGGCGTCGTAATAGCCAAACTTAGGGTAACTAAAGAGGGTGTCTCCGCCCGGTAGCGCTGGCTGGAGACACCCTCTTTGTTAACTTAACTTGAGTTCAGGTAGGTTACTGGTTCTTCTCAATCTTAGCCCAGACATCCTTCAAAGTCACTGTGCGGTTGAAAACAAGGCTGCTTGGACGAGAATCCAGATCGACACAGAAATAGCCCTGCCTTTCAAACTGGTAAGTGACACCTGTTTCCGCCGTCGCCAGGTCCGGTTCCAACATCACGGATGGCAGCACCTCCAACGAGCTTGGATTCAGGTTCACCAGGAAGTCCCACCCATCGGGAGCTTCTTCGGCGTTCTCCTGGTTGAACAGACGGTCATACAGGTTGGCCTTTGCCGGTATGGCATGGACAGCCGAGACCCAATGCAGGGTCGATTTTACTTTACGGCCATCCGGGGCATCGCCGCCACGCGTCGCCGGGTCATACGTGCAGTGGACTTCCAGCACGTCTCCGGTTAGCGGATCTTTTACGACACTGGTGCAAGTCACCAGGTAAGCGTAGCGCAGGCGCACCTCCCGGCCGGGCGAAAGGCGGAAATACTTGGGAGGCGGCACCTCGCGAAAATCATCCTGCTCGATGTAGATCACCTTCGAGAAGGGTACCTGCCGGGTTCCCATTCCGGCGTCTTCGGGATTGTTGACCGCATCCATCTGCTCGATCAGGTCATCCGGATAGTTATCAATCACCACTTTAAGCGGCTTCAGCACCGCCATGCGGCGCGGGGCGTGCAGGTTCAAGTCCTGGCGCACACAGTATTCCAGCAGAGCAATATCGGATATGGTCGGGTTTTTGGCCACCCCGGCACGGGCAATAAACTCGCGCACCGCTTCCGCCGTATATCCTCGCCGGCGCATCCCAGACAGGGTGGGCATACGCGGGTCATCCCAACCGGCAACATGATTTTCCTGCACCAGGCGCAGCAGCTTGCGTTTACTCAACACCGTATAGGTCAGGTTCAGGCGGGCAAACTCTATCTGCCGGGGATGATAAATTCCCAGCTCGTCCAGGAACCAGTCGTACAGCGGCCGGTGATCTTCGTATTCCAACGAGCACAGGGAATGCGTTACCCCTTCGATCGAGTCGCTCTGCCCGTGGGCGTAGTCATACATCGGGTAAATGCACCATTTATTTCCGGTACGATGGTGCGGGGTACCCTGGATGATGCGGTACATCACCGGGTCGCGCAGGTTCATATTCCCGGAGGCCATATCGATCTTGGCGCGCAACACCCTGGCCCCATCGGGATATTCGCCCTGGCGCATGCGCTCGAACAGATCCAGATTTTCCGCAACCGTACGGTTGCGGTAAGGGCTGTCTTTACCAGGCTGTGTTAGGGTGCCCCGATACTCGCGGATCTGCTCCGGGCTCAGGTCATCGACGTAGGCTTTGCCTTTCTTGATCAAATCAACTGCCCAATTGTAAAGCTGGTCAAAGTAATCTGAGGCAAAAAACAGCCGATCATCCCAATCGAAGCCCAGCCAGCGGATATCGTCCATAATATTGTCAACGTACTCCTGCTCCTCTTTGGACGGGTTGGTGTCGTCAAAGCGCAGGTTGCACTTGCCGCCGTACTCAGAAGCGATCCCAAAGTCGATGCTGATGGCCTTGGCATGCCCGATATGCAGGTAGCCGTTCGGCTCGGGCGGAAAGCGTGTATGCACTCGCCCAGCGAATCGGCCGCTGCGAATGTCATCTTCAACAGCCAGGCGGACAAAATCCTTGACCACCGGCTCTGCAGCACCGGATTCTGTATTCTTGTTTTCGTCGTTGGATGCGTTCATCTTCTCTTTCCTTATACAAAAACTTAATAGGCCAATTATACTCTTGTGGCAATAAACCGTGCAGATTTTTTGCAGTGGTAGAATCTATCCATTCTACCTGAAACGAGGGTAAAGATGACCCAAGAACCCAGCTACCACATGACTCCCGATGAATTCCGCCGCCATGGGCGTGAAGTGATTGATTGGATTGCCGACTATTATGAGCAAATCGAGAAATACCCGGTGCTGTCCCAGGTGCAGCCGGGTGAAATCCGCGCTGCGCTACCCGAGCATCCACCCATGACTGGTGAGGCATTTGACCGCCTGCTCTCGGATGTAGAACAAATCATCATGCCGGGGATTACCCACTGGCAGTCTCCAAATTTTTTCGCATTTTTCCCGGCCAACACATCCGGACCGGCGATCCTTGGCGACCTGCTCTCATCCGGGCTGGGTGTGCAGGGCATGCTATGGGCTACCAGCCCCGCCTGCACCGAGCTGGAAACACAGGTACTGGATTGGATGGTTGAGATCCTTGGCTTACCAGACCAGTTCAAATCGACCAGCCGGGGGGGAGGTGTGATCCAGGATACCGCTTCTACCGCATCCCTCACCGCACTGCTGGCGGCTCGTGAACGCGCCACAGGCTTCGCCAGCAACCAAACCGGCTGCGATGGCCGTCTGGTGGCTTATGCCTCCACCCAGGCACATTCCTCTATCGAGAAAGCAGTCAAGATCGCCGGGTTAGGGCGCGAGAATCTGCGGCTGATTGAGGTCGACCAGAACTTTGCAATGCTGCCCGACGCCCTGCAGCGCCAGATTCAGCAGGACCGCCAGGACGGCCTGGTCCCATGTTTTGTTTCGGCCACCATTGGCACCACTTCTTCGAATGCGCTCGATCCCCTGCCTGAAATTGGGCGAATTTGTAACGCAGAAAACGTCTGGCTGCACGTCGATGGAGCCATGTCCGGCACTGCCGCAGTCTGTCCCGAGTACCGCCACATCCAGGAAGGCATAGAGTACGCCGACAGCTACGCATTTAACCCTCACAAGTGGATGTTCACCAATTTCGATTGCGACTGCTTCTTTGTTGCTGACCGCGCTGTCCTGATCCAGACATTGAGCATCCTGCCCGAATACCTGCGTAATCAGGCCACCGAATCGGGTGCAGTCTTCGACTATCGAGACTGGCATATCCAGCTTGGACGCCGGTTCCGCTCACTGAAGCTATGGTTTGTCATCCGTCATTATGGTGTGGAGGGTCTGCGCTATCACATCCGCCGGCATATCGAGCTGGCGCAGGAGTTCGCCGGCTGGGTTGCTGCCTCGGATGATTTCGAGCTGGCTGCCCCGGCGCCATTAAACCTGGTTTGCTTCCGCCATCGCGGCGGCGACGCAATAAACCGCCAGCTGCTGGAGTGCCTAAACCGCAGCGGTGAGCTTTACCTGACTCACACGCTGTTAGACAGCCAGTTTACCCTGCGCATGTGTATCGGTCAAACCAACACCCAGCGGAGTCATGTGGAAGCTGCCTGGGGTAAAATCCAACAAATTTCAGCAACCCTGGCTTGATTCGTATCCGGAAAAGAGCAGCCGACCTTACTAATGGATTTACCTGTCGAATTCCTCAACCCAACAGAAGAGCTAGCCTGCCGGCTCGATGCGCAGGATGTGTTGGCCCATATTCGGGATGCGTTTGTCATCGAAGACCCGGACTTGATCTACCTGGATGGCAACTCCCTCGGACGGCAGCCCAGGCGCACCGCCGCACTCCTGGAAGATGTCCGGCAGCGCGAATGGGGTGAACGCCTGATCCGCTCCTGGAATGAAGGCTGGTATGACTTGCCCCAGAGGCTGGGCAATAAAATTGCCCGCTTGATCGGAGCCCAGCCAGGAGAAGTTGTTGCCTGCGATGCGACCTCCCTCAACCTGTTCAAACTGGCTGCCGCAGCGGTGAAAGCTCGCCCCGGGCGAACGAAAATAGTCAGCGACGTGTTCAACTTCCCGTCCGACCTGTACATATTACAAGGCGTTGGCAACCTGATGGGCGGCGGCTACCGCCTGGAGCTGATTCCATCGCAGGATGGGATCCATATCTCACCAGAGGATATTGAAGCTGCCATCGACCGGGATACGGCGCTGGTGTGCCTGTCTCATGTGGCTTTCAAAAGCGCCTTCCTGTACGACATGGCATCCGTGACTGAAATCGCCCATCGCGCCGGAGCCTTGATGCTGTGGGACCTCAGCCATTCTGCCGGCGCCCTGCCTGTCGACCTGCATGGATGCCAGGCGGACCTGGCCGTGGGCTGTACTTATAAGTATCTCAACGGTGGTCCCGGCTCGCCGGCGTTCCTTTATGTGCACAGCGAGCTGCAAACCCAGCTGGATTCACCAATCTGGGGCTGGTTCGGCGATCGCCGTCCATTTTCTTTCGAATTGGATTATCTTCCTGCACAAGACATTACCAGGTTTATGGTGGGTACCCCGCCAGTGCTTTCACTGCGGGCAATTGAACCCGGTCTCGACTTGCTGTTGGAAGCCGGCATGGAGCGCTTGCGTTCCAAGAGTATTGCCCAGGTGGAGTTTCTCATCGCCCTGGCTCGCCAGGTTCTATTTCCACTTGGTTTTACCCTCGGCACCCCAGAGCAGGCCGCACTGCGTGGCTCGCATGTGTCATTATGCCACCCGGAAGCCTATCGCATCTGCCGGGCAATGATCGAAACCGAGCCGCCAGCCGTTCGGGTGATCCCCGATTTTCGCGCCCCGGATAACATACGCTTGGGAATCGCCCCTATTTACACGCGCTTCAAGGATATTTACCGGGCGATCAGGCGCATCCAGGAAATTGTGGTTGAGGACGAATTTCTGCACTTTCCTCCGGAGCGCCTGGCAGTGACATAGGATAATGCCTTGTCCAATCCAACCCCACAGAAACCTTCAACACAATCCATCACCCGGCGCCTGGGCATTGCCCTGCTCATCACGGCAGTGTTTGTCGTAGTAGAGGCTCTGGCCGGTTGGGCCGCAAACAGCCTGGCATTACTGACGGACGCTGCCCACAACCTGACCGATGTCGCCGCGTTGGGTATGAGCTGGCTGGCCATCCGCCTGGCCGCCCGTCCGGCCAACGCCGGGCGCACCTACGGTTACCACCGGGCCGGCATCCTGGTGGCGCTGCTCAACGCTGCCACCCTGGGTGCGATTACCCTGTGGATTTTTTACGAGGCTTACCAGCGTTTGCTTGCCCCGCCTGAAGTGCAGGATACCCTCCTGATTGTCACGGCTTTTGTGGCCTTGCTGGTCAATGCCGGTACGGCCTGGCTGGTGCACAGCGGGCACGAACACGACCTGAACCAGCGCAGTGCCTTCCTGCACCTGGCCGGCGACGCAGTCTCATCCTTGGGGGCGCTGGCTGCTGGAATCCTGATTTACTTCACCGGGGCTTACATCCTGGACCCACTCGTCAGCATTCTGATTGGGGTCTTCATCTTATGGAACGCCTGGAAGATCGTGCGCGAGAGTGTCGACATACTGCTGGAAGCCACTCCCCGCAACCTGGATATGGACGCACTGGTTTCCGATATGCAGGCTATCCCCGGCGTGCGTGGTATCCACGATCTGCATGTGTGGAGCATCAACCTGCAAATGCGGGCATTGTCCGTGCATGTCCTGACCGACGATGTCTCGATCAGCCGGGGGGCTGAGACTCAGCGCAGCCTCAATTCCATGCTATCGGAGCGTTATGCCATCACTCACACGACATTGCAGATGGAATGTGCCGGCTGCGAGCCGGATGTGCTGTTTTGTGATATGGAAATGGGCAATCAACACCCAAAGATGGAGGAGAACCAGCATGTGCCGTAGCATCAAGCAACTGCGCGATCCCGAAGGCCCCGCCAGCCATGAAGAAATCGAAGCCGCCGCGCTGCAATTTGTTCGTAAAATCAGCGGCTACCGCAAACCCTCCAAAGCCAATCAAGCCGCCTATGAGCAGGCTGTAGCCGCCATTGCCGCCGCCAGCCAAACTTTGCTGGACAGCCTCAATCCTATGCCCCAACGATAGTGGAAATCCTGCACCTGTTTAGCCTGGCTGGCCTGGCCGCCTTTGCCCTGGTAACAGGGGTCTGGCTGGCCAGCCTGTACCTGCAAAACGCCGCAATCATCGATATCTTCTGGGGATTAGGCTTTGTGATGCTTTCCTGGATTTATTTCCTGGGGACACAGGAGGGCTACCTGCCCCGCAAGCTGCTTATCTGCGGCATGACGCTGGTATGGGGGCTGAGGCTTTCCTTCTACATCTTTCGGCGCAACCGCAACCGACCAGAAGACTATCGATACCGGGCATGGCGCGCGGCAGCAGACACAGATTGGTGGTGGCAGAGCTACTTCAAGGTATTTCTCCTGCAAGGCTTATTAATGTGGATCATCTCCACTCCCTTGCTGGTCGCCCAGGCAGCGGCTACACCAGCTCGGCTGACCTGGCTGGATTTCGCCGGGCTCGGTCTGTGGGTCTTTGGTTTTACGTTTGAAGCACTGGCCGACTGGCAGCTCCAGCGCTTCAAGGCGGCTCCTGCCAATCAAGGGCACGTCTTGCGCCAGGGACTGTGGCGCTATACACGCCACCCGAACTATTTCGGCGATGCCGTCCAGTGGTGGGCCTTTTTCCTGCCAGCAGCGTCAACCGGCGCTTATTGGGCTATCTTCAGCCCGGCGATCATGACCTTCCTGTTGCGACGGGTTTCTGGCGTGACGTTGCTGGAGAAGAACCTGGTGCACACCAAACCGGAATACCAGGAGTATATACGAACGACGAACGCCTTCTTCCCCTGGAGGCCCCACCACTAATGGGTAATAAATCAGGAGACTCCGGTATGGACAAAGATGTAATCCGGCAATGGACCGTAGTTCTATCGCTCGCAGCTGCTATCATCGTCAACGTTCTGTCCTTTGCCCTGCCACTCAACGGGCAGACCACTGGAGAAATCTCTAATCGCTATCCTTCGTATTTCATCCCTGCCGGCTATGTGTTTGCCATCTGGGGAATCATTTACCTGGGGTTGCTGGCTTACGCGATCTACCAGGCAATGCCCGCCCAGCGCGAAAATCCCCGCCTGCGCCGCACCGGCTATCTTTTTGTACTGAGCTGCCTGGTGAACATGGTCTGGCTGGTATGCTGGCATTACGAAATTTTCGCCCTGGTGCTCCCTGCGTTGACAACCCTTTCGTTACTGCTTGCCGCAATCTACCTGCGGCTGAACATTGGCCGGGTGAGCGTCTCCCCTGCCGAACGTTGGTGCGTCCACATCCCCTTCAGCATCTACCTGGCATGGAGCATCATTGCCACGATCTCTAACACCAGCTGGCTGCTCTACAACTGGCGCTGGAATCGCTGGGGGTTGTCGGAAGAAACCTGGGCGATCGTCTGGCTGGCGATCGGCGTGGTGCTGGCTTCCACTGCGATCATCCAACGCCGGGATGTTGCTTTCGGCCTGGTTTGGATCTGGGCATATTCCGGTATTGCCACCAAATTTGCGGATGTCCCGGTGGTGTCCATCGCCGCCTGGCTGGCTTGCGCCGCGCTGGCGCTGGTCATAATCCTTCGCCTGGTAATTAAGGGTCCTCCCCAACAACCTGCCTGACATGGATATCAAATAAACTGCCGCCGAATCACGGCGTGAAATCCGGCGGCATGCACTGGTCGAAATCCGAAAACTGGGATCAGCTCTGCTGGTCCTGCTCCTCCGCCTTAGCTTTTGCCTCGGATGCCTTGCGCCGAGCCGACCGCCGCCGGAAGTAGCGGATGACCAGGATCACCGGTAGGACGAACAG
>Ga0105097_10001154_pt1 | contig 12499 bp, 2 predicted proteins | sample PPLLak12cMay2015_FD_87035 | JGI IMG/M metagenome (GOLD analysis project Ga0105097, IMG submission 87035) | Freshwater sediment microbial communities from Prairie Pothole Lake near Jamestown, North Dakota, USA - PPLs Lake P7 Core (1) Depth... | ecosystem: Environmental > Aquatic > Freshwater >... | reverse complement strand
CTAACCCCACACCTACTGCAAGTGTACAAGCAGCTAATACCAGCGCACCACCTACGCCAAGCACACCGGTAACTCAGTCAGCCGTCACCACTGTTAATGCAACACCACCTGTAACTGTAGCAGGCAAGACAGTAATACCTGCTGCTACGGTAGCATCCACTATAGCGCAAAATAAAGCTAGTGTGGATTCAATGTCAGAACAAGAACTACAAGATGCTAAAATTATACCTAACACTCCGGGTATAACCTTCAGGCAACTAGAGCAAGCTGAACTTATAAAGCCCGGTGCAGGAGCTTTAGTAGATGAAAGAATAGCACAGGGTATGCCATTAAATATTGCCGCACCAGCCGGCATGTGGACTGGTAGTCGCGGAGTGGATAGTGTGGAATCACTAAAACAAAATGTATCAGCGCAAATAGAGGTTGCAGCTACAAATATGCAACTAGGAGCTACTGATTTGCATACAGCAGGAGTATTGACAGGTCTTGAATCAGCCACTCAGATAACTGGAGTAGTAAATGCAGCCGGGCTAAATGGTGCCTCAACGGTAACGAAATATCTTGCTAACCCAATCAAGGTGCCTAGTATTACAGGACTAGTTTCAGGAATTAATTCAGCGATAAGTTCTGGTAACTTTGCGTCTGGTTTAACTGATAATATTAAATTTGGCACAAATGGCTCGTCACAAGCATTTGCCACAGCAGTATCACGCATTGGAACTCTCAATGCTAATAATCCAAATTTTTTAGGCGGGCTACGTGTAGGAATTGTTGGAGCGGTGCCTGTGCTCACACAATCAGTGCAGCAATTGTCTCAGTCTAATACTGCGGTGCAAAGAGCAGAAGCAGCATTAGCTGAAGCAAGACTGGCAAATAAAGAATTGCAGACTAATGAAACCTCGGCTGCAATTCAGACAGCAGAAGCAGCATTGTCGCAAGCGCAACAAAAGTATGAGCAAATACGCAAGCAAGTTTTTGCTAATTTAGGAAAGAGCAGTTTGAACATAATTGGCACTGCTGCTGTATCAGGAAACGCTAATCTAGCATCAATATTGCCAATTTTAGGTATTGGTCCTAGAGCAACCAGTAATTTACCCAATATTTTAGCTAATAGAGTCACTCAGAAATTAAAATTACCGGGCACTGGAATAGAGGTTAGGGCAGCTAATGCTGTTGTGGGCAATGTGATAAAGAACTTAACAAGCCCTAGAGGTTCGACAGGGAATATCATGGCTAATCTATCATCAACTTTGAATGGGATTGCAGTTGACGAAGTAACTAGCATCCAGCGGCAAAGCGGAGCAATAGGTAAACTAATAGACAATGCTGCTAAAATAGCTAACATAAATACTTCACCCGCAGCGATAGTAAATAATGTTAAAAAATTATTAGGTAGTATTGGCACCTCAGCTACTAGTAGCGTACCAACATCAGCAGTGGAAACATATAGTGGTGCAGCAGCAATAACAACTAAAGCGGCTCAATTAGTGGGGGATAATAGAGTACAACCTCCCGTCTTTAATCAAATTCCTGTGAATATTACACCCAACGCATACTTAGCAGCACAGACAGGAGTAAAACAGGAGCTAACTAACTTAGAAGCATTGCGCACTGCGCAAGCACTTGAGTTAAGTAGTAAGATGAATTTGTACACTCAGAATGAGAGTCCTTCCCTGTTAACTGATATAACCGCAGCACAGCAAAAACTAGAACAGACTGATGCTAAACTTGTAGCAGCACAAACTTCTTACTCAGCCCTGCTAAGCTCAAAATAATAAATACTAAAAAGGATAATAATGCCAATATATGTAGGTTACAGCAGCCAAAATGCAAATCAGTCTAGAAGCTTTGTGCGTACCGGTATTGATGGTGGCATTGGTTCTATAACCACCCCTCCCAGACTAGGTAAGAAATATAGACTGCTAGATGCCAATTTGGTTATTCAAGATTTTGTCAATGCTTTTAATATCAAGCAGGGTGATAAGGTTGGTAATCCCAGCTATGGTACTACTATTTGGAGCTATGTATTTGAGCCCAATACACAAGATACCAGAATGTCTATAGAAACTGAAGTCAGACGAGTAGCTAACTTGGATCCTAGAATACTATTGAATACCGTAGCTGTCTACGAAGAAGCCAATGGCGTATTGATTGAAGTTGAAATGGCGGTAACGCCATTTAATAATGCAATACAGACCGGAGTGTATTTGAATAAATCAACATCTACCGCTACACAATTAGGGTAACTAAAACTTAAGATTTTGGCCTATGATAAATACAGTATCATAGGATACTATCACTCATGGCTACCTCATCTCGCCAATCGGCCTTATTCGGAGTTCAGGACTGGCAAAGAATTTACCAGACCTATCGCGAAGCCGACTTCACATCATTTGACTACGAAACTTTACGTAAAAGCTTTGTAGATTATTTAACCACTTACTACCCCGAAACGTTCAATGATTATATAGAAAGCAGTGAATTTGTTGCTTTGTTAGACGTTATGGCATACATGGGTCAAGCTTTGGCATTTAGAGGTGATCTTAATGCCAGAGAAAACTTCATTGACACTGCTGAGCGTAGAGATAGTGTTATAAAGTTAGCTAACTTAGTTAGTTATACCCCCAAACGTAATATTGCAGGTCAGGGGTTGGTTAAGATAACCGCAATCAGTACTACTGAAAATGTAGTAGACATCAATGGTGCAAATTTAAGTAACACTACAATTCTTTGGAACGACCCTGCTAATGCTAATTGGCAAGAGCAATTCAACAGCATACTAAACTCAGTATTGATTAACAACCAGCGAATAGGAAAACCGGGTAATTCACAAGTATTATTGGGAGTCAAGACCGAAGAATATTCAATGAATATTCCCGCAGAACAACTACCAGTAGTTCCCTATTCAACTGACGTTGATGGACTAGCAATGTCATTTGAATTAGTAAGTGCCACAAGCGTGAACAGGGATTACTTGTATGAAATACCACCTGCACCCAGTGGACAGTTCAATGTTTTATATAGAAATGACAAGCTAGGATACGGCAGTGCTAACACTGGGTTTTTCTTTTACTTCAAGCAAGGCACATTGCAAAATACAGATTTTGAGTTCCCTGAACAGATTGAAAATAATTTTCAAAATATTGATATTCAAGGAATAAACAATACGGATACTTGGTTATATCAACTGAATAGTGAAGGTACTATTGATAATAGATGGGCGCAAGTAGATAATGTGTATATCAACAGCAACCTTCAAGGACAAAGCGCAAGACGAGTGTTTAGCGTAACTAGCAGAACCAATGACCAAGTAACTTATGTTTTTGGTGACGGTGTTTTTGGTGAAGTTCCTGTGGGATTATATCGTGCGTATGTACGATCAGGTAACGCACTTACCTATACCATCGACCCCACTGAAATGCAAGGCATTGCGGTCAATTTAAGCTACATCAGCCGGGTAGGTAAAACAGAAACACTGACTTTTACTATAAGTTTGCAAAGTGCAACTTCTACTGCACAACAGCGTGAAGGATTGGCACAGATAAAAGAACGTGCACCTGCACGTTACTATACTCAAAATCGTATGGTTAACGGAGAAGATTATTCAAACTTCCCCTATACGTTGTATAGCAGCATTATCAAAAGTAAGGCAATTAATCGTAGTAGCATAGGTGTAAGTAGAAATTTAGATTTACTTGACCCCACTGGAAAGTACAGCAGTACCAATGTATTTGCAGATGATGGTGCATTGTATGTAAGAAACATAGATACCCATGCTTCCTTTTCTACGTTAAGTATCAATTTTGCAATTGAATTCTTATCACTAACGCTGCCTGTATACCTATCGTTGCCTGCAACAATACAATACTATCAAAAAAATTGTGTAAGATATACTGGTAAATATGCTGGAACAGAAAGTGACAATGGTAAATGCTATTGGAAACGGTTGACAGTAACTGATTCTAATGTAAGCGGTTATTTTTATGTAAAGAATAGTTTAGGTACTGAGATACCTATCACTGTGGGTGCAGCCAGCACTTACACCATGAAATATATAACCAAGGGCGCCCAAGTAAAATTTATACCACCTACTTCCTTACAATATTTTGATATCAACAATAGGCTACAAACAGGAACCCCCAATGCTGCACAGGGAGACAAAACATTTATATGGATTGGGGTAGATCAAGTTATCGGTGATGGTGATAACGGCGGAGAGGGCGCATTTTCTGATGGAAGCGGCCCAATCACCTTGAATCAATTCATTCCCTCAGAAGCTATTATAGATAATACGGTGCCATCACTTCTAACTCCGGAATACGGTACTGGTATAATTCCAGTGCTAGATAATACACTGGGTTCAGTATTAGTCAGATCAATGCTTGACAAAATTGAACTTAAACAGAACTTTTCTGTATACTACAATAATGGATTACCAGAATCTCAAGAGCGTTGGACTATCACACCTGTAAATGTAGATACTGAATTATTGTTGATTACATTCCAATATAGCAGTATTGACGGTTCATATACAGTGTATATTAAAAATGTATCATACTATTTTGGTAGTGTAAGCGAAGTTAGATTTTACTTTGATACAGCTAAAAAGGTATTTGATACTGTAACTGGTCAAACGATCAATGATTTTGTAGATGTATTAAAAACAAACGCAACCAGTTCGGGAACTAGCATCTTAGGCAATGATTATTATTTGAATATCACTGGACAGCAAATTGAAAGTGACGGGTACAGTGATGACTATGCTGTATTAGTTACTAGCTTGGATAACAATGGAATTTCATACAACCCAGATTTTTTCAGTAACATAGTTGGTGACGCTAGTACTGCGTATGTGTTTTTCAAAGTATTCACTGACATAAATGATTTATATAGAACTCAAATACTACCTCCAGGAACAATAAACTATAATTTTAACCTAAAATCTAATATAGCTCTAAACATGTATGACTATCCTGCTAATACTGTATTTTATGCAAAATTTGGTAACGGTGGTAGCCCATCTATTGCAAAATTCTTTCAAAGTAAAGTAGTCACTGGGACAGTTCCTCCTATACTAGAACTAGTAGATGTTACTACAGAGTATGATGTTACAACAGGACGAGCAGGAGTTTATTTCCAATATAGACACAACAGTAATAATACTACTAGAATAGACCCAGCTACTACTAACATTATTGATTTATATCTAGTAACACAAAGTTATTATACGTCATATCAAAACTGGCTAGTGGACACCACTGGCACAGTACCAATGCCTGCGATGCCTACAATTGACCAGCTTGAACAAAGTTACAATGGTGTAGATAGTTACAAAATGATTAGCGATAGTGTGGTATTAAACAGTGTGGTGTTTAAGCCTTTGTTTGGGACAAAAGCGCCAGCAGCCCTTCAGGGTAAAATAAAAGTTATAAAAAGTGCAAACACTACCATAAGCGACACCCAAATTCGTAGCAGTGTATTAGCGGCACTAAACAGTTATTTTACTATTGACAAATGGGACTTTGGCGACACCTTTTACTTTAGTGAACTAACTGCTTATCTTCACGTACAATTGGCTGGGTTCATTAGCTCAGTTGTATTGGTGTCTAACGACCCCAATCAAACGTTTGGTGATTTATATGAAATTCGCAGTGAGCCAAATGAAATATTTGTCAATGGTGCTACATCAAATGATGTAATAGTAATTAGCGCATTGACTCCAGCTTCGCTACAACGGTAAATATGATCATATTATTTCAATGATAAGTATAATATAGATAACAATAAAATATATGGTCAATAAATTAAGAACAATAGACTTTCTGCCGGAGATATTTAAAACTGATACGAACCGTCAATTCTTGTCAGCCACACTTGACGTATTAACACAACAACCTAAGCTTTCGCGAGTTCAAGGTTTTATTGGTGCGAAATATGGTTATGGGGTCGAACCCAATGACAAGTACGTGGTTGAACCAAGTAAAACTCGTAGAGATTATCAGTTGGAACCTTCAGTTGTGTTTTTAAAACCTGACACGCAAACTGCAAAAGATTTTATTAATTATCCTGGTATAGTGCAAGCATTGGCCAATGAAGGCGCAGTAACAGCCAACCCCAACAATCTATTCTCTGCTGACTTTTACAGCTGGGATCCATTTATCTCATTAGATAAAGTGGTAAACTATGCTCAGTATTATTGGATACCTGATGGCCCAGATGCGCTTACCATATCTACTAATACAGTATATTTAAATACAACATATACTGTTACCGGCAGCGATAACGGAATTACCTTTCAAGGTATTCCAGTCACTAATCCACCGCTAACATTGTTGCGCGGTGGTACATACCAATTTATTGTTGATCAAACATCATCATTTTGGCTACAGGGTATTCCAGGAATTTCGTCTTATGAGTCTATTAACAGCAGAGATGTACTGGGTGTTACTAATAACGGGGCCAGTTCAGGTACAATAACATATCAAGTACCAACTATTGAAGAAGTTGCTGCCTATACCTTTGATGGCAACAATGTAGTGGATTTAGTAACTAACTTGACTTACGAAAGTGTTAATGGCCAAGTAGTTAGTATTGATGGTGTTACGCCTACAACTGGTAACACATTGATGTTTTATGACAATGGGCAACCAAGTAGGCAAGAATATTTTTACACAATCTCAGTCACAGCTGGTATAGTTTCATTGACGCAAGCTGGTGCTATACCTACTCAACAAAATATAGTCGCATTGTCAGGAACTGAGTACATAGGAAGAACTTTCTTCAGAAATCTTTCAGGCTTGATAACAGCGATACCATTCATTGGTAATACCTTATTCTATCAAGATGGTAGCAATTCATCAAGTGTTGGTATCATAAATCTTATAGACACTAGTGCAGCTAATGTTATAAATGTCGTTACTGATATATTGGGTAAAAAGACCTACACTAGTCCCAATGGCGTTAAGTTTACTAACGGGCTTAAAGTAAAATTTGAAGCTAATGTAATTCCTGTTGCTTATAGAAGTATTGGAGATGACGTTAAAGAATTTTATGTAGAAGGAGTCGGAACAGCAATTGAGTTGTTACCTGTGTCTAACTTTGTTTCATATGAAACTGATACTGGTTATTCACCTACTAGATCAGAATATATTACTATTAGCCGATCAAGCAGAGATTACAATGCTTGGACGCGAGCTAATCGTTGGTTCCATCAAGAGGTGCTAGATGTAACTAGTGCAATTTTGGGTGAAGTCAGTAACCCAGCAACTAATGCTCCGGTACGGGCACAGCGTCCTATAATAGAATTTCGGGGGAACTTAAAATTATTTAATAGCGGAAGAGAATCACTGGGTACTATCACGGTAGTTGATACTACTACGACTGATGCACTTAGTACAATAATAGGTCAAAGTAGTTATACTATTGACGGTAAGTTACTAGCTGAAGGTGATACTGTTATTTTTACCGCAGATACCTCAGCAGCAGTTCGTAAAAACATATATGTAGTGAGTTTCGCAACTCCACCCTCATCAGTCGTCCCAGTCATTAATCTAACACCCACAGGCAGCGTCGTCACTGAAAATAGCCAAGTGTATGTAATATCAGGAACCACCTATATAGGAACTTCGTGGTGGTTCACGTTAGATGGTCAGTTATGGATTGCGGCGCAGAACAAAACACTAACCAATCAACCGCCATTATATGACATCTTTACTATAAATGGAATAAGCTTAAGCGACACAAGTTTTTACCCTGGGTCTACTTTTAGGGGGTCAGACCTGTTTAGCTATGCCACTGGCACCGGAGCAAACGACCCAATTTTAGGATTCCCTATCTCATATAGTAGTGTAGCTAATATAGGTGATATCAATTTTGATGTTAATTTGAACAGCGATGTATTTACCTACAGCGATGGACAAAATTCTCCCGTTACTGAAAATATTAATATAGGGTATGTCCATTATAGTCCAGCACCTGATATAATAGAAAAGAAAACTGGATGGGTACCAGCTGCTGGACCCAGTGTGCAGTATCAAGTATTTGAGTTTGATGTTACCGAGACTACTACTGCCTTTGTTTGCGATGTACCTGCACAAACCGTAGTTAATTGGGCAAATGCACAAGTTTACGTCAATGATCAAATAAAGGACGAGTCACAATTCAATGTTGCAATTGGCACTACCACAACCACTATAACTTTATCTACCCCTGCACTTGCTGGGTTTAAGGTTACCGTGTTGTTAATAAGTGATACAGTTAGCGCATCTGCTTATTTTGAAGTACCTGACAATCTTGAAAATAACCCATTCAACACTAATATTACTACACTGACGGTAGGTGATTTACAAAATCAATACCGAAGAATTTTTGTAAACGCTAACGGGGTAACCGGCGAATTATTTGGCGATAACAATATACATGATCTAGGTGATCTAAACTCATTTGGTGATGCGATAGTACAAAGTAGCAGCAGCCTAATGTTGCCTGGTACCTTCTTACGAAAACAAGAATACAGCTTAATAGATGCTTTGCAATTCAACAGTAGAGAATATATTAATTATAAGTCTTTGCTAGTAAACCTAGCATCAGCCACAGATTATAGTATCTATCAGCAGCCAGCGGATATTTTAGACAACATTATTTCACAAATAGCAAGTGCAAAGAATAGTACCAATTCCTTTTTCTGGAGTGACATGCTGTTTAGTGGCAGCCCATATACAATCAATAGCTATGGTATTGCAGTAGATACGTCCAATATATCTTTTGCATTGGGTAGAATATATGATTTTAGCTCAGCTAATTACTATGGCTTGGGTATCTATCTAACACGAACTGTGAATAATATAGAAACGTACACCCAGTTGATCAAGGGAATTGACTATGTAGTTAGTACTGATAGTCCCAGCGTCACTGTTACTTACCCTATTATAGCGGGTGACGTTATAACAGTTAAAGAATATAATCAAACTTACGGCAACTATTGCCCCAATACACCAACTAAGATAGGATTGTACCCTAGCTTTTTGCCTGGGATAATTTTAGATAACACATATACTACTCCTACGTACTTCCTGCAAGGGCATGACGGTAGTTATAATACATTATACGGAACTTACGTTAATGGTCAATTAGATGATTTCAGAGATATTGTATTATTAGAATTTGAAACACGAGTTTATAACAATATAAAAGTTTCAGGGATTATTCCTCTAAACGGGGTTGATGTTATTCCCGGAGAGTGGAGAACTACCGGTTATTCTCGTAGTGAAATACTTTCAATTTACTCTACTAATTTCTTAAATTGGGTGGGTCAAAATAGAATAGATTACAAGCAGCAAATTTTTTCTAATGGTAATGAATTTACTTACAACTACAATCAAAGTAGTGATAAGTTAACAAATACAAAGATGCAACAAGGTTACTGGCGCGGCATATACAATTGGTTATATGACAGCACCAACCCAGCTAATGCTCCTTGGGAGTTATTGGGATTCACCTCACAGCCAATTTGGTGGACTGGTCGTTATGGTGCAGCACCGTACACTAGTGGTAACACTCTCATGTGGACAGAAATTAGTGAAGGATTTGTATGGAATGATGGAAATAGCTACACCGATGATGCAAGAGTAAGACCGGGACTGCTTGACGCTTTGCCGGTAGACGGCGGAGGTAACTTGCTAAGCCCGCTAGACAATATTATTGGTAATTACAACAGATTATCTTTCAACCGAGATTGGATCGTGGGAGACGGAGCTCCAGCCGAAGCAAGCTATCTAAAGAGTAGCAGTTGGCCGTTTGACTTAATGAGGCTACTATCATTAACTAAGCCTGCACAGTTTTACAATTTATTTGTAGATCGTGATAGGTATAAATTTAATGCTGAGTTGAATCAGTATCTATATGATGACCGATATCATTTAGACCCACGCATTATTCAAGTATACGGCAACGGTACTTCTAAGAATAGTTATATTAACTGGATTGTTGATTATGTTAATCAACGAGGGGTAGATGGTACAACATTGGTAACTTCTCTATTAACTAATTTAGATGTTCGGCTTACCTATAGTTTGGCAGGGTTTAGTGCTAAGAATTATCTAAAATTCTTAGTAGAAAAAGCTACCCCAACTAGCAATAGTAATAGTTTATTAATTCCTGACGATAGCTATGCTGTGCTTCTGCATGATAATATTCCAGAAGAAAAAATTTCATATAGCTCAGTGATAGTACAAAAGACCAGTCAGGGTTGGACTATCTGGGGTAACAGCCAAAATAAACCGTATTTTACAGTAGTGGTGCCCAAACAAACAGGTAGAAGTAAAACAATAAAAGTAAATGATGCTAGCGTTACCTTAACCACAGAATACTACAGTGATACCACAGCACAAATTCCCTATGGAACATTGCTGTATAGCCTGCAAGCAGTGGGAGAATTTTTACAAAATTACGGTAGATACTTAGCAGAACAAGGAGTATTATTCCAAAATATACTTGCCGGACAAGTATATGATTGGGATAGAATGGTCGAAGAATTCTTATACTGGGCGCAGCAATCATGGCAAGTTGGTAGTACTATTAGTTTGAATCCCAATGCTAAACTCCTAACAATTAATAGAGAAGGATTGGTGGTACAACCACTAACTATTCAACAGCAGAATTTTGTATTGAATCAAAACTTGCTACCCATACAAAGTCAAGATAGCGCAATTATTCGTGAGAACACATCATTCTCTATCAAAATTATCAGCGAAGGTGATACAGTTGCATATACGAATTTGAATTTAGCTAGTATAGAACATGCAGTGGTGTTTGATAATACCACTGTGTTTAATGATATAATTTATAATTTAACAACTGGACTACGACAAAGTAGATTAGTGCTGCAAGGCTATAAGTCAGCAGAATGGAATGGCTACGTAGATGCTCAGGGCTTTATCCTTAATGAGGATAATATCAAAGAATGGGCTGCTAATGTAAAATACACCAAAGGTGTTATCGTACTGTATAAAAACTTATATTGGACTAGCAAAAAACTAATTCAACCGGGCAATGATTTTAATAAAGAAGATTGGCAAGAAATTGATTATGACACCATGAAATCTGGACTATTGCCTAATCCTAGTACTACAGCGTATGAATCGTTGTATTACTACGATATCAATCGTGCGAATTTAGAAAATGATACTGACCTATTAGCATTTAGCTTGATCGGATATCGTCCACGTGATTATATGGCTGCTGCCGATCTCAGCGACATAACACAAATTAATGTTTATAAAAATTTAATTGCTGAAAAGGGAACTAACCTAGTTGCAAATGCATTTAAGCAAGCACAGCTAGTTCAGGGAGCAATAGACTACCAGGTACAAGAAAATTGGGCTATCAAAGCAGCCGATTTTGGTAATGTTTTGGGTAGCAATTTCATTGAGGCTGAGCTTGAACAGGCTAAATTAACCGGCAATCCTACGATTATTGGCTTTACTGATAACTACGATGTACCAGAAGTACAACAAAGTATAAAAATTAGTGATCTAGTTAATTTTGAGCGCCCACCAGTAACTCCTGATTTCTTACCGCTATACGGGAATAACTATACTATTGAAAAGGGACTGCCCACTGCTGGATATGTAAATCTCAACGATGCCAAATTTCAAGAATACATCTATGATTATTTAAATGATACTAGCACAAATATTCAGAATTTATATTTTGGCAACAACATATGGATTGCCAATCACAAAAGTAGTTGGGATATATTCACGCCTGAATCGCTAAACACACAAGTTATACAGGTATTGAATGCACAAAATGGAGATTGGATATTTACTTTTGCAAGCCCTCATGGATTGGTGAAAAATGATTTGTTTGCGATAGTAAATTTTAATACAGCATTCGACCGATTCTATACAGTTAAATCTATAAATTCCTTACTACAGGTAGTGGTAACTTACGCCGCCCCTGAATCATTGACTCAAGCTACTATTACTGGCAACGGCGTGGGATTCAAATTGAGAACACGTAGAGTGGCGCAAGCAAGTGATCTAGCTTCGGTCACAGTGGCAAACAGCCAATTCTTCACACGTAGAGCTTGGGTAGATTATGATGTTGATAACCAATGGGCAGTTTGGGCAGCTAGCCCTGTATTTGCGCAGACTACAGTAGCAATTGATCCAGTAACTGATTTGGGTACTGGCGTGGGCTATACTACTAGCGTGGGCTATTTGGCTGGTGATAGCTCTCTCAGCACAGTGTTTAGATATGATAACGGTCGAACTCAACAATTGACTGGTTCTGCTGGGTTTGGTACAACGATTAACGCATTTGGCGATGCAGTGTATATTACTAGCAACAATGGTGTTTACGTCTATCAATTGAATACTATATTAGATAGTTTAGAGCTAGTCCAGCAAATCAATGTTTCTAATACTGGTGCGATAGCAGTGAGTTCTGATCAGCAGTGGTTATATGTGGCAGATGCATCAATCAACACGATATATGT
>Ga0105097_10001150_pt1 | contig 12508 bp, 22 predicted proteins | sample PPLLak12cMay2015_FD_87035 | JGI IMG/M metagenome (GOLD analysis project Ga0105097, IMG submission 87035) | Freshwater sediment microbial communities from Prairie Pothole Lake near Jamestown, North Dakota, USA - PPLs Lake P7 Core (1) Depth... | ecosystem: Environmental > Aquatic > Freshwater >... | reverse complement strand
TGCGGCTCGACCTGCGGCTCGGGATGCGGCTCGGTTTGCGGCTTGGGATGCGGCTTGGAAAGCGGCTCGGCTTGCGGCTTGGACTGCGGCTTATAATGCGGCGAGGGATGCCAGCTTGACACTGATTGCTTATGATGACTGTGCTCAATATCTTGATATGCCAAGTGACAAACTAGAGGTGTGGGCAATATTGAGCGAAAACCCAGCAGCTATCCTATTGCTACCTGCTGTCGTTGCTTTTGAGAAAATTGCTGAATTGGAACTGGCTGCTTGACAATAAATCAGTACGGGTATATAATACATACTTAGACAGTTAACTAAAGGACTTTAAATGACTTTGCAAGAAATCAATCGGGCAATCCTGTCAGGCTCTTTCTCTAACGAAGACCTGAATTCAATCGGTGATGCAATTCGTTTTGTCCGCGCCCAACTAGTTCGCAAAAACACTTCAATCCTCACAGTGGGTTCTGCTGTTAAGTTTACTAGTTCACGCAGCGGGCAAACAATCACAGGCACCGTGAAAAAAGTAAATCGCAAGTTCATCATCGTTTGCGAAAACGGTAAACCTGCAAGTACTTGGCGTGTGCCCGCTAACATGCTTGAGAATGTGTGATTTGACAATAAATCAATAAGAGTATATAATAGACTCTTATACAGTCAAATAAAGGAAACGTAAATGCAAGCTTGCAAAGAAATCACTAGTTGGAGTGTGCCTACCCCTAATCACACTTATCTGCTAGACGGTAATAAAATGCATGCTTACATCCCAGTTGGCGGGAAGGCTGTGTATTTCAAAAAGCCCATGACTCTTGAATTGCGCGGCAGAAAGTTTGAAAATCTCAAAGTCAATCCTTTTGATACTGTCAAGGAAGATACCTCTTTGATCAAAGTGTCAGGTAGTAAAGGTCAAGTTTACACGGTGAACACTGTTGATAAAACCTGTTCTTGTATGGGTTTTGTTTTTAGAGGAAAATGTCGGCATATTTTGGCAATTTGACAATAAATCTATTTTTTGCTATAATAAATACTCAGACAGATTAAGTTTAACAAAAAGGAGTCAATATGAAGAAAGTTTTAATAGCAAGTTTGATCGCAGCCTCAGCATTGAGCGCACAAGCAAACACCAATAATGACGTAGGGATACTTGTGCTAGGGGCCATTTTAGGGGCAGTAGTCAGTCAGCCTCGACCTGTTGTAGTCACTCAACCACAGGTAATCGTAACTCAGCCACAAGTGATTTACCAACCAGCTTACCCCCCAATCTACGAGTATCGCACATACCCACAGACTGTGTACTGCACTCAAGTATATACTGCACAGGGTCAGTATATGGGCTGCCTACGCTAACTCATAATTTAAGGAGATATTTAATGGAACAAGATGAACAAGTTGTAAACGGTTATTACAAGACTGCTGCTGGAACGTGGAGTCAGACAGAGGCGTCTAAAAATGAATCATTGGCTACTTACTACAGCAACCGAGTGGCATACGATCCACAAGATCGGCGCCGTATTATTGGGCATTACTCACCTACTGGTGAAGTAGTTACCTTCAGTAAATTCCCCACTAAAAGCGCAGAGTAAAGCATCATGGCTGGATATGAGCAACTATTAAAGATCCGACGCATTGAAAAACAATGTGCTGAACTTGGGTTTCGACTGGGAAATTCTAAACATGGCAATTTTCGTGGAAGATTTGGAGATGTAGACGTAGTAGCATTGTTCCCAGCAGACGATGCATTGCCAATTTATACACGCGATGCTGAATTATTTTGCGGCTCTTTTGACGAACTAGCACGTTGGCTACAAGGTGTAGAATGGGCGCAGACTTATTACAAAATGCTCAAAGTAGTAGATGACAAGAAAGTAGCCCGCAAAGAGCAAGACGAACGTAATAGACAACTAGCTAGCATCCTCACAAATTAATATGAATAAAGATACACGATATTTAATAGGTTCTGTATGGACACCTGAAGAGTTTTCAGAATTCAGGGAATGGTTACGAGTTAAACTACGCAATGGTGTAGTCACTGTTAATTTTACAAAAAAAGACGGCACTGAGCGTATTATGAACTGCACCACAGCAGAGAAATACCTACCCGAAGTAGAAGTAAAAGTAGTGCAAGAGGGCACAGAAAAAAAAGCTCGCAAAATGAGCATTGATTCGCACAGCGTTTTTGACATGGATGCTAATGCTTGGAAAAGCTTCCGTTGGGATAGTATCAAAAGTGTCACATTCAATACATAAGGACTAACATGAGCGCTACTTGGGTCAAACAGCTAAATCAATCAGATTCCCGGCTGCACAAAGAGGAAGTACTTAGTAAGGTGCTAGTTGCCGCTACTTTGGGTAGTAAAGAGGCAAGTAACTTTCTCAGACTGGTTAGGTATACATATAATCCTCTTATCACATTTGGTATTAAACAAGTACCTGAGAGTTGGGGGATTACTAATGCTGAAAATCCCTGGGAAGAATTCACTGTGCTACTCATCAATCTCAATACACGCAAGATTACTGGCAATGCTGCCCGTAATGAGATTGAGGGAATGATGGCTAGGTTTGACAGTGAAGAGTGGAACTTGCTTTGTCGTGCAGTGATCACTAAGGACTTACGTTGCGGCATCAGTGATAAAACTATCAATAAAGTAGTTAAAGGTACTGAATATGTTATTCCTGTTTTTGGCTGTCAATTAGCTACGTCATGTGAAGATCGTCCTGAAATGAAGGGAATTAAACGACTTGAGCCCAAATTGGATGGCGTTCGTGCATTGTTCACTGTTATTCCTGGCGCCTCTGAGGGAGTCACGGTTATTTGTTTTAGCCGTAATGGTAAAGTGTTTGAGAACTTTTCTCATATTGAAGAGCAGATAAGTAAGAATTATAGTAATATAGTTCGTGCTTGTTTTGGCATAGATCAAGGTCGCGGTGTAGTAGATGGATTTGTACTTGACGGCGAAGTAATCGGTAATTCTTTTCAAGAGTTGATGAAACAAGCACGACGGAAAGAGAATGCACAGGCAGAAGACAGTGTATTCACTGTTTTTGATATTATCCCACTAACAGACTTTCACAGAGGTCATTGGAATGCACCACTGATAAAGCGTATTGCAATGTTGGATGCAATGCGTACAGTAGTTGACACCATGCCCAATGTTGAATTGCTTCCACATGTCATGGTTGATCTTGACACCGCAGCAGGTAAGGATCAACTTGAGCGTTATGCTAAAGATAATGTTACTGCAGGGTTCGAAGGCATTATGATTAAAGAAATGGAAGCACCTTATATTTGCAAACGGTCAACTGACTGGATGAAGTGGAAACCCACAATCAGTGTTGACTTGACTGTTGTTGAATTAGCTGAAGGTACTGGACGTAACAAAAATAAATTAGGTGCATTGATCTGTGAAGGCATTGACAGTGGCAAGATGATTCAAGTCAATGTTGGTAGTGGCTTTAGTGATGAAAACAGATTGGACTATTGGGTCAACGGTGATGCAGTGATTGGTCGCACAGTAGAAGTCATGGCTGATGCAATTACGAAAAATCAAGACGGTACCTACTCACTCCGCTTTCCAAGATTTTTGAGGTTCAGGGATGACAAGTGATCGTGATTATACCAAACTAGGTGGGAAAGAGCATTTTTTCCCCGATGGTATTTCGTTGAAAATTATACAAGTAAAACACCGAGAAGCAGGTACTTGGTGGGTTACTTACGAACAGGTAATACCTGGTGCTTTCTCGCGTAGGTTCTCTATGAAGGCAGGAGAATTTATGGATACATATGGACATTTGTTCCAAATTGATTAACAGTAATTTCAAATAGTAGTATAATTATATCATGGGTAAGTTCAACACTAGATTAGTAGAATCATTAGATTTTTTAAACAAAGTGCTAGCAATAATTTTTGCTAGTATGGCAGCTTTGAAATTTTATGATTTGTTTGCCGAGAGCATTTTGAATGCGGCATATGAAAGTATGATGGTTGTTGGTGTTGGCATCTTGACTTGTGGGTACATTGCAGCGGTGATCAACATCAACACCAATGTAGAGAAGATTCATAAATTGCTTGATAAAGAGGGTTAACCTTTAAGGACAATAGTAAATGACTGTTATATACAAAGAAGTTGAAGTAGGCATTGACGAGTTTGATACCCAGGATCTAATTCAAGAGCTAGAGCTACGTAATGCACTACATGGCGATACTGCCCAAAAAGAATTGATAGAGAAGATTTGGATGAAACGACGAACAGGCAATCAAGACTATCAAAAAGAATTAGATGATTTGATTTGGGCAGCATTGGGGAAAATTACATGAGTACCGAAGAAGATAAGTTCAAGCATTCAAAACGGTTATTGAAAGACGAGAATGCCGTTAAGCGGCAGACCAAGATTGCTAAAGCCTACGGGGTGCCTGTAACTGAGCCTCACAAATTTGCTAAACATCACGCAATGAACTGCGGTGATCCCAAGTGTGTGATGTGTATGAATCCTAGAAAATCATTCAAAGAACTCACTCAACAAGAGAAACGGCTTTTTCAAGATTTGGAAAAGATTTCAGATAAAGGCAGTAACGGAGCAAAACCTGATGAAGAAAGTATATTATGAAAAAATTGGAAAAAAATATATCCCGGTGGCAGAATACGACAGCGACTATTTGGATAGCTTTAAACAAGGCACTCACTTGGTTATGGTATACCCCGGAGGGCAGTCTCGCCGTTATAATATTGATCCTGATTATGCTGGCTTAATTGCAGCAAGCAGAGTAGCCGAAGATGCAATGACCGAGGCCATACGACAAGCCAGTGAACTTAGACCACTACAAAATCCTGTTACGCCTGCTCAACAACGAGCCTGGAAAAATTTAGCCAAAGCATTTGGCGAAGAACTGACCTTGTTGCACTGGAAAAGTGCTCACGATATTGCACAAGCAGGATTAAAATCCCTACAACATGAAGCAAACATGCGATACTCTAATCCCGCAGTGAAGGCAGCCTATGAGCAATTCTTGATGGTGTATGAACTCAGCAAGTGATAGAGTGTAATATTGGGCTAAGTATGATAAATACTTAGTTCAATATACTTATGCTGTATTCCCGCAGCGTAGGCCCTAGAACGGTCCATATTAAGGAGAAAAAAATGGGACGCCCTCTTAAAATTGCCAAAGCGCAAACAGTCATCACTCTAACTGCCACTGTAGCAGCTACAAGCAGAATCACAGTTTCCAGTACAGCCAACGTTACTGCTGGTATGCCATTCGTTATTGCAACCACTACAGGTGGATTAACTGCTGGTACAACTTATTACGTATTAACCGTAGTTAATGGTACTATCATTACTGCGTCAACTACACCCATCGACGCCAATGTTACCAGCACACCTGCTACATTGACCGATGCAGGTCCTGTAACCGTATCCATGACAGTATTTCCAGTAGATACATATTTTGATAACCCAGTGGGTGTAAGTAACACCTACGGTGTAGTTGGTGGAAACACTGCCATCTATGGTCAGCAAATCGCAGCAAACGTTGCCATTGGCGTTACTGGTACAGGTACAATTTACTCAACCGCATCATCAGATGTAGTCAGTGGTGTTGGTACTGATTTTGCTAGCACTGTTGCCGCGGGAAGTTGGATTGGTTCCGATGCTGGCACACAAGCTGGATATGTTGCTACTATCAATGGCATTGTCACGGTGACCACGGCCAGTTCTGCCGCGGCAACGGATCGAATCACTGTTACTGACTCAACTGGTTTAGCAGTAGGCGGTGCAATTGTCTTTGCTGCTGCTATCGGTGGTTTAACTGCTGGTACAGTATATTTTGTGCAAGCATTGCCTACAACCACTACACTAACTGTAAGTTTAACTCAAGGTGGTGCGTTGATTCAACTAACAGACGATACAGTGGTTACTACAGGCACACAAGATGTAGTGCTATTAGTTGCTAACTCTGCTATAGCTATGTCAGCTAGTGCTTGGTATTATTCGACGGTAGAAACAGGATACATCATACGCCAAAAGGGCAAAACCAAATACTTGGTAAAAGGATCGACTAGTGGCTTGATCGCTCCTTGCTATACAGCAGACCTAGCTGATGCTGCACTAACTCCAAATACGATGAATATTGTTGCTACATTAGCTGACACATCTACTGTGAACGTTAAAACAGTTAACGATTATTGGGCATCTGACTTTTCAGATAACAAGTACGTTGCTAGCTTTAACGGTGCTGCTGCTGCGCCAGCAGGTACATTGTACCCCATTGTTGATATCGCTAGTTCATAATATTGGTGATTCTGCGTTAACAAAGAGCGACCTTAATGGTCGCTCTTTTGCCTACATTGATCTATAATATAGATTGTATAACGCATTTTCGTTACACTAAATACTTCTCTATGACCAGAAACTTTTTTACATTTAGTGGGCTTACTTTATTCGTGGCGCTGTGCATATCTGGCATTGCTGCCTGGTACAGTGTCGCCGGACTGACTGCCATATTTGCAGGGGCATTCTTACCAATAATTATTATGGGTGGTATACTAGAGATTGCTAAAATAACTACCACGGTGTGGCTACATCACTATTGGGATAAAGCAGGTATATACATAAGAATCTATCTCACTGTTGCGGTTATAGTATTAGCATTTATAACTAGCATGGGTATCTTTGGTTTTCTAAGCAAGGCCCATAGTGATCATAGTTTGGTTGGCAGTGATGTACAGAGTAATATTGCAATATACGATGAGAAAATTAAAACCGAAAAAGAGAATGTTGAAGCAAACCGTAGGGCACTTAAACAGATGGATGAGGGAGTGGACCAAGTACTGGGCCGCTCAGCAGATGAAAAGGGTGCCGACAAAGCTGTGGCTCTGCGTAAGTCCCAGCAGAAAGAACGTGCTAGACTTCAAAATGAAATATCACAGTCGCAGAAGTCTATCGCGGAACTTAGTGCTGCTCGTGCGCCTATTGCCGCCGAGGTTAGAAAAGTGGAAGCAGAAGTTGGGCCAATAAAATATATAGCAGCATTGATCTACGGTGATGACCCTGATTCTAATTTATTAGAACGTGCAGTTAGATGGGTAATCATATTAATAGTTTCTGTATTTGACCCATTGGCAATTGTCTTAATTTTAGCCGCAAATAATAGCTTGCAATGGGACCGTAATGAAAGAAAAAAATTAATAGTTGTACCTAACACTGATGATAGCATAGACGAAGAAATACCAACAGTACCAGAACCTAGCATAGCGCCCATTGTTGAAGAAGAACCCACTGTTGTTAATTTCTCAACCAAGCACTATAGTGAACCAACTTATGTAATGAAACCCAATGACATATCTACCAAAGTAATAGAACCAGAAGTAGAGAAAGTAATTGAACCAGAAGTGGAACCAGAAGTAGAGATAGTAATAGAACCAGAGCTAGAAGTAGCACCAGAAACAAAAGAAGAGTTTATAGCCACTGAGGGTGTAACTAGAAAAGCAGAATTGTACCACCCCAGTGACGAATACGTTAACTATCAAGGTAAGCAAACTAGCATTGCAGCACTTAGAGGTATCAGGCCTGATTTAGTTTTATCGGATAAGTCACCCAAGAATGAAATTCTATTCAGTACAACATTTCCAACAGCAGCAAGAATAAGCGATACTTGCATACGTATTGATATTATCCCGCACAAAGTTTTCAAATTCAATGGCTCTAGATGGATTCTTATTAACAAAACAGAAAATACTACTTACTTACAAAATACCGAATATCTTCAATATCTTATATCTTGCCTTGATCGTGGAGAATATGATACTTCATACCTTACGACACCTGAACAAGATGAGATTTCTGATTACCTAAAATCTATCGTATAAATATCAAGAGAAATTAAATTAACATGGGGACAGTTTTGCACTTTCAAGAATGTAGTTTTTGCGGAAAACACAAAAATATAGTCACTAAACTAATAGTTGGTGATGGGTCAGCAATTTGTAATGATTGCGTATCTATGTGTGTTGACTTGCTCAAAGAAGAAATAGCACCAGATACAGTTATTAAGGGTAAGAATCTTTATCCAGATGACATAAAATCCTATTTAGATCAATATGTTATTGGTCAAGATCATGCCAAGATGATGCTAAGCGTAGCAGTGAGTAATCATTATAAGCGCATCAACAACAAAAATGAAAACATTAATATACAAAAGAGTAACGTACTTGTATTAGGTCCAACTGGCAGCGGTAAAACTCTGTTAGCTAAGACTGTAGCCAAATATTTAGATGTACCGTTTGTGGTGGCAGATGCAACTTCATTAACTGAAGCCGGCTATGTAGGTGATGATGTGGAAAGCATGATCGTTAGGTTAGTTGCAGCCGCTGATGGTGACATAGAACGAGCACAACGTGGAATAGTTTTTATTGATGAAATAGATAAAATTTCACGTAAGAGCGAAAGCGCCAGTATTACTAGAGATGTAAGCGGAGAAGGAGTACAGCAAGCACTTCTAAAATTAGTTGAGGGAACAGTGTGTAGAATCCCGCAGTCAGGCAAACGAAAAGCACCCAATAGTGATATGCTTGAAGTAGATACCACTGATATACTTTTCATTGCAGGTGGCGCGTTTGTTGGTCTAAATGAAATCATTGGTAATCGTATTGATGGTAACAGTATTGGATTCTCAGCACAAGTAAAGAACAAAAAGGTGTCTGATGATTACTTAGATAAAGTAACACCCGACGATCTTACTAAGTTTGGTATGATTCCTGAATTTACTGGGCGATTTACTAGCAGAGTAGCTATTAAAGAATTGGATAAAGCGCAATTGATACAAATATTGACCAATGTCAAAAGCAATTACATTGATCAATACCGATATTTACTGAGTTTAGATAATGTTAGCTTGAGCTTCCACGCTGATGCTATTGAACAAATGGCTGAAAATTGTCTTGAGTTAAAGACAGGGGCACGTGGATTGCATAGTGAGATTGAGCGTGTGCTGATGTGTCATATGTTTAATATACAAAAATATATAAAGGCATCAGTTACTGAGGTTTCCATCACCAAAGATTTAGTGGATAACCCCAAGACAATGGTATTAAAGGAATAAATTATGGCATACAGTCAGGCAGTCATTGATCATTACGAAAACCCCCGTAATGTAGGAAAATTTGACATTGATGATACTGTGGGTACAGGCATGGTAGGAGCCCCGGCATGCGGTGACGTAATGAAATTACAAATAAAGGTAGATGAAAATGGTATTATCACAGATGCAAGATTTAAAACATATGGATGCGGATCAGCAATCGCAAGCTCAAGTCTTGTCACAGAGTGGGTCAAAGGTATGCACATTGACCAGGCGTCAGTTCTTAAAAACAGTGATATCGCCGAAGAGTTGGCTCTTCCACCTGTCAAAATCCATTGCTCAATCCTGGCCGAAGATGCAATAAAAGCCGCAGTGGCAGACTATAGGGCCAAACATCATGATCACGTTAACTGATCAAGCAGCTGCGAAAGTACTGCGACAGTTAGCACGTAGGGGCAAAGGAGTTGGTCTTAAAATTGGGGTTAAAACCACTGGGTGCAGTGGATTAGCCTATGTACTTGAGTATGTAGATAATGTAAGCACTGATGACCAATGTTTCGAAACCAAACAATGTAAAATCTTCATTGATCCAAAAAGTCAAGTATATTTGACTGGCATGATTGTTGATTATGTACGAAGCGGATTGAATGAGGGGTTTGAGTTCAAAAACCCCAATGAGCGTGATCGCTGCGGATGCGGTGAAAGTTTCAGAGTTTAGATAGCCAAAAAACTTTTTTCAGAAAAAATATCAGTTATAATAAATACTTGTGTGAGTGCCGATAGTCGGGCTTACACAGTCATATTTGCTTATAAGGAGAAATAAAATGACAAAAACTTTAACACTTCGTTCCCATGATATTCCACAGTTCCACAAATTTGGTATCGGATTTGATTCAATGTTTGATGAACTATCAAGAATTCATGCTCAGCAGTCCAACACAAACTATCCACCGTATAATATCGTTCAGATAAATGAAGATGAGTACATGATTAGTATTGCCGTTGCTGGATTTGGCCCAGATAATATTTCGGTAGTCAAAGAGAAAAACTTTTTGATTATTGAAGGTAAGGAATATCAAGCTGATAGTGAACGAATTACACCTAACTATCTACACAAGGGAATTAGCAACAAAGACTTCCGCAGAGAATTCAAGCTTGCTGACCATGTTGAGATAGAAAAGGCTCATCTTGAATTGGGTATCCTTAACATTCACTTAAAACGTGAAGTTCCTGAGGAACAAAAGCCCAGGTCTATTGCTATTTCATTCAATAAGTGATAGAATAAGTGAATGGGTTACATGGTAACCCATTCAATAAATACTAAACAGGAAACGTAACCATGTCAAACACCGAAGTACGAACTCGTATCAAACCAAATCTTAAATTGTCAGAGCCTAGCATGTTCAAAGTGCTTTATGTCAATGATGATGTCACCTCTATGCAGTTTGTCGTTGGTAGTCTAATGCAACATTTTGGATATGATCAAGACAGTGCAACTACTATTGCCAACGATGTGCATACTAATGGCAGTGCAGTAGTGGCAGTGTTGCCCTATGAAATAGCTGAACAACTGGGAATTGAAGTCACGGTTGATGCACGTAATCAGGGATATCCCTTGATAATTAAGATTGAAAGTCAAACCTAAATGACTATGCGTTTGGGCCAGTAAGGTCTATTTTCTATTTTGGGGTTGTTGATAATTTTTACACCGTTGTGTTCAACTTCCACAACTGACTCAGTTCCACCGAATAACCAATGCGTTACTTTTCTATCTGAATCAACCATCAATGATGTGATAGGTGCAGCGCTGGCGGTTGGTGGCTTATTGTAAAGCAAGTTTTCATTTGGTGGACTACTAGTAAATATAACTATTTGCTTGGCTTCTCTGAATGATTGTAAATTTTTCAAAGTAGTGGCCAAATATGATAAATCTTCCATCCTAAATGTATCAACCAATAAATTTTCTACTGGATTACTGCCCTTAACTCTGCTATTAAACCAACAATTAGCTCCCACGAAAGCAATGTTGTCTAAGATCACTACTTGATTATGCATATAAATTACATTGGGTAGTTTGCTGCATATATCACTAAGACGTTCTACAGTAGCTGTATATTCACGCAAATTTTTGTGTTCACCATTACCATCAATGAAAAAAACACCCCTGTACAATGTACTGAGGTGTTTCAAAATTATCTCAACTGTTTTGCTACTTGCACCAATGTTACCAGCAATGATACAAAATAAGCTAGTTGGTTTCCCGGCCCAATTAAATTCTGACCCATCTTCAATATTCAGGTCGCTGATTAAATCTATTGAGAAATCTTCGCTAACTTGCATTGATTATTTTGCAGCTTTTGGTTTTCTGGCAGTCTTGGGCTTAACTACAGGAACAGCAACTGGTGCAACTTTCATAGCAGCAGCTTTAGCTTTTGGTTTTTTGACAACAGGCGTAGTAGTTGGTTTTTCCTTAACTGCCTTTTTCTTGGCTACTTCTTTCAGTGCAACAACCACTGGCTCTACGATAACTGGTGGCATTGGCGCCACTGGCTCTGGAACCTTATAAGGTGCCTCTGGTACAACCACATCATCTTTCTTACCTAACAAACCATTAATAAATTTACCAAATGTTTTTAACATATAAATGTTTCTCCTTGTGATATATTTAGCACCTTTAAAATGGGTATATTTAAATTTCATTGCTATTGACAGACTGATATATATCATGTACACTTAGTCAAAGGAACATTTTATGGAAAGAGAAGATCGTGAAGGTGCAGATTACTACCCCTCTGAGGCTCTGAGAGAAAATGGTATATATGTTTTTATGGATGATATTACTGCTGAAACAATAAAACCAGTGGTAGAATGGATACTGTATGAAAATCATGTAGCCAAGCATCGTAAGGCAGAATTATTACTAATGATATGCAGCACTGGCGGAGAATTGCAAAATGCATTTGCGTTAATTGATGTAATGAACAGTAGCACAGTGCCAATAAAAACTGTGGGATTGGGGGTTATTGCTAGCTGTGGATTATTGATATTTATGGCTGGTAGCAAAAATAGACGAATACTAACTCCTAATACTAGTATCTTAAGCCATCAATTTACTTGGTATAATGAAGGCAAAGCACATGAATTGTTTGCAACCATGCGAGAATTTGAGTTAACCCAGCAAAGAATGATTGATCATTATCGTCGGTGCACTGGACAGGATGAAGCTACCATACGTGAATACTTATTACCTGCACAAGATCGGTGGCTTAACAGTAATGAAGCATTAAAATTAAAAATATGTGATGCGGTATGTGATATTAACGCAGCACCTAAAAATCAAAAACCAATAACTAAGAAAGTAAAAATATGAGCAATTTAGTACCAATCGTAATTGAACAAACTAGCAAAGGTGAACGCAGCTATGATATTTATTC
>Ga0105097_10001149_pt1 | contig 12511 bp, 16 predicted proteins | sample PPLLak12cMay2015_FD_87035 | JGI IMG/M metagenome (GOLD analysis project Ga0105097, IMG submission 87035) | Freshwater sediment microbial communities from Prairie Pothole Lake near Jamestown, North Dakota, USA - PPLs Lake P7 Core (1) Depth... | ecosystem: Environmental > Aquatic > Freshwater >... | reverse complement strand
TTACATTTAGTTTACATATGTTAAAATCTGCTTATCTGTCCGTACGTATTCAGGTTTATGTACTTAAGTACTTTATTAAATAAGCAAGATTGTCTCGAGAGACAAAGACTCAGAGAGAAAACCTGAAGGACCAGAGAACAAAGCCAGAAGTACTCAGAGAGAAAACCTGAAGGACCAGAGAACAAGAGACTCAGAGAGAAAACCTGAAGGACCAGAGAACAAGACCTCAGAGAGAAAACCAGAAGGACAGAAGTACTCAAGAGAAAACCTGAAGGACCAGAGAACAAGACCTCAGAGAGAAAACCTGAAGGACCAGAGAACAAGAGACTCAAGAGAAAACCTGAAGGACCAGAGAACAAGAGACTCAGAGAGAAAACCTGAAAATCCGGAGTCGCAAAGTCCAAGAGAACTAAAAAGGTCCCTTCTTAAGAAAAATATGATACAATAAAATAAAAAAGGAGGACTTATGGGTAAAGAATACTCTGGAGCTGAAATTGCTCAGGTATGTGACGTAACTAGACAATATGTCAGTTCACAATTAAAGAAGGCAATGGCTAAAGCTTTTTACAGATATAAAGAACTTTATCCATATAAATCTGACTTCGAGGCTGCTGCCAATCTAATGAATGAACTTGGCATTGAAATAACAGGCAAAAACTTCAAATGCTTTCCTAAAAAAATAAAAGATTCAATTGAAGAGAGCGCAAAGATATATATTATAGAAAATAATATAATGATGCACATGTAATATATTTACATTTCAGCAGCACAATATATAATAAAAACTAAAAAGGAGACAATCAAATGAATAAAAAAGAACTTGTAGATGCAGTCTCTGATGTCATAGGGATTAGAAAATCTGACGTTTCTTCAGTCATGGAGGGAATTATTGACACGGTTCTAAATCAACTTGTAGGAGGTGACAAAGTAAATATTTCAGGACTAGGATCTTTTTATGTAGTTGAACGAGGAGCAAGAATGGGAAGGAATCCTAAAACCGGTGAAGAAGTTGAAGTACCAGCAAAAAAGGTAGCAAAGTTTAAACCTGCAGCAGCAATGAAAAATTTGTTTATGTGATGTAAGGCAGTACAAAAAAGGCCTCCATCTTTATTAGATGGAGGCCTTTTTTGTGTTTAATAGACTAGCTTCTTACTGGATAAAATTTAGGAGAGAAGTCAATAATTCTATTTGGTCCTACAGTAACATCAATAGTCCAAAATCCCATAGCCGCGGCCAAAGATTTACCTCTCATAAACGGAGTTTGATGTTGGCAAGTTCCTCCTTGTACAGAAATTACGCCTCTATAAAATAGAACTTCAGCTTTATGATAATGACCAATTAATAAGATATCTGGTTTAGTTCCAGACTGCAGTTCAGCGATGTACCTTTGAGCTTTATAGCTTATGGCATAGGCAGACCCTCCATCAGGATGGATTAATCTAATTGTTGCTGTATTATCTCCATCACCAAGAATTATATTTGCTTCTTGATGCCCTAGATACTGTAAATCTGGTCTTTTATCTTGAATTTTAGGACCAATATCTGAGCCGCTTAATTTCCAAAAAGATCTATCATGATTTCCGGCAATAAAGTATGTAGTTATACCATCCTTTCTAGGATATCTTTCTTCTACTAGATTAATCTGAGAATCTTCACCTACAGCAGATAACTCAAAATCTTGCCCTTTATAGATTTTCATTCCATCTACAAGATCACCAGAATGAAAAACTGTTGTTATTCCATTTTTCTTAAAAATATTATACGCAGTCTCTAGAAGATCTAAATCTGAAAATAAACTGCCTATATGAGTATCTGTTACATAGCCAAATTTATGAGTTGTCCCTTCTAAACGTAAATTTGTTATCTGTAGATGCCTGCGCAACTCTTCAACCTGGGCCGTTAATCTTTTAACTTCGTCATTATCTTCTTTAATTGATAGAGATTCTTCTGCAGAAGGCTGATGGTTATAAGAATCATATGCCAATTCTACACATGTGCTCCATCCACCAATATACTTTCTTAAAGTTTCTAGAGAAGGTAAACATTTAGCTTTTCTATATTCATGAGATGATCGTATATTAAGTTCCATTAGATTTTTACTAAAATGCTTTAATGTAGATTCTTTATCATACATTCTATTTCTCCTCTACAAACTTTTTTCTTAATTCTTTATGGATTTTTTCCATCTTTTTAAGTGCCTCGGCTTCTCCATTTTCCATAAAGTATAATTTAACAGACCATGAGTGTTCTCCTTTTGCATTTCGTGATACGTCAATTGAGTTCAGCGCTGTTGAACTATTATACACAATTCTTTCTGTTGTCATCAATAACTCCTTATATATTTTTTTAATTATAAAATACTTAGTCTCTTTGTAAACCTATTCATTTATTATAAATATGTATATGAAATTTGCTAAATATCTATACGAATCTTCAGACAAATTCTTTTGGCATGGTACACCTAGTGGAGATTTGCGTGGAGGGGCCTTAGGGCTTCATATAGGAACTTATGAAGCAGCAAAACAAGCCCTTAATGCTCGAATTGGAGTACCTGCAGAAGGAGACTGGGATGGTAAAAGAGTTTATGGCAAAACTCTAATAGCAGGAAAAAGAAGATTAAAAGAACTTGGTCCTTATTTAGAGACAGGGTATAACTGCGAAGATGTTCCAGAAGAAAATTACTATCCAAAGCAGAAAGCCAAAAGAGCGACATACGGTGATGGCACTGTTGTTCCATTTACGTGTAAACCAGACATAATAAAAGTTAGAATAGTTGGCCCTATGTCTAATACTCCTACTAATCCTAGAACTGATGATAGAGCAAATATTCATATGTATAGAGATTTAAAGAAAAACAGAGCAAAGAAAGGATCTTTTTATAGGAATGTTGGTGAAGATTCTGGATCTATTTCTGCTGTAGTTCCAAACGCAAGTTATATAGAAAAGGTTAAAAAATGAAATTTACAAATTACTTGCTTCTAGAAAGAAATATATTTAATATAGAGGATATAGATAAGTATATCAAATATGCAGATTTTGTATACTCTGTATGGGGTAGAGATTCAATTAATAAATGGATTAAATCTAACCTTAAGAATTATCTTCTTAGAGAGTATCCTATAATCAGCATTATTAAACATATAGATAAAGATCAAATACTGCCATGGATGCAAAAAGCTCTAGATAAGAATGATCTATATCATATTTTGATAACTCAAGAGTTTAAAAACCAAGTAGAACATATTATGCATTATTTTTATAATAACCCAGATCTCAATATCTCCAGGATGTCTGTACCTGAGGCCAGAAGACAGGCAGAAAGATGGGTTGAGGATATGAACAAGAAAGCTTCTGACAAAGAAGATGTATCTGGAACAGAAGAAGTGCGTAAGTATCCTGATGGATTTAGATGGGTCAAGGTTATCAGTAAGCAGTCTCTAGATAGAGAAGGCAAGTTAATGAAGCATTGCGTAGGCTCTTATTGCAATCAAGTATCTTCAGGCAGTTCAACAATCTACAGTTTAAGGGACAAGAAGAACGAGCCGCATTGTACAATAGAACTTAAAGGTTCTGTAGTAAATCAGATCAAGGGCAAAGCTAATGGCCCTGTAGATGATAAGTATAGAGTTTATGTGAAAGATTTTATCATGAAACCTATCACTGAAAAAATTTATCCTTCATCAAATGATCTACATAACATAGGATTGATAAAGGTTGATGATAAATATTATGAATTAGATAATCTGCCTGAAAATTTACATGTGAAAGGAGATTTAGATCTTGACGGATCAAACATAACCTCTTTGCCTAAAGGCCTTAGAGTAGAGAAAAATTTATATCTTAACGGAACAAACATTACTTCTTTGCCTGAAGATCTTAAGGTAAAAGGAAGCTTATATGTTGAATGTGCAACTCTTGTGCACTTATCTTCAGGTATTTACGTAGGAGAACATTTAAGTCTTAGCGATTGCATAAATCTTAAGACTATATCTAAAGGCCTACAAGTAGGAAAAAGTTTAAATTTTGCGCGGTGTATCCGTCTTACTTCTTTACCTGATGATCTAAAAGTAGGAGGATATTTAGATCTTTATGCTTGCACAGGCATAAAGTCTTTGCCTGAAAATTTATATGTAGGGGGATTTTTAGAACTTGAAAACTGTACAGGGCTTATGTCATTGCCTAAAGGTCTACAAGTAGAAGAATATCTAATTCTTGTAAGATGCAAAAATATTAAAACTTTACCTGATGACCTAAAGGTAGGAGGCAAAATCTATATTTCTGCAGATATGAAAAAATATTTTGAAAACAGTAAATTTAAGGACCAAATAAGAATATGAAATTTACAAATTACTTGATTCTAGAGCGCAATATTACTAATGCTGAAGTAGTTGATACTTTTCTTCATTATGCTGCCCTAGAAATACCACATATTATTCCTACAGACGCGCGAGATAAAATAAAGAAATGGCTTAATTCAAACGCAAAGAATTATCTGTTAAGAGAATATCCTGGAGTAGTAGATTTTCTTACCGGATACTCAAAACCTATACTAGATAAGCGTATAAAGGAAAAGCCATGGATTCAGAAAGCTATAGATAGAGGTGATGAACTTCTTGCTTTAAGAATAACTGAAACTTTTAAGAATGAATTATATCATGTCATAGATTATTTTAGTGCTATCCCAGACCTTAATATCTCAAGGATGTCTGTTCCAGAAGCAATAAAGCAGTCAAAAAAATGGACTGAAGACATCAACAAGAAAGCTTCAGATAAGGAAGATGCTACTGGAACTGAGACTATAAGAAAGTATCCTGATGGATTTAGATGGGTTAAGGTTACAAGTGCTCAATCTCTAGATCGTGAAGGCAAACTGATGAGACATTGTGTTGGATCATATTGCGGCCACGTATCTTCAGGGCGCTCAATAATCTACAGTTTAAGGGATAAGAAGAATGAGCCTCATTGTACTGTAGAAGTACGAGGTAATAAAGTATACCAGATCAAGGGCAAAGCTAATGGGCCTGTTGATGAAAAATATAGAGTTTATGTGAAAGATTTTATATATAAACCTTTTGGAGATTTAGAATTTTCTGACTATGATTTAAAGAATGTTGGGTTGATAAGTCTTGATGGTAAGATTTATGATCCTGCAAACTTACCTACTGATCAAGATGAATTTGCTGAATTTATTTTTAGAGCAAGAGGCAATGTAGATTTATTGCAGAAATCTAAAGAATATCCAAGAATTAAAGAATTTTGTAAGAAACATTTAACTATAAAAGATAGCGAGTATATTGTTAAATACAAAAACAAAGAAATTCCTATACATTTTTTAATTCTTAAAGATTTAGATATAAATGTTGATCCTAAACTCTATACAAATCTATTAAATTCTTTGCCTACTCCAAAAGCTCAATATTCAAGAATTGGCTTTGCATTTATGGTTTTTTATGAAGCTAAATACCAAGAAACTCTTTCTAAAATCTTTAAACTTCGTAAGTTAAATCCTAACTTAGTTAATACAACCAAAAATCACAAATTTGTTAAAAAGATTTTATCTGAGGTAGAGAATATTGTTAAAAATCATATTCTGATTTATGATGAATCAAATATAGATGAGATTGGTATAGAAGATTCTTATTCTATATCTAGATTTTTTGAACGCACCATAGCATCAATTAAAAATGCATTATACTATGTTCCAGAGCTAGAAGCTAGAGAAATTAAGAAAGAAATATTTAATCATTTTTATCATGATTTTGCGCCAGGAGGGCCTATGACTAAACAAAAAGCATACGCCTTAAGAATTCATAAAGATTTGATGCCTTATCTTTTCGATTTAATTAAATGAGTCTTTAATAAGCACAAACACAAATATAATTAAAAATATTGCAATAAGCCATAATCTAAGTTCTCCGCTCATATATATTCCTCGAATCTCCAGATTTTGATGAGTCCATGAGCCATGTATCAATTTCTATTTCATCATACATCTTTAATGAGCACATATCTACAAATACTGGGATTGTGCCCTTTCTTCCGCTGATTCTGTTTTTAATTACCATCCAGAAGAGCATGTTCTCGTATGTTATAGAATCTTCATCAACTCCGATAATTGCAAGAAAATCTGCAGTATCTTCTAAAGCCTTAGACTCACTGATATATCCTAATCCGAGGTCTTGTAGAGGCATCCTGCCGCCTTCTCTATTTAGCTGTGAGAAGGTAATAATTGGAATTCCAAACATGGCTGCCATTGCCCTGAGCTCTTCAGCTAAGGTTTTTATGTTAAGGTAACTATTTTCTCTATATGCACCTTTCATGATATTGATGTAGTCTACATAAACTATTGTAGGTTTAATCCCTCGTATTTCAAGTTCTCTAAGGAAAACAATAAGATTTCCTACTGTTGCTGTACCTGAAGGAAAATCTTTAATAATCAAGTTTCCTTTACTACTTTCTTCTTTTACTTTCTTAAGTTCTGATATGAGCTTTTTGATAGAATCTTTATTGGTATATATTCTGTTTACGTCTAGGCCAGAGAATATACCATCTGCTCTATTGCAATATGCATATTCGTCCATTTCTAAAGTAAAAATGACAACATTTTCTCCATTTTTAGATTGCCTAATGCCTAGGTTAATGGCACTTAATGATTTTCCGCCGAAGGTTTTACTGGTAAAGCATCCTAGTATTCCTCTTCTAGGAAAGCCGCCGGCTAATAGGTCATCTAATGTCGGAAAATACGTTTTTATTCTTTCATCATTAGTTTTTAAAATATACTCGAGTCTTTCTCCAAGGTCTTTCCAGTAATTTATGCCAAGATCTATCTTAAGATTTTTGCATAAAGCGCCTTCTATTAAATTTCTTACTTTTGCTGGATCTTCTTTGCTTTCAAGCAAGTTTACAGAATCCATGATGGCTTTTTTCATAGCCTTATCTTGTAGATACTTATCAGTCTGATCTAACAGCCAATCATAGTCTTCTGAGAGCTTTACATTTAGATCTCCAATAATATGTTCTGAATTTTCTACAGAATTCTCAACGATTTCTTGAGATGGCACTTTACTATATTCCTTCAGATATGAAGATACAAATTCAAAGATTTTTCTAACTTCAGGAAAGTCAAAGTACTCTGGTATAAAAGAATTAGCGCACATCCCAGCAAAATGCTTATCCATAAGCATGTACTGTACTATAGAGGTTTCTAGAAATAAAGGATCTGTATTTTCCATTTAAGGCCCTTTTGGAAAATTGATCGCAGATTCAAGCACTCCAGTAATACCCAACATAATCCACATCCATAATGGAAGTATTGATGGTATAGAGTCTATGTTGATAATAACTACACACAATGAAAATAAAGCTATAGTAAAGTGCATATTTAACTCCTTTTAATAGAATTGGCTAGTGGAGGGATTTGAACCCCCGTGAGGATTTCTCCTGCCGGATTACAAATCCGGTGCCATCAACCAGACTAGGCGACACTAGCATAGTGTTAAATTCTTTCGTATGAAGGACAGTGGATTACCGTCACCATCCAACTCTGTTTACATTCTTTTTTGCATTCTTTGCACCTTTTAGCAAAATCTTTCCACCATTTTGCTTCAAACTTCTTTATGCGCTCTTTTTCATCAGCCTCATTGTCTGTAGATTCTGTAACTGGTTTAATATAGAAGCTTTTAATTTTTAGTGCCTTAAGAAAAGACTCTTCTGTAATATCTATGTTAGACATTTTAAGAAATCTTTTCAAGGTTATAAATTCATCAGTTTTTGCATCAGATAACTTATTTATACTTTTCTTTTTGCCAATTTTCAACTTCTCCTGATTAAAATCACCAGTAAACCATCCTAGAGCTTTAGACCAGGCAATCACATCCATAAACCCCTCCAAATTTTTAGTTTATTATAACATATTGTTTCAAAAAAGGGACCTGTCAATTTACATCCATTAGAAATAAATATATAATAATCATATGAAGGCAGAAGAACGTGACCAGATAATTAAAGAGCTTAAGGAAGAATATCCTATTGAAGATCAAGTCTCTTTTAATGAGTTTGACCTTCAAGATAAACTGGAGAAAAATACCTTTCTGTTTTTTCAGTATCAAGACCTATATTATAAAGAAAGATCTAATCTAGAATATCTACAAAGTCTTAAAAATCGTCTCATAGGCAAATTATATGACAAATTTAAGTTTGATGACCCAAGAAATCTAGATAAAAAAGAAATAGAAAAATATTATATACCTAACGACAAGAAATTTGTAGACATAGAAAAGCTTATTGCTAGGCAGCAGGTTAGAGTAGAATTCTTTGAAATCGCGGCAAAAGCCGTCGATAAAATGGGGTGGGCAATAAAAAATTATCTAGACGCGGCTAAACAACTATAATGGTAAAAATTACACTTCATAATCAACTATATTTAAAGTTTCATACTAAAGAGATCCAGTATCTTAGAGCTCTAAAAGAGCATTTTTCTGATTTTTCTCCTGGGTATTTATTTGATCCTAGATTTAGAAGTGGAATATGGGATGGAAGAGTCAGCGTATTTAACGGAAGAGATAGAACTTTAGCTTATGGTCTATTGGCTGAATTTCTAAGATTTCATAAAAATATGTTTTCAAGTTTAAAGCTTGAAATTGATCCTGGTGTAAAATGCTTGTTTACTAAAGTTAATAAAGATATAGAATATAATCTAAATCTTGAACCTAGACCGTATCAGAAAACATGTGTAGAACGAGCTCTAAAATATAGTAAAGGTATTATTCGTGCAGCTACAGCCGCCGGTAAAAGTGCTGCAATTTCGTTTATTATCAACAACTTAGACCAATTTGCTAGAAGACAGCTGATTATCGTTCCATCGATATCTTTAATAGAACAATTCTATTCAGATATGATAGAATATGGAATAGAGGAAGAACGGTTAGGTAAGGTAGGAGACGGAAATTCAGATTTTGACAAGAAAATTGTTATCAGCACATGGCAAACTTTAGCCAATAATATTGATAAGTTAGATTTATATGACACTGTTATATGCGACGAGGTACATATGGTACGCGGAGTCGTCGTTCGGGGCCTATTATCTCAAATGCCTAGAGCCAGATATAGATTCGGGTTTACTGGAACACTGCCTGATGATAAACTTGATCTTTGGAATATAACTTCATTTCTTGGGCCTGTGTTATTAGATATTTCATCTGCTCAGCTGGCGAAAGAAGGCTATGTAAGTTATTGTAATGTAAATCTAGTAAAAATTCATTATAATAATTCTTACAAAGGATCATATAATCAGTTAAAAGAAGAAGTTTTTAATTCTCCGTTCAGATTAAATTTAATTAAAGATATTGTTGAAAAGGTTGATTCTAATTTTCTTATTCTAGTAGGTCTAGTAGAGAAAGAAGGAAAAGTTCTATTAGATTATCTAAAAGACAGATTACCAGAAAGACAGATAGTATTTCTCTCTGGTAAAGATTCATCAGAAGATAGAGAAATATGGCGTAAGAAAATGGATCAAGGGTCTAAGACTATTCTTATTGCTACATACCCTATATTTCAACAAGGAATTAATATACCTTCTTTAAAGTACTTAATTTTTGCAGCTCCATTTAAGTCTAAAATAAGAATTTTGCAGAGTATAGGAAGAACTTTAAGAAAGCACATATCTAAACTTTCAGGCGCTGAAATTATAGATCTTATCGACAATACTAAATATTTTTCTAAACAGGCTTCTGAAAGAATAGCACATTATACAAAAGAAGAATTTAATATAAGAAATTTTGATATAAATGAAGATTCTTATGATATAAATTCTCTCATAGAGGAGATAACTAAATGAATGAGGATTTTGAATCATGGTTCAATAATAGAACGCCAGAAGAATTAGGGCGAATAATTCAAGACTTCTATATAGAGAACATTTTAGAAGAAGAGTGTGAAATTGAAGAATGCTCTGAGTGTAAAAAAAGAGAAGCTGCTATAAGATTTCATAGAGACTCAATACTAAAACACGATGATGTAGAAATAGCATCTATAAGTCTATTGGCGCTGTATGAGCTTGATAAAGAACAATTAGATGATGACATAGAAAAAGGACTAAAAAGGCTGGGAATTATACAATGAGCATTATAGAAACTATTAAGGACCTAGAGAAAGAAAAGAAAAATAAGCCAAATTCTGTATGGGATGGATTTTACCTTAAAGTAAAACTAGAACATCCAGATGCTAAACTTCCAACAAGAGCATTTTCTGGAGATGCAGGAATGGATGTTTACGCAATTGAAGATTTTTATATTCCTTCCAGATCTACTGTTAAAACTTCATTGGGATTTTCAGTAGAATTTCCTTCTGGTTATGTTTTAATAGTCCAAGACAAAAGTGGCAGAGCGGTAAAAGATAAATATCAGACCAAAGGTGGAATCATAGACGCACAATATCGTGGAATTTGCCATGTAGTTGTTGCTTCAGACAATGATGAGTGGATTTATATCAAAAAAGGTGAGAAAATTGCGCAGATGTTAGTTTTGCCTTGTTGGGCTGGTGAACCTGAATTGGTTGAAGAGCTTTCAGATAGTGATAGAGGGTCTGGAGGATTTGGAAGCACAGGTCTAAAATAAAGGTCCCTTTTTTGAGACAATATGTTATAATGATCTCAAAACTGAGGAGGAATTTATGAAGCCTGAAATTTATTATGATGAAAAAGAAATTGATTTGGTTTGGCTGCCTAAGCATACAAAATTAATTGCTGAGGTAGCAAATGAGCTTTGTATGTCAGGACTTAATTATACTTGTGATGCTGTAATTTGTGGGCAAGGCCAGCCTAGATACACAAACCTTGAAGGGAAAAAATCATATTATCCTTATGTCGCATGGACATCTTTTGACCCAGATCCTATTCTTAATCATCCTAAAATACAGAAAATTATTATGCCTGAAATTAAAGTAGGTGATAAGGTTATAATTAAACTGCAACCTAGTACGAAATACTACAATCTTGAAACATATCAAAAATGGGTAGGCGTGGTAATCGCAAACCAGGTAGCATGTGATACAACATGGAGAATTATTCGTTGGCCTGACGGCAATCAACGCGGTTATATGGCATCTGATTTAACTAAAGTGGAGGATAATATGAAAGAGCGGGTTATGCCCACGAAAGAACAGGTGATAGAAGCGGCAAACAAATGCCCACAAGCTAGAGAAGCTCTCAAAATTCTGTTTCCTATGGATTTTGAACGTAAACCTTTACTACCTGGGCTTTATAGAAACAAAAAAGGCCAAGCCTATATGCTGTCTGTTAACGGAAGTAGTTGGCGTTTGACATCTAGTAGTGGGGCTGTTAGATGCTCAAGAACGTCTTATATTTATTTCAATGCTGATGCTAATGAAGATCTTGATGAATTATATGGACATATGAAGGAAATGGAGAAAGTATCAGACATCATTTAGTATTTTCTTAGGAGGCTATTTATGAACTGCCCTGAGTGTAATTATCCACAATATTGCCCATGTGAATCTTGTCAAGCAAGAGGTAAAACTCCTGAAGGAGAAAAGCCTTGGATATGGATTGACGGTGAATTTATTAAGTGTGCAAAATGTGGATTTACTGCTCACGCTGATTGGTGGGAAGATCGAGATATGCGTAAATTTTCTGAAGAACGGAGAACTTAGATGTTTAACAAACTGAAGAAAACCTGGGGCGGCCCTGCGGGAATTGGGACACAGGCGAAACAGTATTCAGAAATCTGATTGAAGTAGCCGTGTACAGCCGGATACTAAGAACTCCGGCCCCCAGGATACAATTTTGGCTGAGGCGGCTGTGAACCCGATGTTGCCGACTCAAGCATAGAGAGACGGAAATAAGTAGCCTGACGATATGCTGATCGGGGGAGTGCCAAGGATACTTGGCCCGAAGCCAAACGCCCGCCAGAGCGTTATCTGGCACTAACTTTAAAAGGAGATAGTATATGTACAAACTAATCGTAGTGGCAATGGTGTTGGGTATGCTGGTTGGGTGTTCCACAATGAACACTACCGTAGCGACGTTACCCACTTCCGGGCAGAATGTTGACGTGCTCGGGGCAGCTTATAACAATCCTCTGACCCAAGACTTATCGATTATTATGGTATTCGATAAGGACGGGAAACCCTTGTACTCAGCTTCTACTGGCGGGCCTGGTATCGTCAAGTCTACAACAGCTAATACCACTGCAGGAACTACCTTCGGCGTGGCGTTCCCAACCAAGTCTGATAACTACTCTAACTCCAATACTAACGTGAGTAGTGGCGGCTCTGGTACGGGCGGCTCTGGTACGGGCGGTGCTGGAGGAACTGGTATCGGCGGGGCCGCTAATGCAACATCAACGGCTACTGGCACAGGCATAGGTGTTGGGGTTGGTATTGGCGGTGCTGGTGGAGGCGGTAATCCACCCCCTGGTCCTGGCGGTAATCCTGGTGGACCTGGTGGCAACAACGGGAATCACTTTGGGTGGAATAATCCCAACAACCCTAATTA
>Ga0105097_10001148_pt1 | contig 12518 bp, 11 predicted proteins | sample PPLLak12cMay2015_FD_87035 | JGI IMG/M metagenome (GOLD analysis project Ga0105097, IMG submission 87035) | Freshwater sediment microbial communities from Prairie Pothole Lake near Jamestown, North Dakota, USA - PPLs Lake P7 Core (1) Depth... | ecosystem: Environmental > Aquatic > Freshwater >... | reverse complement strand
GAAAAGTACAATGATAGCCGGCAGGCTTGGCCTTGTCTACAGGAAGAAACTCGAACTTGCCCGGGCTTTGGCAACCAAACCAAAGCTCCTCCTCCTGGATGAAGTGATGGCAGGATTGAATCCAACAGAAATGGCGGAAACCGTGGAGTACCTGAAGAAAATTCGCAGCAGAGGGGTAACAATGATTGTTGTGGAGCACGTAATGAAAGCCCTTTTCAGCATGGTTGACAGAGTTGTTGTATTAAGTGCTGGTGAGAAGATTGCAGAAGGCAGTCCCCAGAATATTTCCTGTAATGAAGAAGTGATAAGAGTTTATTTGGGAGACCACAGTTATGCTTGAAATTCGTCAGGTTGATGTTTTTCACGGTGATTTACAGGCCTTATGGGGGGTGTCTCTGATGGTTGAAGAGAGCAGAATTACAACCCTTATAGGCTCAAATGGCTCAGGGAAAAGTACTACCCTTGCGACGATAGCCGGTCTTTTGAAACCGGCAAAAGGCATGGTTTCCTTCAAAGGAGAAAAGTTGAATAAGCTCCCCACCCACAAGATTGTGGAACTAGGTATTTCCATGGTTCCTGAGGGACGACGCTTATTTCCGGAGATGACTGTTAAAGATAATTTGGAAATGGGCGCAATACCAAAAAGGGCAAGACAGTCAAAAAACGAAACCATGAATTGGATTTACGAAGTATTTCCTATCCTGAACGAAAGGGCCACCCAACGCGCTGATACGCTGAGTGGGGGAGAGCAACAGATGCTCGCAATCGGAAGGGCCTTGATGTCCCAACCGGAATTGCTGCTTGTAGATGAACTCTCGCTTGGTCTTGCACCTGTTGTTGTGCAGAAAATTAGCCGGATACTTAAGAGTATCAACAAAACAAAAGGAATAGGCATTTTTTTAGTCGAGCAAAATGTGCCTATGGCGCTAGAGCTAGCTGATAAGGGTTACATCATTGAAAACGGCCGAATTGTTGGGGAAGGTGATGCAAAAGCCCTTCTTAACAGCGAACAGGTCAAAGAGGCTTATCTGGGAATGACATGCGAAGTTAAAAATTAGGGGGAGAAAACATGGACTTTGCTCAATTCATCACCTACGGCTTGATCAACGGTTCAACATATGCCCTTGTTGCCATTGGTCTTGCTCTTATCATGGGGATTATGGGCATATTCAACATTGCCCAGGGTTCTCTTGCCATGATCGCAGCATACGGTAGTTTTCTTTGTTTCCAATACCTAGGCCTGGACCCTTTTGTTTCTCTTGTATTGACTATACCTGCTCTGTTTATCATAGGAGTTTTTTTGTATAGGACAATGTTTACTCTCATGAGGCAATTTTCGCCAGGACAGAAATTGAGAAACTCTCTCCTCGTCTCTTTCGGTTTGGTACTCATCCTGGAGAATGTTGCAACCATGCTGTGGACAGCGAATGAACGGACAGTCACAACAGGATATTCAGGAAGCGTTCTGGCCCTCGGCGGTTTACGGATACCATATATAGGTTTGGGCACAATCGCCCTTTCTGTCCTCGTTATCTTCGGTCTCCACCTCTTTCTGAAACATACAACCTTCGGCAAGTCCATCTGGGCAATTGCTCAGGACCATGATTGCGCAGCACTCATGGGAATAAGAGTTCAGAGAACAACTCTTATAGCATTTGGCCTCGGTGTAGCTTTGTCAGCCATTGCTGGCGCCGTTATAAGCCTTCACACAGTAAGCCCCGCAGTTGGCCTTGACTGGACGAACAAGGCACTCATCCTTGTTGTGCTGGCTGGTGTCGGCAGTATTAGTGGAATTTTCTTCGCCGGGATCATGCTCGGGATCGTTGAAGCATTGAGCGTCTATTTCGTTGGTGTTCATTATACCGGTGTTGCCGGTTTGCTTATTTTTATTCTCGTATTGATGTTTAGGCCCCAGGGCCTGTTCGGCAAGAAGGTAGGGGTGTGACACGATGATACAAAAGAAAAAGACGATAATCGCTCCAATCCTTACCTTGTTTCTCTTTGTATTACCTCTATTTATAAGCAAAGATTATATCTTGAGTATTCTTTGTATGCTTTTCCTTTATATTACTCTTTCTCAGAGCTGGAATATCCTCGGAGGCTATACAGGACAGGTCAATGTGGGGCAAGCAGCATTTTTTGGCATCGGAGCCCTTGTTGCAAGACTCTTGTGGATTGCTGGAATGCCATTCTACCTGTCCATAGTGGCTGGAGGGTTGGGATCGGTTTTACTCTCTGTCATCATTGGGTTGCCTGCGCTTCGATTGAAGGGGCATTATTTTGCTATAGGCACCCTAGCCGTTGCGTGGATAGCCCAGATCACCGTGGGCAACATGCTTCCAGGTATCAGCTTCCTGCCAGCACAATATATGGCCACATATGGTTTGGTTTCCAGGTATTACGTTTTCCTGATTGTTATGGTCGGTGCCCTGGCTACAATCTATTTTACCGTTAATTCCCGGATCGGGCTGGGCATGGAAGCAACCAGAGATGATGAGGAGGCAGCCCAAACCGTAGGTGTAAATATTTTCAAATACAAGGTGATCGCATTCATGCTAAGTAGTTTCTTCGCAGGGTTAGCTGGCGGCGGCTTTGCCTATTTCCATGCCAGTTTTTACTGGCATCTTCCCTTTGGTTTAATGTGGTGCTTTGAGCCCATTCTTATCGCTTTTATCGGAGGAGTGGGTAGCTTCATCGGACCAATTGTCGGTTCTGTCTGCTATGTACTTCTGAAAGAGATATTTGCATTGACCCTTGGAGAGATGAATGTCCTTATTTTTGGCATTGTGTTTATATTGACGATACTCTTTTTTCCGAAAGGTATCATTGGCCTTCCCTCGAAAATACGTGAACTTTTTAGAAAGGGAAGGGTACCTTTATTAGCCACTGAAGTGGCTGAAGATAAATCTAAATCTCAAGGAGGAGGTTCATTATGACTACAAAAAAAGGTTTGAGTTTTGTAGGGATCATCAGTTTTGTGCTTGTATTCTTGTTGTTTTCGTTCAGCTTCGTTTCAGGTCAGCCAGCAAGTTCGGCACCTAAAACGATAAAAATCGGAGCATCAATTTCACTCACAGGAAGATTCGCTGCCGGAGGGACTGACGTAGCTGATGGGTATAAAATTGCTGTAAAACATATCAATGATGATGGCGGTCTTTTCATTAAAGAATACAACAAAAAAATACCAATTGAGCTGATTATTTACGATGATGAATCAGATCCAAGCAAGACTGTTACCAGATTAGAAAAACTCAACTCCGTAGATAAAGTAGTTGCTTATCTTGGTGAGTTTGCAAGCGATATGAATATTGCCGGCCTCGGGATAGCAGAGAAAAATAAGATTCCATGGGTTGGCATAACAATTGCGGTAGAGAACGCTTTCAATCAGGGTTTCAAGTATACTTTTGCGCCGAATATGTTTTCGTATATGGAAGTTGCTGCATTCTTCAATGCCTTGGACTCTATTCCAAAAGATCAAAGACCGAAAAAGATAGCAAACTTCGAGCTTCAAGTAGACTGGGGTAAAGAGTGTACCAAGTATTTGCATCAATATGCCAAAGAGCGTGGCTACACAATAGCCCTGGAACAAAAGTACGCACCTGATACAAAAGATTTTGCCTCACTAATCCTTGCAGCAAAGTCTGCAGGATGTGATGCTGTGTTCTCTGTGCCCACGCCACCTCAGAGTATGGCTTTGATAAAACAGATGAAGGAGCTTGATTACGCCCCGAAGGCAACATGTTTTGTCCGGGGGCCTGACCTCTCCAATTACTGGCAGGTTATGGGTAAGAATGCAAATTACATCCTTACCTCCGGTGAGTGGACGCCTGAAATGCCATACACAGGAAACAAGAAGCTGGTTGCTGATTATCGGGCCCAGTATCCTAACAAACCTATCGGTATGCCGGTAGGCAATGGATATTCTGCCTTCCAGGTTCTTGCCGATGCAATCACGAAGGCCGGGAAATTAGATAGGGAAGCCATTCGCCAAGCCCTTACCACGACTGATATTATGACAGTCAAGGGTCGCGTAACATTTGACAAACGTGGTATCGGAAATGTTCCATGGGTTCTTGCACAGTGGCAGAATGGAAAACTGGAAATTGTGGTGAGCCCTGATTACAAGCCTGCGCCAGTACTTTTGGCTCCGCCATGGAGTAAGAGATAAGAAAAGAGCCAAGGTAAGGTTAGATAATATTTTCTCTTCATTACGTGAACGGTGAGAAAGATTTCACCGTTGCCAGGAGGGGTGTATGCCTCTCGAAGGATTTCGAAACTATATGAAGAAAGACGCTGAAAAATATAACAAATACAGATGGTGGCTGGGGCTTACATGGGGAGACATCTTTAACAAAGCAACAGACCTTTACCCGCAGAAGGAAGCCCTTGTAGATGACACGAGCAGGTATACCTACAGTGAACTTAGGGAAAAGGTTGACAGGCTTGCAACAAGCCTTATAGGCTTGGGCATCCGGCAGGGAGATTTTGTAATGATACAACTCCCTAACTGGAATGAGTTCATCTTCTCCTATTTTGCCCTCCAAAAAATAGGCGCCATTGTTATACTTTTGATCTCAAGACACGGGAAGACTGAGGTCAGTTACCTCTGCGAGTTGACGAAACCGAAGGCCTGGATTATACCGGAGAGATACGGGAAGATTGACTATAACCCGCTGATAGCAAGTATTCGTAAGGAGAATGGCCAGCTAGAACATGTCATTCTTGTAAGGTCAGAGAAAAGAAGGGGCTTCCAAAATCTGGAAGAGCTCATTGATAAAGGTAAGCTCAATAAGTCTACACTTCGCTTGATTGATAAAAGGAGACCTGACCCCATGGCCGTTGCTACGATCACGCCTACAGGAGGAACAACGGGATTACCAAAAGCGGTCCCGAGGACCCACAATGATTTTATCTCCAATGTGGAATACCACTCAAAAGCCTGGGAGATTACGAGCGAGGATACTATTCTGACTGTGGCACCTGTCAGTCATGGTCAGGGCATGCTCTGCGGAGTCGGTGCAAGCTTCCTGAATTATGCAAAATATGTTCTTATAGATTCAACACAACCGGAAAACATATGCGCTGTTCTCGAGAGAGAAAAGGTAACTGCTTTACCTACGGTTCCGGCGGTGATCCAGAGAATCGTGAACCTCGAAAATCTTGATCAATACGACCTAAGCTCTTTGAAAAAAGTCTATTCCGGGGGTGCTCCAAGCTCGCCGGATCTGGTGAAAAGCGTTTATGACAAATTGAAATGCAAGTTCGTCAATGCCTATGGTTCTGCCGAAGGTTCTTGTGCTATGACCAGGCTTGATGATGATTTTGAAACTGTATGCACCACGGTCGGAAAGAAAGACTGTCCCTATAATGAGTTCAAAGTGATAAACCAGTATGGGGAAGAGATGCCTCCGGGCGCAGAGGGAGAGTTGATAACAAAGGGACCGACAATTTTTACCGGATACTTCAAATCAACAGAAGAAAACAAGAAGATATTTACTAAGGCCGGTTTTTTCAAAACAGGAGACCTCGCAAGGATTAATGAGGCAGGCACCATAACAATAACGGGCAGGATCAAGGAGACGATACTTCGAGGTGGTGAAACAATAAGTGCAGTTGGGATTGAGCGACTGATCGCGGCACACTCTGGTGTTCTCGATGCAGCCGTTGTAGGAATGCCGGACAAGGACCTGGGGGAGCGGGTATGTGCCTATATTGTTACAAAATCGGGCGTTAAGCTGACTTTTGATGAGTTGATTGCCTTCCTGAAAGGATCAGGTGCTTCAGTGATGCAGTTGCCCGAAAGAATAGAGTTTATCGATAGCATGCCGCTTACAAAAATAGGTAAAGCAGACAAGAAGTTACTCAAGGAAGATATAATAAAAAAGCTGCAAAGCGTTTAGTTAATGAAAGTCCTACGACGATCTCCCCTAGGCAGGCCAACATGTTGAGGTTGTTACTATTGAAATCCCTTAAATGCAGGCTAAAAATGGGGGATACCAATTTCGCGTGAGATAGCATCCGATGCTGTTTGTAGGTCGCGCAAAACTTCTTTTACATGCGTTTCCTTCGCCTGAAACTCAGGCAGGTATGCCCCAAGGGCTGCAACGACCTTGCCGGTTTGGCCCCTTATGGGCACCGCGATTCCTGCCACCCCTTCCATGAATTCGCCTCTCTCGACGAAGTAGCCATTTTCTTGAATCTGGTCTAATCTTACTGAAATTACACTAATGTCTGTTTCTGTTTTTCTGGTGAATTTTTGTGGCGGAAAGAGCTCCAATAGTCTTTGCTGATCATTATTATCCATAAAAGCAAAAAGGACGGTTCCCAAAGCCCCATAGTAAGGTGGTTGGCCGACACCAAGAAACGAAGGAATCCTTAATATACTTTCTGATTCCCTTTTGTCTATATAGAATAAATGATCCTCCCGTATTATACCGACCAATATGGTTGCACCAAGGGTGGTTGCTAGTCGGTCGATATGGACAGCAGCTTGTTTACGCACGGATGTAGTGCTGTAGGCTACACCGCCGAGCTCGAGAAATCGCAAACCAAGTCGATACACTCCTCCTTCTTTTTTATCATATCTTAGAAAACCATGTTTTTCGCATGTCTTAAGAAGCCTAAACGCGGTAGACTTGGAAAACCCACTCCTCTTGGTAATCTCGTCGAGCGTCAGAGCGGGTTCTTGCCTATTAAAAAGGTTGAAAATTGTAAAAACCTTGTCAAGAACCCCTACTGAATATATATCCTCTCCCATAGTATGCCCCAGTTAAACAATACAAAAAAAACAATTTATAATCGATTAAATTATAATTCTTCTTTGATGCATGGTAAAGTATTATTTCATTATATGGCATATTAGGTGTTACATCAGATGTTAATTAAGTCTGCTCCTCCTGGTTTCTGATTGCAGTATGTCAGACACTGTCTAATCAGCAATTCACTGTAAATAATTATTTAATTCAAATAGTTGCATAGTTCATCATTAGCCATATTTGCTTGTAGGTCTCTTTGCACAAAGTGCCAATAAATTTTTTTAGATAGTATTTCTGAATTTCAAAAGTTTTTTCTTGACAAGATATTTTAAAATGCTATATAGTGATATTATATTTCACTATGTGGCATATCAGACAAATATACAATCAAATCGGAATTTGAACCCAACCTTCTTCCCGCGGGACGGGAGACTCACAATGTGCGACTGCCCTGGAGCAACTGGCACCGATGTGTAGCTATCATTTAAATCATTAAAAGAAGAGGTGAAAGCCTATGGAAAAGTGGGCAGTCATGGTAATGAAGGGTATGCGGGAAATTTCATGTGCGACTCTCGTCTTCATCGTAGTCATCACAATGGTTGACATTATTTGCCGGGCAATTTACAGGCCGATTGTGGGGACATATGAGCTTGTTTCCTTTGCAGGGGCCGTGACAATAGGTCTTGCATTACCAATTACTGCCTGGGAAAAGGGTCATATATACATGGAGTTTATTGTTGAAAGGTTATCGACGAGGACGCAGGCTTTGTTCTCCGTCATCACGAGGGCACTGGTGATGTTCCTCTTCTTCTTTATCGGGTTTGCCCTGTATGTCGTTGGAACAGAGATGAGGACGTCCGGGGAGATTGCTCTCAGCCTTAAGATACCGGTTTATCCTATCGTATACGCAGTGTCCATTGTGTGCTTCTTTTTGTGCATAATCTATATCTTCGAAATCGTAATGATAGCGAGGAAAAACAATGAATGAGATAACAGTCGGTCTTTTGGGAATAGCCCTGGTATTGATCCTTTTTGGATTTGGCATTGAGATTGGTTTTGCAATGGCTATCGTGGGTTTCGTGGGCTTTGCATACCTACAGTCCTTTGACTCAGCTCTCATAATCTTGGGAAGAGATTTCTTCGATGTTCTATCATCTTATGGATACACCGTGTTTCCGCTGTTTATCTTGATGGGGCAGATTGCGTTTAATGCGGGCATTGCCGGGCGTCTGTATGATGCATCCCATAAATTCCTCGGCCATATTCCCGGTGGACTGGCAATGGCCACTGTAGCAGCTGCCACAGCCTTCAAGGCCATTTGTGGGTCATCCACTGCAACAGCCGCAACATTTTCGAGCGTGGCGGTGCCGGAGATGGAGAAATATGGATATGACAAAAGGCTCTCGACTGGTGTTGTCGCAACGGTAGGGACGCTGGGGGTGATTCTCCCGCCGAGCGTTACTCTTATCCTTTACGGTGTCATCACTGAGCAATCTGTGGGAAAACTCTTCATAGCCGGGCTGATTCCCGGTTTGATGATCGCTTTCCTGTACATACTGGTCATCTATGTTTGGGCAAAGCTCAATCCCGCAGTTGCACCACGAAGCGAGAAATCAGCCTGGATTGATAGGGTGAAAACACTTCCTGAGGTGGCATGGATTATTGTTATCTTCCTCCTTGTAGTCGGAGGAATAATGAAGGGCTTTTTTACCCCCACAGAGGCTGGTAGCGTCGGGGTTGTTGGGGTCCTATTCTTAGCATTAGCAAAAAAAGCGAGAAGCTTCAAAATGTACGCAAAGTCTTTACGCGAAACACTTCGAACAGCCTGTATGATTTTCATGCTACTGGCAGGTTCTTTCATCCTTGGCCATTTCATAGCCATCACGAACATTCCACAAGTCACAGCAGAATGGGTAACGTCACTGAACGTCAACCGATACTTGATCATGGCAATGATCATAATAATTTACCAGATTGGCGGTTCCTTCATAGAGGACCTTGCCTTTATGATTCTTGCAACGCCGATTTTTTACCCGACCATGGTCAAGCTTGGTTTTGACCCTTTGTTGATAGGAATTATCATCGGTGTTACCGTTATGATTGGAGTGGTTTTACCCCCTATGGCTATCGTTGTTTTTGTCGTAAAAAACATTACCGGTGTCCCTCTGAACGTTATCTATAAAGGTGTATACCCGTTCTTAACTGTTATGGTTTTAGCGATGATTCTTTTATTCATCTTTCCAGGGCTTGCTCTATGGCTTCCATCAATACTGTTCAAATAAGAGGCAGGAGCATGAAGGGTCTTGCATTGTTATGGTCGATTGTTCAGGGCTTTGTATCTGAATTGGTGACTATAGGTGCTGCTTTAAATAAACAAAAAATACACAAACAGGAGGGATTATTATGAAAAGAATTGGGGTTTTTGTTACATTGAGCGTATTGATGGCTCTTACCTGTCTGACTGGTGTTGGTTATGCCGCCGATGTTATCAAACTGAAGTTTGCAAATTACTACCATCCGACTCACAAAAATGCGATACTTGCCGGCCAGTTTTGTGAGGAAATTAAGAAACGCACGAATGGCAGAGTCGAGATCACCTATTTTCCAGGTGGAACTCTGGCAACTCATCCCAAGATGGCGCAGGCGATTCTGACCGGTGTAGCGGATATCGGTCTGGCTAATTTTGCAGCCACACGGGGCCGTTTCCCTGTCAGTGAAGTGCTTGACCTTCCTCATGGATTCCCGAGCTCCTATGTGTCCACCCGCGTGGCGAATGATTTCTACAACAAATTTAAACCAAAAGAATGGGACAATCTCCATGTACTCTATTTCCATGCCTGCGGACCCAACGTTGTGTATACAACAAAAACGCCGGTCAAGAAATTGGAGGACATGTCAGGGGTAAAGCTAAGAGCAGTGAGTAGGGTGGCCGACGTGGTGAAAGCCCTTGGAGGGACACCTATGCCCGTGGAAATGGCTGACATTTACGAGTCTCTCAATAAAGGCGTTGTCCAGGGTTCTTACGGGCCATTTGAACAGATAGGCGGATACAAACTTGCCGACCTCGTGAAGCATGCGACGCCAGCACTGCCTGTTGGAAGCGTATTCACCTTCTATGTGGTGATGAACAAGAACAAATGGAACAGTCTCCCCGCAGATATCAAGAAAATCTTCGACGAACTCTCCGCAGAATGGATTGAGAAACAGGCAACTACCTGGGATGGTATTGATATGGAAGCTATAGAGTACTTCAAAAAAAGTGGTGGACAACTCTATACCCTTTCAGCAGAGGAAGCACCGAAGTGGAAAAGCGCAGTTGCGCCAGTTTTCGTCGAGTATACGAATGATATGACAGGAAAAGGGTTTAAAAAGCCCGAGGTTGATAGCTGGATACAATTTGTGCAGGAACGTATTGCATATTGGCTTCAGAAGCAAAAAGAATTGAAGATCAAGGTACCTTATTGATAATCAAGCTGGTTGGCAATCTCATAGCTGAGAACTGATGAGGATATTGCACGTAAAGGTTTGAGGAGGAGAACAGTGTTAGAAGGTTTCACGCCCTACGACAAAGAAGACATGGCAAAGTATGAACGCCTTCGCTGGTGGCTCGGTATGACCTGGGGAGATGTTTTTGATAAGGCGACTGACCTGTATCCCGGTAAAATTGGGTTGGTGGATGATCAGGGTCGTTATACATACCAGGAGATGCGGGGCAAGGTAGACCGTCTGGCTATTGGACTCATGAAGCTCGGCATTAAGCAGGCAGATCGTGTGCTTATTCAGCTTCCGAACTGGCATGAGTTTATCTATGCTTTCTTCGCGGTTCAGAAGATCGGGGCAATTGTGGTTTTACTGATCCCACGTCATAACCAGAATGAGGTCAATCATTTCTGTAGCCAGACGAAGCCGGTTGCGTGGATACTTCCGAAGGAGTATGGAAAAATTGAGTACCAATCTCTCATAGACGGCGTCTGCACAGCCAATAGTCAACTCAAGCACATTATCCAGGTGAGGACAGGTGGAGACACTCAACATAAGGCAATGGAAGATCTTATTGAAGAAACTGAACTTACAAAAGAAAACCTGGCTTCACTCGCGGAAAGAAGGGCTGATCCAAATGAAGTTGCTCAAATAATGCCCACCGGTGGCACTACGGGGACTCCAAAGCTCAGTCCAAGAACACACAATTGTTACATGGTGAACGTGGAGTACCATGCGAAATCGTGGGAGATCACAAGTAACGATACGCTCATGGTTGTGACACCTGTTGGCCATGGCATGGCTCTCCATTGGGGTATCGGGGGAGCCTTCTTTAATCAGGCAAAACTTGTTCTTCTCGATTCGGTGCAGCCCCAGGACATATGTGAAACTATAGAAAAAGAAAAGGTCACGGCAATGCCCACAGTGCCGGCGCTGCTTGCCAGGATCATAGAAATGGAGGACTTGAACAAATATACGATGGATTCCCTCAAAAAGGTCTCTGTCGGTGGCGCGCCGAGCACCCCTGAGTTGGTCAAAACGGTTGAAGAAAAAATTGGCTGCAAATTTGTCAACGGATTTGGTTCTGTCGAGGGGACGACTTGCTCAACAAGGTTAGGCGACAGCATCGATCTCATCTGTTACAGCGTGGGCAAACCAGACTGTCCCTATGACACCCTGAAAATTATTGATCCAGAAGGCAACGAGGTTCCGCAAGGCACTGATGGCGAGCTTGTCTCGAAGGGACCTGGGGTTTTCACCGGCTACTTTATGTCCCCTGAGGAGAATAAGTACGTTTTCACAAAGGATGGTTTTTTCAGAACAGGGGACAAGGCGCGCAAAGATGAATTCGGCAATATCTGGATTACCGGAAGAATAAAAGACATCATCATCAGGGGCGGTGAAAATGTAAGCGCCAAGGACATTGAGGACCTTTTGATCACCCATCCCGACATAGCAGATTCTGCTGTAATAGGTATGCCTGATAAAATCCTTGGTGAACGCATCTGCGCCTACGTTGTTGTCCGAGGAGGTCAAGCGCTGACTTTCGAAGGTACCATCGCTTTTCTAAAAGGAAAAGGCGCATCAGTACTGCAACTACCCGAGCGTATTGAATTTGTTCCATTACTTCCTCTGACGAATATCGGCAAGGTGGACAAGAAGGCACTTCGTGAGGATATTAAGAAGCGCCTTGGTATTGATGAATGATTAATTGAGAAAATATTCGGTGCAGACCGGAAGAAAGAGGTGGGCTATTTAGCAAAGACCATCGATAAACAAACTGAGAAAATGACTGAATGCATATAGATTAAATGGAGGTGCATAATGCAGTATCATAGAAGGCTCCCTAAATTTGAATACCTTTCCCCGAAAACCATGGAAGAAGCAATATCCATGCTTGGTAGTCGAAAGGGTGAGGTTCGAATCATTGCAGGTGGAACGATAGTAGTCCACCAGATGAAGGAACGAATTGGTAACCGACCATATCTGATGAGCCTCAAACTGATCAAGGACTTAGACTACATTTCCTTTGATGACAAAAAAGGCTTGCGTATCGGAGCTATGGCAAGCCTTCAATCTATTGCTGATTCGCCCGTGGTCAACGAGAAGTGTTCAATATTGGCAAATGCATGTCGCAAACTTGGTACACCCCAGTTAAGGAATATGGGAACAATTGGGGGGAACCTCTCTTGCAGGTTTGCTACGGCAGAATCAATTCCTGTGCTCATTGCTCTCGGCGCTGAGGTAGATATTGTGAATGGTGAGGGTAATAGAACGGTATTG
>Ga0105097_10001147_pt1 | contig 12521 bp, 9 predicted proteins | sample PPLLak12cMay2015_FD_87035 | JGI IMG/M metagenome (GOLD analysis project Ga0105097, IMG submission 87035) | Freshwater sediment microbial communities from Prairie Pothole Lake near Jamestown, North Dakota, USA - PPLs Lake P7 Core (1) Depth... | ecosystem: Environmental > Aquatic > Freshwater >... | reverse complement strand
GTTCTCGAAAAGCGTTCTCAGTTTTTAATCAAGTCCGGATGGCATAATTTCGCGCCAGCCGAACAGGAAACCTGCCCCCCGGAGGAACCTGAGAAAACTGATTCTCATTCAGATGAAGTTTTAGCGGGAAGTCAGCAGTCTGAGGAGGCGATTCCTTCCAAGCTTTTAGGTGAGCATAAAACGTTTGTTTCCAAAAAGAAATTAAAATTGAGAGCCGAGATGTCTGACCCCCACGAAAAAGCTTTGCTAATACGCAAAAGTGCGTCGGAAGAAAACAACGATGCGGCCCGGCTGGAGAAAGTGATTAACGACCAGAAAGAAAGCCTTGACAGGCAGGTTGCAGAATTTAAGGAAATGGCGGAAGCTGTGAAACAGGCTGCAATGGAACACTCTCAGCCGCTCGGCGAAACAATCAAAGAGCTTATTATGCAGGTCTCAGCCATCAGGGATTATGCACTTAATCAGCAGGAAAGAATCAAGAGACTTCAGGAAGGCTACGACTGGAATATAATCAAAAATTTCAGCCTGCGAGTTATACGGTGCATTGATAATATAAATGAACGAATCGAAGATTTGGAAAGCGAAGGTCTGGATGCATCTGGTCTCGACGAAATTAAAGAGGAGCTGATTTTCGGTCTTGAGTCGGGCGGAATTGAGCAATATCAGCCCCAGCTTGACAGCGATTACAGCGGGCAGGAGCGCGTTGCAGAAGCAGTTCAGGACAGGGAACCCTGCCGAAGCGAAGACCAGAGAGGAAAAATAGCACGAGTGCTGCGTCCGGGCTATAGGCATTTTATTGATGACCAGCACTTTAAGGTGGTCCGAACTGCAAGAGTTAAACTGTACGGTTAAATGTTAGTTTGATGTAACCGGGGAGTCTGAGTATGATTGATAAAGATAATAACATGCAAACAATAGCCGGCATAGACCTTGGAACGACATTTTCATCACTTGCAATCCTCAACGCCGTCGGCAAACCGGAGATAGTCCCGAATGCAGATGGTGACAGACTTACTCCGTCAGCAATTTATTTCGATGAGGAAAATCCGGATGTCGTCCGTGTAGGCCTGGAAGCCCTTAACTGCAGATACCTTAATCTCGACAGGTCCGTAAGGTGGGTGAAGCGCCACATGGGAGATGACTCCTATAAATTGAATATTGACGGCAGGGAATGGACGGCGGTCGAGTTGTCTGCTCTTATTCTTAAGAAACTCAAGGAAGATTGCTCTGTCGGCGGCAATAAAATTAATGATGTGATTATTTCAGTGCCCGCACATTTTGATGAGGTCCGCAGAAAGGCCACCATGGATGCTGGGACACTTGCGGGTCTCAACGTCATAGGAATTATCAATGAGCCTGTGGCTGCAGCTCTTTATTACGCAACCACCTCGACTGTATTCGGCAAAGTGCTGGTTTACGACATCGGCGGCGGAACTTTCGATGTGACAATAATGGATGTCAAAGGTCGGGAGATGAATATTATCTGCTCACAGGGAGACCATCAGCTCGGCGGTATAGACTTTGACAGGAAGATTCTTGAGATGCTCGAAAATGAGTATAAGGCCAAATTCGGTCTCCAGCTGATTAATTCGAATGAGGAGCGGGCCCGGTACGAGGACGAGGCTGAAGACATTAAAAAGACTCTTTCGAGAAGAGATGCATCGAGAAATATAATCTACGGACAAGCCGGAAGCATGAAGGTGGAAATCACACGCCAGATGTTTGAAGAGGCAGTTGCACCGCTTATGGCGAGGATCGATATCATGCTCGAAGTCGCCCTCGAGGAAGCGAAGCTCGAACCGTCGAAAATCGACAAGGTCCTGCTTGTCGGCGGCAGCAGCAGAATGCCGGTTGTTCGCCAGAGGCTCGAGAAGATGTTCGGTTTTCCGCCAGATGCAGCGGTCAATGTCGATGAATGTGTTACTATGGGTGCGGCCGTGCACGCCGGCCTTACGAAGTTAAGAGAAAATCCGGAAACTGTATTGCCGGGCATTGCATCAGGCTTGAAATCAATCAGCCTCACAGACGTATGCAATCACAGCTACGGCACGGTTTGTGCTCCTTTTAACGAAAAAACTGGAAGACGTGTCATAGAAAACCGTATCATTCTCAGGAAAAATACGCCGCTTCCCTGCCAGGTCACGAAAACTTTTTATACCGTTTCAGAGGGCCAGACAGACCTGGAAATTACAATAACGCAGGGAGAAGACTCTACGGTCGAGTTCGTAAATAAAATTGCTACACATCGGCTCAAACTGCCGCCCGGAAGGCCGGCCGAATGTCCCATCAAGGTCACTTACAGCTATGATGTGAACCAGAGAATGCACTGTTACTTTGAGGACGTTCAGTCGGGAAGGTCGCTCGAGGTTGAATTTTCCATGGACAAACAGGGAAATATGAAACTGGATGAGATAAAGAGGAAAGCCGAGCAGTTTGAATCCCTCAAGATTGAATAAAATGGCGACAGAACAATGCAGATTCGTTGTCTTAAAGATGTTAAGCTTTGGTTTTTGCGAAAGCTCAATGCGGGCAGCCTGAATAACATTTCTGCTCTCTCACAGCTGCTTACAAGCTGTGTCGAACTCACAGTTAATGACAAGGGGAAGGAACTTTTTCTTGTAAAGCTTCGCGGTTCGATACGCGCTTCATACAGCCTTCCTCGGACAGTCGTTCAAATTTTCCTTACAGACATAACCGAGGGGATAGAGCAGCCGCGGTTTGTTGCTGACAGTGCAAGGCAAAGGCAGGGCGGCAACGGCAGCCTGCCTGTTTTTTGTTATACAGGAGAACTGGGAAGGCTTCCTTCAGCAGTAACAGTCCTTTCTGACTGGACAACGGTGGCGAGCATAAACTCAGAGAGCATTGTGCTGCCTCGCAGCGGCTCCAGACTGCTGCAGTTTACAATATCTGTCTTGTCGGCGGAAAATTCACAGCGTATCGCAGCCGCCTGCTGCAACTTTAATTATGAAAACCGGCAGGATGGCTATCTCGACGAGAATGAAAATATTGAGCGGGCAAAAGTTCTGACTGTAACTCTTGCTTTTGCTGTAAGTGCCGCTGATAAAAATATGCCGGATTGCGAGGTCGAGCTTATCAGAAACTGGGCAAGAAGCAATGTGAATGCCTTCGATAAGTCCGACCGGGCAAAAAGACAGCTTGAAAAGGCCCTCAACCGCACAGTGCGTTTGCTGCAGGACGGCAGCCAGATTGACATTGCAAAAGTCTGCGATGAAATCGTCAGGATAGCACCTCCCGGAATGTGCAGCGACATTCTGGAGCTTTGTTTTTACGTTGCAAAAGCCAAAGGTGCTGTTTGCAGGCATGAGCTTGAATTTTTAAAAGACTTGTCTTTGCGGCTGGACATTGACAGCGAGCAATTTCAGATAATGACGGAGAAAATTTTGCCTCCTCGGCTATATCAGGAAAAAGATTCGAAGTTTATTCTCGGCCTTAATTCCGATATGACCACTGAACAGACCCGCAAACATCTCAATGAGCTTTATCGCCGCTGGAGCGCCCGTGTGACAAATTTCAATCCTGAAATCCGCACACAGGCCGAAGATATGTTAAACTTCATTGCCCAGGCAAGAAACGAATACGTACACTGATTATTCGAACCTGCGTTCTCTGCCGCGCGAACGGTCTCTACCTCTCTTATCTCCGCCGCGAAAACCGCCGCCTCGTCTGCCGCCGCCGCCACCGCCGCCGCCATGTCTCATCGGAGGTCTTGGCCTTGCCTCATTCACATTGACGACCTGACCCTTTATTTCCTTGCCGTTCATTTCAGCAATTGCATTCATTGCTTCTTGCTGCGTAGGCATCGTTACAAATCCGAATCCCCTCGATTCTCCGCTGAATTTATCCTTGATGATGTTTACAGATTCCACCTGGCCGAACGCAGAAAATGCCTGGCGCAAATCCTCTTCGGTGGCCTCACGCGACAAGTTACCGACATAGATATTCATTTCCTTTTCCTTAAAATCGCTGTTCTAAAACTTTTTTAACTCCGTGCAACTTTATGCAAGAAGCAATATTCGTTAGAAATGACGATGATTGGAAATCACGCTTTTCGGGAGGTATTGGTTATTTATCAATACACGCTCGTTTTATCATAATCATTTCTGTTCAGTAAATCGTCAATCATTATATTGATATTCACAGAATATGCAACAGATATTTTGTATTTTTAAAATTTATTCTTCTGCACTTTCAGCTGTTTTGGCAAATTTATTTTTCAGTACCCTGAAGCCTGGCCGTCCTTGCGAGACTCCGAAGCTCCGTAATAAACCTTGTTTTTACTGTCGAACATAATGGCCTGATAGCCGCCGAAGCTGTCTGGGGTCTTTTCGATTTTATGTCCCATTTTTTTCAGCTCTTCAATCGTTTTCTGGGTAAAACCGCTTTCCAAAGAGACAATACCGCCGTTTTTCTTTTTGTCGCCGGTCGGGTCGGTAGAGCCGGTGTGCTGCAGTCTCGGTGCATCACCGGCCTCCTGCAGGTTCATTCCGAAATCAATCATATTAAGGATAATCTGGACCTGTCCCTGCGGCTGCATATCCCCGCCCATCACACCGAAACTCATAAAAGGTTTGCCGTCTTTTGTAATAAATCCGGGGATTATCGTATGGAAAGGTCTTTTGTGCGGCTCATAGCTGTTCAGAAAGCCCTCCTGAAGATTGAATAATTCGCCCCTGTCCTGAAGAATAAATCCCAGACCGTCGGGAGTCATACCGGAACCCATTCCTCTATAATTGCTTTGTATCAGGGAAACCATATTGCCCCATCTGTCTGCAACTGTAAGATAAATTGTATCGCTTGTACTTGTATCGAAGCTGCCGGGCTCGAAATCATCCCGAGCTTTATTCGGGTCTATAAGCTGGCGTCGTTTTACGGCGTATTCTTTTGAAATCAATTCTTTGACGGGAATTTTATTGAACGCAGGGTCGGCATAATATTTTGCCCTGTCCTCGAAAACAAGTTTCTTTGCTTCGAGAAGGAAATGGAGATGTTCGGCGCTTCCGAAACCTTTCGATTTCAAATTAAAACCTTCGAGGATATTTAGCATCTGCAGCACAGCAATCCCCTGGCAGTTGGGAGGCAATTGCCACACATCGTAACCCCTGTAGTTCGTGCTGACAGGTTCGACCCATTCGCTTTTATGTTCCGCAAAATCGCGAAGGGTGAGGAATCCCCCGTTTCTCTTCATATAGTCTTCGATGGTTTTTGCAATCTCGCCTTTGTAGAAAACGTTCCTCCCTTTTTTAGCGATTTTTTCAAGCGTATCAGCAAGATACGGATTTCGGAAGATTTCACCTTTTACAGGCGCTTTTCCATTCGGCATAAAAATTTGCTCGAAGTTCGGATATTTTGACAGGGCTTTTACACTTCTTTGCCAGTAGTGTGCAATTAATTCAGTGACAGGAAAACCTTCGCGGGCATATTCAATTGCAGGTGCAAGATTTTTCTTCATCGGCAGTTTGCCGAATTTTTTGTGCAGTTCGAACCAGCCATCTACACAGCCGGGAACAGTGACAGGAAGAGGGCCGAGCGGAGGTATCTTTTCAATTTTGTTTTCTCTGAAGTAATCCATCGTCAGAGAATACGGAGACCTGCCGCTGGCATTTAAGCCGTAAAGTTTTTTTGTCTTTGCGTCCCACACTATCGCAAATAAATCGCCGCCTATTCCGCAGCTTACCGGCTCGACCAGTCCAAGTACTGCATCGGCGGCTATTGCCGCATCGACTGCAGTTCCGCCTTTTTTTAAGATATCAATCGCTGCCTGTGTTGCAAGGGGCTGGCTTGTTGCCGCCATTCCATTTTGGGCAATAACTTCTGAGCGGCTGGCAAACGGCAAGCCCGTTATCCGATCGAATCCACTAACATTTCCGTAAGATGCAAACATTAGAACGGCTGAAACTATGATTTTTTTCATTTCTTTACACTTTCATAAAAGGATTAATTCTGGCATAATTATAAGTTAAGTAAAAAGACTAAATCAACATGATAAAGCTTTGAAAATAATATTTTAGTATGAGCGAGAATATAAAAAAACAGATAGAAAAACTGCGGCGGGAGATAAGAAGGCATGATTACCTCTATTACGTTCTCAATCAGCCCGAAATCACCGACCAGCAATATGATAAGCTGTTCAATGAACTAAAACAGCTCGAAGAGAAATACCCGCAATACATAACAGCTGACTCACCGACACAAAGAGTGTCCGGAGAGCCTCTCGAAGGATTCAAATCAGTCCGCCACGCCATACCGATGCTCAGCATCGATAACACCTACAGTTCAGAAGAGTTGCGTGAATTCGATAAACGTGTGACCAAGGGGCTTGGAAAAGAAAAATACGATTATGTTGTAGAACTGAAAATCGACGGCCTTGCTGTGAGCCTGCGATATGAAAAAGGCATTCTTGTCACAGCAGCCACACGCGGCGACGGCGAACTGGGCGACGATGTTACCTCTAATGTAAGGACGATCAAAGCAATACCTCTTTCGCTGATTTCTGATGGAGATGTTCCTGATATCATAGAGGTCCGCGGCGAGGTCTATATGCCTACGAAATCGTTTCTTGAGCTTAACCGCCAGAAGGCCGACAAGGGAGAACCGTTATTCGCAAATCCTCGCAACGCAGCAGCTGGCTCATTGAAGCTTCTCGATCCGAGAATCACAGCTAAAAGGAATCTGGCATTTTTTTCCTACGCACTCGGCGAGGTATCGAAACCGATAGCTGATGATCACTGGCAGGTGCTGCAGAAATTCAAAAGATTCGGGTTGCCGGTCAATCCGAATATACGCAGGGCAAAAAATATCGATGAGGTAATCGAGATTTGCGACAGCTGGAGAGAAAAGAAATCTTCGCTTGACTATCAGATTGACGGTATGGTCATAAAGGTCAATAATCTTGTTCAGCACGATACTTTGGGTACTACCGGCCGGGCGCCGCGCTGGTGCATTTCGTATAAATTTCCTGCTGAGCAGGCAAAGACAATCGTCGAATCAATCGATGTGCAGGTCGGTAAAACCGGAATCTTAACTCCCGTTGCGAATCTACAACCTGTCCTGCTTGCAGGAACAACAGTCAAAAGGGCCAGCCTGCACAATTTCGACGAGATAGACAGGCTCGATGTCAGGGAAGGTGATACTGTTCTTATCGAAAAAGCCGGCGAGATTATACCGCAGGTCATCGAGGTGAAAAAAGAGCTTCGGCCAAAGGGAACTAAACCTGTCAAGCGGCCGGATAAGTGTCCCAATTGCAATGGGCCGGTTAAAAAAGATGAGAACGGCGTTTATATCCGCTGCCTGAATCGCAATTGTCTCGGCCAGTTAACTGAGCGTCTTAAGTATTTTGCGGGCCGCGACCAGATGGACATCGAAAATTTAGGTATAGCACTCATTGAGCAGCTGGTTGATACCGGCCTTGTGAAAAATTTTGCTGACCTCTACAGGCTTCAGAAGTCTGATTTAATTGAGCTTGAAAGGATGGCTGATAAAAGCGCGCAGAATGTCATCGATGCTGTCGAACAAAGTAAGACAAGGCCTTTGTGGCGCTTTATTGCAGCGATTGGAATCCGGCATATCGGAAGCCAGACAGCACAAATCCTGGCAGATAAATTCGGTTCGCTCGATAAACTGATGGCCGCAAGCCAGGAAGAGCTTCAGTCAGTTGAACAGATCGGGCCGATAGTTGCACAGAGCGTTTATGAATATTTCAGAAATGAAAACAATCGCCGGGTCGTTGAGGAATTATTAGCAGCCGGTGTCAGGCCTGCGCACGAAAGAATAAAACGAGAAGGAAAGTTTGCAGGAAAAACTGTTGTTGTTACAGGAACACTGCAGAACTTTACACGCTCGCAGGCCGAAGCTGCGGTAAGAGAGGCAGGGGGGAATGCATCCTCGAGCGTCAGCAAAAAAACAGATTTCGTTGTCGCTGGTTCCGACCCCGGTAGCAAGCTCGAAAAAGCGCAGAAATTCGGCGTAAAAGTCCTCAACGAAAAAGAATTTATGGAGCTTCTCGGAAAGTGAGTCTGAAAGTTATGGCGAAAATGATAATTGCCATTGTTGGAACTTACAGGAAGGGTGCGACGATAGATACAGCTGTCGATGAACTGCTTCGGGCGGCACAGCAGCAGGGTGCAAAGACAGAAAAAATTTTTCTGCTCGATAAAAAAATTGAATTTTGCACCAACTGCAGAATCTGCGTTCAAAAAGCAGGCCAAAAGAGAGGCGATTGTGTCATAGATGACGATGTCAGGCTGATACTCGACAAAATTGATTCTGCGGATGGAGTAGTTCTGGCGGCTCCTGTCAACTGGTTTAATATTACAGCCGTTATGCGTAAATTCATCGAAAGACTTCTGCCTTACGGTTACTGGCCGTGGGGTAAGGCTATGCCGAAAGGCAGGATAAAGAAACTTACTAAAAAAGCTGTTGTAATCACATCGAGCGGTGCGCCATCGTGGCTCGGCCGCATTTTTTTTCGAAACGCTCTTTATACCTTGAAGGCCGCAGCCAAGTGTTTCGGAGCCAGGCCCATAAAAATACTTTACTTTGGCCCGGCGGCTTTGACGGAAAAAGAAATCCTTTCACAAAAGAATAAATTGAAAGCTTACAATGCCGGAAAAAAACTGGCCTCATAAAAAATTTATGGAGTTGGCAATAAGCCTTGCCCGCAAGGGTATCGGTTCTGTTGAGCCGAATCCCGCGGTAGGCGCTGTTTTAGTAAAGAATGGCCGCATAATCGGCAAAGGATGGCACAAAAAATTCGGCGGTCCGCATGCAGAAATAAATGCCATTAGTGACTGCAGGAAAAAAGGATTTAACCCGGCAGGTTCGACAATGTATGTTACGCTCGAACCCTGTTGTCATTTCGGCAAGACTCCTCCCTGCACTGATGCGATAATCAAAGCAGGAGTTAAAAAAGTTGTTGTTGCTGTGATTGATCCCTCGCCTCACGCAAAAGGCAAAGGAATAAAGCTATTAAGAAAAGCTGGTGTTGAAGTTCAGACAGGTCTTTGTAAAAAGCAGGCGGAAATCCTAAATGCGCCATTTTTTAAGAATGTTACTGCTGGCAAGCCCTGGATAATTATCAAATGGGCACAATCGAGAGACGGTTTCCTTGCTTCGAAAAAAACAAAGTGGATCTCTAATAAAAAAAGCAGAATCGATGCCCACAGACTGCGGCGCAGGATCGATGCAATAATTGTGGGAATAAATACTGTTATTGCTGATGACCCTCTATTGATAGAAGTGCCTAAAAGGAAAGATAGAAAAATAACGAGAGTTGTCCTCGATTCTAATTTGCGGATACCTCTAAATTGCAGAATTATTAAAACAACAAATAAGTCTCCTGTCCTTATTATCACCAGCAAAAAGACAATCAAAAAAAATTTCGAAAAGGCATCCCAAATCAGGCAAAAAGGAGCAGAAATTTTAACTGTTCCCGTAAAAAATGGTCTTTGTGACATTAATTATTTAATAAAGGAATTGAGCAAACGCCGCTTTCAGCAGGTCCTTATCGAAGGAGGCTCGGCTGTAATAAATTCATTTCTTAAAACAGGTTTGGCTGATGAGATTGTTGTTTATATTGCATCATCAGTAATTGGCCCTAATGGAAAAGCCCCAATCAAAATAGCCGTTGACGAATCAGCACACAGATTGTGCCTGCATCTTACGGAGATAAAAAAGTTCGGTGACAATTGCCGCCTAAGGTATATTCGAGGCTGAATTTCAGGTTTTTTCGGGAAAAACAATTGCTTTTAGGGGGTAAATAGGTTATAATATTTAAATAATTTGGCTCTCGAACAAATTAACAAATTAACTTTCGGAGGATTGGAAAATGTCTCCAACAAAATGGTTATTGGCGGAAATGGTGCGAAAAAATTCCTTTGTTCCTTTTTTTGTAATAGTTATTTTCTTTTCAGCCGTCCAATTCGCAAAGGCAGACGAGGTTGTGAAGGTGCCTTTGAAGGTCAATGTCCTCAAGGGCGTTGAAATCACGGATGAAAAGATAAAAGAGCTTGTCAAGGAGGCCAATAAGATTTTAAAACAGGCCGATGTGGCCTTCGAGGACCCGAACATTTCAAGGAATGTCAGCGATGAGAACAACAATGATGACAAGATACAGAATGGAGAGGATAACAAGCTCGATGAAGCCGGACAAAAAGAGCTTAATGATACTTACGGAGCCGGTCAGGGTGTCAAGGTCTATATCACAAACCAGGTCCACGATAACAACAATACCAACGGCTGTGCGCCTCATGTTACCGAAGATGCCAATGGAAACCTTCAGGGCAAACCTGTAATTTATTTGAAAAACAGGCCTGCTGATTCTGATAAGGAAAAAGGTTCAACTCTTGCCCATGAGGGTTGTCATGTATTTACTCTCGGCGATGCAGAAATCATTGATGTTAATTTTATCTGGCCCTTCTGGAATATCACAATATCGGATTCCAATGGTCACGTAAATGATCCCAATAACCTTATGTATCCTTATGGTAAATATACTAAAGACGGCAATTCTGTGCCGAGAGGGACAGGTCTGACGGAAGCTCAGAAAAATGAAATTAAAAAAGGTGCGAAACGGCACGCAACAAGAGCAAAGACCGTTACCAAATCACCTCGTAAAAGTACGGCTGCTCCGGTTCATGATGTCCCTGTTTTCTTTATTCACGGCGGGTTTGTTGATGATATGTTCGAGCCGGGAATTTTTAATCCGTTTTCAGATTTGGGGGCGGGATTTTTGTATGCAGAAAATCCGGCTGCCAATCTTCAGATCAGTCTTCTGACAGAAGGCCTGTATTATTCGACAGTACCTCCTGAAATGGAATTTATAATGTATATGATTGCAATGAATACCGACAATGATGTTGCAACTGGTGTTCCTATGGCAGGACTTCCCGGTGCTGATGTCTGGATTCAGATAAGGCTTTACGGTCATCATCCCGGCGGCAAAGTAATTGCAGAGCTGCATTACCCGGCTTCGGGTGACGCAATTAACCTGCCCTTCTGCTCCACTCAGAGAATATCGAAGATAATAGACAAGACAGAATATCCAGAGCCTCCTGAAAGAATTGATTATGTTGACGGTGTTTATCTTGAGGTGCCGATGCCTCTGCTGAAAATAACAGCAAACCAAATACCATCGTATGTTGTCAGTCAAAATATGCAGAGCGGCGAGCATGATGAAGCAGGATTTACCTGGCAGCTTTATGATTATAGCCAGCCTGTTTTCAAGCTGCTTACACCGAGGATTGAGCCGGGACAATTGGTTGATTTTGTAGGGCATAATTACAAACCCTTCGAGCCGGTTGAGATAAAAATCGATGGTGATATAGCCGCTATAGTTCCTGCTGGGCCTGATGGTTCGATTCACGGCACGATATGGCTTGACCCGTCTTTCTTTGTTTTCGATGTGGACGATGAATATTATGATTACTTTTTCGTGACAGCAAGAGAGGCTTTTGGCGGCAGAGAGGACTTTTCAATCATCGAGCTTGTGCCGAATGTCGCGGATATTTTCGCGGACAGGGTGGTTAACTTCAGGGATTTAGCAGTCTTTGCGGACAACTGGCTTATCGGATTTTAATTCGGATTATTGACTGATGCGAGATTTCAAAAAGGGGCTGTTATCATTAACAGCCCCTTTATTATGGAACACTGCCGAGGTATCAGCAAAGTGTATAGTTATGAGTTATTCTTTTTCCAAAAGGACGCTCATTTGTTGAGTGATTTTGCCGGGCAGAATCGTAATTATTTTCTCATAAGTTTTGTAACCAGAAGCTTTTACAGCAATTTTATGCTGGCCTGGTTCGAGATATAACTGCAAACGTTCTGAGCTTCCGATAAAAGCGTCGTCGAGATAAATTTCCGCCCACTGGTAAGGACGATAGTTTTGTTCATCTCCCGCTCCAATATGGATTGTTAAGTTGCTTCTGTAAGGTTCTTTAGTGGAAGGACTTACATCTACAGACACTTGTTTAGTTGCTACGACAGGAACGGCGGGGACGGAATCTTTTGAAAGCTCTCTTTTTTCTGAACTTACAAGTATGCAGCCGGAAAGGAAAAATGCCAGGCTGCATATTGTCAGTAACTTTTTCATATCATTATCCTGTAAAACGTTAATTAATAAAAAAGTCTATAAAGCCTTGCCTGGTTTGAGGTTAGAGTCTGCATTTCTAATCCTGCTTTCTAACTCAATAGACGTCAGAAATGCGGATTCGTTACAGAAATTCCGGGATTTTGCGGAAAATAAATGAAAAATCAGTGTAAATATTTTTATGTGATTGAAATAAAAGACCGGCACCGTTAAATGTTTTTCCTGCTGAAAAGGCTGCGGTTAAATTAATTTATAGATGTCGCTATAAGTTCATAAGTCATTGCAGCCAAACAACATAACGGTGCCGGTTTTATGCGGCATAACACCAAAATATAATGTAACCTCAAAGGAAGGTCGTTATAATTTCTATAAAAACGATCCTTTTCACTACTCCTCGAACCAATGTCAACAGGGTGTC
>Ga0105097_10001142_pt1 | contig 12537 bp, 10 predicted proteins | sample PPLLak12cMay2015_FD_87035 | JGI IMG/M metagenome (GOLD analysis project Ga0105097, IMG submission 87035) | Freshwater sediment microbial communities from Prairie Pothole Lake near Jamestown, North Dakota, USA - PPLs Lake P7 Core (1) Depth... | ecosystem: Environmental > Aquatic > Freshwater >... | reverse complement strand
TTTTTACGAAAGACAAATTATAACAATTTGTCCCTTAAAATGATATAGGACAATAAATTTTTTTCTTGAAATATAAACCTGCTATTGCCAAAGCAATAACATACGGAAAATAAATTTAAGTGAAATATGTTGTCTTATCAGGCTTTTTATTTTAGAATCAGCAGAAAACGGGGCGTAGCGCAGTTTGGCTAGCGCGTTGGACTGGGGGTCCAAAGGTCGCAGGTTCAAGTCCTGTCGCCCCGATTATTAAAAGGCAATATGAAAGTCAGAACGGCAGTGGACAAGCTGAAAAATCCGTCCCCGCGAGGCGATATGACATAGACTGGATGCGGGTACTCGGAATGATGGTAGTATTTTTGTTTCATTGCAGCCGCTTCTTTGACATGGAAGGCTGGCATGTTAAAAGCACGCGGACAAACCCCCTTTTTTGATGTTTTCATCGTTTTCACTGTACAGTGGATGATGCCGCTGTTTTTCATTATCTCCGGAACCAGCGCATATTATGCTTTATCACACCAGAGCTAGCCCCAATACCTTACCTCGCGAGTCAAGCGGCTTTTAGTACCGCTTTTATTCGGAATCTTCGTTGTAATTGCACCGTGGCAGGTTTATCTTGAGAGAATAAGCCGCAACCAGTATTCAGGACCATTCTGGCAGTGGTACTGGCATGATTACTTCAGAGGTTGGTTCGGATTCGGCGGCAACTTTGCCTGGATGGGAGTCCATTTATGGTATCTGGAGTTTTTGTTCGTTTTCTCGGTGATTACCTTGCCGCTGTTCCTGCATTTCAGGTCACCTTCTGGTGTTAGGATGTCTTCGGCATTGTCCCGGTTCCTGAGCAAACCTGGAGCCATATTTCTGTTGGCAATTCCGATTATTGTCTGCGGATTTATTTCCAAGATCCCGTCCATCGAGAAAACCATTCTCGGCGAAGAAGGCTTTGGCGGATGGAGTATCCTTCCTTATTTAGCCATGTTCCTCATTGGATACCTGCTTGCCTCAAATAATGATTTTACGAACGCGATGGAGCGACATCGAATCGTCGGGCTACTGATGGGTATTGGCTTGTTTTTCCTTGGCTTAATACTTTACATGGCAACAAAACAGTGGTCATCACTGACTCGCATGCTTGTAATGATTCCGCTTAGAAGTGTACTCTGCTGGTCATGTCTGATTACATTCTTTGGTTTCGCAAGCCGACATCTGCGCTTCAGCAACGGTTTTCTGAAGTATGCGAACGAAGCCGTACTCCCCTTCTACATTCTGCACCAGACGATAATCCTCACCATTGGATATTATATAATACGGCTTGATACAAATCTTTTTGTGGAGTACTTGATAATCCTGTTTATATCTTTTGCCGCTATCATAGTGATATACGAACTGCTCATCAGACGAAGCAATTTCTTGAGAATCCTGTTCGGCATGAAAAAACTACCCTCAGCGAAACCTGTGCGGATACCGCAAATTTAACTAAAAAGCTTTTTGATATTCAAGTGATGAAAAACACATCATACTTCTCGAAAAAAAATATTCTTCTTTTATATTGCTCGAAGATTTTTTTCTCATTCAAAGAAGATAGTTTCATTTGACAAACAAAGGTAACGCCAGAAAGTGGACAAATATTGCTCGATTTTACATAAGGAAAATTTGACTTGGGAAGGCGGAGGGGGCTTATAGAAAATGGTAAAAAATGACGATATATAGAAAGATGGAATTTTATCATTAAAAGAAGGAAGAAGCGAAAATTATATCTTTTTACATGGAAAACATAAGTCTTTGAAAGGCCAGAAGATATGAAGATGCTGGAGATAAAGAAGAAGGCAAGCGCATTGGGCATTAAAGATGGTAAACTGTCAAAGGAAGACCTCATTCACGCCATCCAGAAAGCGGAAAATTATACACCTTGCTATGGTAAATCGAATGGCCACTGCCCATATTCTAACTGCTGCTTCAGGGACGACTGCATAAGAAACAATTAACGCAAATTAAACTATCTCGAAAAAAATATTAGAGAAGTTGCAACGACTGAAATATACCGGGGAATCGGAGGATTTTGTTGACATCTCGGCGTTTTCCCTTGGTATGTTCAATAATCAGAGCGGATGTGTCTGGAAAATTTCGGCAAAAGCTTTTAATTTTTACCTGCGACATAATCATAAATGCTGTTGAAAGTGCATCAGCATTTGCAGCAGAATCAGCATAAGACCAGGCAGCAATTCGACCTGCAACAGGCAAGCCTGTTCGAGGGTCAACAATGTGTTCGGACTTTTGAATACCAGATGAGCTTACAGAACCATTTTTCAGGTTCCATCGAGTAAAAATTTTGCCTGTTGCAGGATTAGTAAATGTCAGCGGCCAGCCGTCAAGAATATCGGGGAAACCAAGAGCAAGGACAGTGCTCGAACAGCTTAATAGTGCTGCTTTAATATCCCAGTCGGCTAGAAGAGCAGCCATTTTATCGAGGGCAAATCCTTTGCCGATTCCTCCAAGGTCAACATTGACTGCACTCGAAAGCATTTTTACAATATGTTTTTCACGATCAGTCTCGATGAGATCCATACCTGTTTTCTGAATTATTTCGGATTGCAGTGCGTCATCAACAGAAAGGTCAATAAGCAGCCCGATGGTGACATCGAAGGCGCCTTCGGTCTGTTTAAATAATTCAGATGAAAGGCATAGGCATTCGAATGCTTCAGGTCCGACGACAAGGGATTGTCCCGGCTGCAACAAATTAATTTGGAATATTTCGCTATTTTCAAGAAATCTGCTTAGCTTGGATTCGAGCCTGTCGAGCAGCTCAAAGGCTGCGAAAGAAGCCTGCTGAGCAAGAGAAAAATCTTTGGAAACAATAAATACTTCAAAGGTGGTTGCCATCGCTTCATGTGAGAATTTATGAAGGTCGTGGACCTTTGAAATATCCGAAAGCGGACAACCGGATGGATAGGATTCAATCATAATTGATTTTTTCTGCGAGGTCGCTGGTAACAAGGCCGAGCAGCTCTACGCCGGGCCTAAGAGTCATCGAATCGAACAAAGGAACATAAAGATGCTGCTCTCCGGGAGGCGGCAGCTCATAAAAGAAATTCGCAGCATCTTTTTCGAAGCCGGCAGAAATAATAAAAATCTGGGCTGGTTTCACAGAGGAATCGAATTTTTTATAGTAGCCTGTATTCGGAAAGGAACGCAGATACCAGGGAAGAGGCCAGTAATTCTGCGAAACAATTACATTAATTCTTACCTGGTGACCATCAAGTGAGGCAGCGGCTATTTGCTGGAAACGGTCACGGAGAACAAAGATATCTTTTGAGGTATGGGCATAGACATAAGGATTGGCGGGGTCTGCATAATACATAAAGCTCGAGACATAAGACTGGAGTGCCAGACCAAGCAAGCCGAGAGAAAAAAGCAGGACCGTTAGAACTCTAATTAAAGGCCTTGTGAAGTAGCTGATGATTGCAGAAATTGCAAATCCTGCCATTAGAATCATACCGAAAAAAAAGCTAAGCAGACACCAGGGGGTTTTGTATGGCATAAGACAATATATAACAGTCAGGACAAACGTATAAAAGCTTATAAAACGCATCAGATTGATATCGGAATCCTTCGGGGCTTTTGCTACAGCGGAAAGAACAAGACAATAAAAGGCAAGAAGAAGGATAAGTGACTCGCTGACGACAGGAATGGAGCCATTAGCGGGCCAGATAAGAATTCTCAGGTAATAATACCACGGGTGCGAATGGATATTATTTTCGAAACCCCTGACCAAGTAATTTCTATATGTTGAAACTGAATCTGCTATGCCTTGGGGATTTTTAAAAAACGAGGAGTAAAAAACCACAGATACAATTATCGCTGATATAATGAAAAGCAAAAAATGCACCGGTCTTATTATTTTAAAAAATGGGAGCCGCTCTGATGCAGGCTTTTCAATGCGAAGGAGAAGGCAGGCAAGAAGCATTGATACAAAGGCAAGGACAGATGTTTCCTTTGTGGCAAACATCAGGCCGGCAGAAAGGCCTCCGAAGATGGCCCAAAATATATTTTTGCATTTAATATATCTATAGGCACAAACAACGAGAGCAAAGGCAAAAAAAACGAGGAGCATTTCATGGATATAATAGCGACTGTAGAAGACAAAGGCAGGGGAAACCGCTGCAAGTAAAGCGGTAAAAACAGAGGCGATTTTTCCAAGTCCGTCTGAAATCAGATAAACAAGCAATATCAGGAGGATTCCAAAAATGACAGGAACTATCCGCAACGCAGCCTCGCTAACCTGTGAAATTTTGGAGTATTTGTGCAGCCGGGCGAGAATAAGGGAAAAATAACTTAGAGTCGGGCCATGAAATTCTTCGGGATTATAGGTATAGTTTTTTTCTTCGAGCAATTCGCCAAACTTTATGGCATTGACGGCCTCATCGGCATGCATGGGCCGCAGGTCAAGCCCCGGCAGCCGCAAAAGAAGAGCAACGCCAGCAGCAAGGACTATAAGAAGGCACCATTTTAACGATAAGTTCATTTGGCAGGCTTACCATAAACATCGACTTCTATATAATTATTAAGCTCATTGCCGGTATTACCGCTGCTGTATAAACGGACGTATCGTGCCTTTACGCCTTTGCCGTCAATGAGCCTTCCCTCATTGGTTTCTGTGTAGTTCATATTTGTTCCAATGCCCAGTCCCGCTGAATTATCAATATCATTATTGAAAAGCGTATTAACGCCTGTGATGAAATCCTGGTCTTGTGCAGTCTGAACGATGACGTCGAAATAGACACGCGGCTGCTTATGATAGTGCCAGACGCAAATAGCATAAATGTTGTATTCATTTTGCAGGTCGATGGTGATACTTTTAAGCCCGGGGCCTAACTCGATATAACTGCCGTCGGTGGCCTCTTTGTCTCCATCGGTAATCATTTCGAGTTCGCCGATAATTGGTTCTTCATTAAAACCTATAATGGGTTTTTTGAGAGCAACATTTGTTGTGCCTTCCGGAACAAAAAACTTATCTCTTTTCTGCCCTGCTGCCCGAGCTTTCTCGAGGTTGGGAACAGAGATATTTTGCGGAGTCCCCTCGAATAGCGGTTTTGGCAATGAGATTTGCAGTTCAACCATACCACTAGCAGGCTTGATGGCTTCGTTATTCTGAACAGACGGATTAGAATTTTCATTTTTCGGCGGCGGCTGGGGCTGCTCGGTTTTTTTACAGGAACAGACAAACAACTGACTCATTAAAAAAATAAACAAAAAAATACTTACTCTTGCGACAATTTTATGGTTCATAAGAATTTCCTTTTAACAGACCTGCTCAAAAAATGCAGGTTAAACACTAAAAACACCGAATATTATACGTTAAATTTGCACTTTGGTGTTAAATTTACCAATTTTTACCACAAAAGGAAAGCACTTGTCAACAATTGAGCTAAAAAAGGCCCAACTGCGACTGTAAAATGCTCAGCCAGTTAGAGTATGCGTTTTGGTATGCTTTCTGGTGAGTTTTATCGTGTTCAATGACCTTTTGGCGATCGAGACCAACAAAGGCTTCTTTGTAATTGGAATAGATACCGGCACCAATGCCTGCGCCGCGGGCAGCACCCTGTGCGCCATCGGTATTGTAAAGCTCGACGATGGAACCTGTGACGGAAGCGAACGCCTTGGCAAAAAGCGGGCTAAGAAACATATTGGCATTTCCGGCTCGGACGGTCTTTATCTCAACGCCGACTTGATGCATAATCTGGAGGCCGTAATTGAGGGCGAAGACAATTCCTTCCTGAGCAGCGCGGAGGAGATGAGATTTTGTGTGAATATTAAAATTCAAATTATAGATGGATGAGCCGATGTCTTTGTTGTCCAAAGTCCTTTCAGCACCATTGCCATAAGGTAAAATAACGAGGCCATCGCAGCCGATAGGTGCTTTCGAGGCCAAATCATTAATCTGAGGATACGACAAGCCATCGGTAGCATTATGTTTTAACCAGCTGTTGAGGATACCAGTCCCGTTAAGACACAAAAGGACTCCGTATCGCGGCGAGGAAGCTGAATGATTGACGTGAACGAAGGTATTGACACGGGATTTTTTATCGTAATCATTTTTTTCTGTGATGCCGTAAACAACACCTGAAGTGCCTGCGGTAGCGGCAATCTCACCGGGATTTAATACATTAAGGGAGAGAGCATTATTTGGCTGGTCGCCCGCCCTGTATGAAACGGGAGTGCCGGATGAGAGGCCAAGCTGCTGAGCAGCATCTTTAGTAAGCAGACCCTGTATAGAAAATGTCGGGACTTCAGAGGAAAGAAGGTCGGGATTAATTCCGTAATAATCGAGAAGTATTTTTGCCGGTGATTGTTTTTTGAAATCCCAGAGTATGCCTTCGGAGAGACCCGATGGAGTGGTTTTAATCTCGCCTGTCATTTTCATTGCGATGTAATCGCCGGGCAGCATAATTTTGAATATTTTTGAGTAAACATCAGGCTCATTCTCCATAACCCATTTGAGTTTAGAGGCAGTGAAATTGCCGGGCAGATTGAGAAGGTTTTTAAGGCACTTTTGCGGGCCAATTTCAGATGCGGCTTTTCGTCCGATTTCAACCGCCCTGCTGTCGCACCAGATAATTGCTGGCCTGAGAACTTCGAGATTTTTATCTACAACGACAAGACCGTGCATCTGATAGGAAATACCGACAGCTTTTATCGATGAAGGTTCGGCCTTTGCCTGTGAAATAACCTTGTGAACGGCAATAATACAATTGTCCCACCAGATTTTGGGGTGCTGTTCGGCCCAGCCTTTGATTTTTGCGATGATTTCAAGCTCTTTTTCAGGTGAAAAGGCGGAGGCCAAAACCTTTCCGGTTTCAGCTTCCATCAGGGTTGCTTTTATCGACGAACTTCCTACATCAAGACCCAACAAGAGGGACATTTAATGACCTTTAAATACTTAACAAGCCAAATAATTTTTCATCAACCGTGTTATTATTTAACTTGAATATTACCCAAAATCAAAGAAAGAATAATAAGGGCGATACACAAAGGAATTAAGAGCTTTATACTTTTTTGTATAGTTGAACCCTTCGAGAGATTTCCGATAGCCTTCGGGACAATAACGGCACCAGCAAGCCCAACAGCAAATATTAAACCGAAAACACTGCCAAAATTTTCCGGATATTTTGAATTCATAACGCCTACCAAGGTCGGGAAACAGGGGGCGAAGGCAAGGCCTGCACAAACCGACAGAGCGCTTGTCCAGATTGCCCTGCTTTTCATCATAGCCAAAATAACCAAAGCAGCAATCAGGGCAGCACCGGCCACAAACCAGTGGCCGTTATTGGTAATAGCGCCAATCTGACTGCTGATGAGACGGCCGGCCATCATAGCTACGGCGAAGGCTGAAAGCATCTGCTGAGACGTTGCATCTACAACAGAACTGTCCAGAGACGGCAAATCTCTTGTGATAATTTCCTTTCCATAGGAAGGCAGCCAGTTGCAAAACGAAGATTCAAGACTGATGTAGCAGAACAGCGCAAGGGCAGCAATTAATACAGCAGGCTCTTTGAGCAGAGCAAAGGCGTCCGCAATGGAAAATCCGGCTTTTACCTGAGGATATTGAGCAATAAGCGCGAGAATTACAGGAAGAACCGCGATAACAGCCAAAACCGAGACAGCATTTTCAAAAGAAATTTTCCTGAACAGGAAGCTGACAATCAATGGGGTTATAAAAAGACCGAGACCGAAAAAGACATTTCCGAGATTGCTTGCAGCAGCAGGGTTCTTGCCGCCAAAAAGCACAACCGGTATGAGTGTGTTGCCGGCAGTATTAAGTGCCATAGCACCAAAACCCAACAAGAGACAGCCGATAAGCACAGCACCAAAATTCTTTCCCCGTGCAATAAGAAAGATGCATACTCCTGTTATGACAAAACCCAAGACTGCGACAGGCTTATAGCCGAACTTATCAACGACCACGCCTGTAATCAGGGATGCAACGAGGCACATAAGCATAAAAGAGGAAATGAGAGTGCCGAACTTTCCCTTGTCGATACTCAGGCGGGGCATCAGCTTGATGCCTATCGAGCCGAGCAGCGAGAAACACATTCCAAGCCCGAACACACATAATAAAGCAACTATCTTATCCATAATTAACTCTCCTTAAAATCCTGTTTAATCTTAAATCTTATCGATAAAACGGTATAAGCAATTACAATAACGGCGAAGGCAAGGGCGATATAGCGGTGGATATCGGCCAGTAATTCCTGCCAATCGGTGCCGAAGAGCTTAAACATACTCAGGACGATTGAGAGGATTAATGGAACGGCAAGAATGAAGATAAGCCAGAAACATATTTTTCGCAACAGCTCGGTACTATCGGAAGGCTGCCCGCAGAACGGCTGAATATTAAGAAACCTTTGCAGACGAGGCAGATAATTTTTATCGAAGCGGAAACTTTCCACCCAAAAAAGAGAAAGGGCCGCAAGACAAACCGCTAAAACGGCACCGAAGGTAACATGGATAACGAGAAAGTAGCCTGATATTTCCAGATTGTAAAGAAGACGCTGATAAAAGCCTGTTGCGGCAAGAACGAGAAACGAAAATGCCGTCAGAAGAAAGGTAAGCTTCTTAATAACACCGAGAAAGGTGAGTTTCTGCTCAATCAGGAGCAGAGAAAAAACGTGAACGCACTTTCTAACTAAACTAACCGGAGACAATCGGCGAGGACGGACAACTGGAAACAGAATGCATTGCACTAAAAGTGCTGCAAAAAGACAGGCAAAAACGATTATAGAAATTATTTGAAACATTTTATCCTTCAGACAGCCATTTTAAAAATCTATTCATCGCCTTCAAGCCATAAAGGAGCAGGACAAATCCCAAAATAGCACTGCATAAAATTGTTATTAACTTCATCCAGGGGCGAAATACAAAGCTAAAGGCAAAAAACTTGTAGTATGTCGAGTCGATGTCCTGAAATTCGTACATTTTTTTATTAAGCTTCTTTTCTGCAGGCAGAGGCGAATCAACCTCTACATCGCCGAATGAGAAGGCAGCATCTGTAGAATGACAATCCTGGCAGCGGCGGACACCGAGGCTTTGCGAAGACGGGCGGACATTATGTGCAATGGGCCAAAGGTATGGTTTTGCAATTTGGTGTTCGAACACGTTAAGTTTTTCGTTTTCGAGAGAGCGGACTTTGCCGCCGCAGATATAAACCGGATGACCATCTGTGACAACGGAAGAGAGCGTCTTGATGGCGGTTATTATCTTTTCATCATTCATCGGCGGCCAGTCATCGATGCGAGGTATTCTTCCTTCACCGATGACGCCGGATATTGTTTCGCGCACAAGCTCAATATTTAGCGGCTCGATTTTTTCATCTTTCATAACTGCCCAGAATGCAGGCCAAAGAAGATTGTGCGGAGCGATTTTGCCGTTCGAATCTTTCGCAAAGACAACTGAAACGATGTGCGGAAGAATATAATCGTTTGCATCGGCTCCGTAAGTACCGAGGGCGTGGGCGCGGGATGTTTTGACACGGCCTGTTTGCATATCAGGCCAGGGACCGGAGTGACAAGCAGTGCAGGAAAGCTTATCAAAATGAATGGGAGGTATTCCTGGATGCTTTGGCAATGGAGCTGCCAGGTATCCTGCAGAAGGGACAGGTTTTGATTTGTCACCGAGATGACATGCTGTGCAGGAGACAGCCGAAGCATAAGGATTGGAACTTGCGAGTGATTCACCTTCGTAGCTTCTGATTATATTATGTTCGATTGAGTTAAAATGACAGGAGACACAGGTTAAACCAGCAGCAAGATGAATATCTGCATTAAGCTGTGATTGTTTCGGCTCAATGACGTTTCGGGTGTGACAGAAGTTGCATCTGGAGTCGAGGATATTTTTAGAGACTTCGAAAAAGATGCGATTTTTATGGTCAAAGATATTTTTATCGTAATAAATGACCGGCGCATCAGGTCCATACTCCGGCATAAGGGCCGGTGCATTAAAGTCGTAGCCGGAAGGAAGTTTTGCGACCATTCCGTCAACGGAAGCAAATTCACTTGCGGAAGCAGCAGCCCATCGCCAGTTCTGACGGGTAACCTGGTCGGCGAAATCAGCCTGATCGTACGCGGAGTTACGGCTGTGACAGGCAAGGCAGTTAATCTCAAGTTTTCCTGCAAGCTGCTGACGGATTTGTTCATCGGGGTCAAGGCTTACTAATTCACCGCTGCCGCCTCCGGGCATCTGGCGTCCGAAAACGAGTGTAAAAAGCCAGGGGCTAAGACCTAATTGCTCGGGCTTAAATGTCCCCGGCCAATTGCGATACGAAACAGGAATCTGGGTGGCTGTCGAAGCATCAGCAAAAATCCAGGGCTGGCCGGGCCTGCCGGGATTGACATTCGGGTCAACAGCATTAAAGTGCCATCCGCCGCGAATCTTCCTGTAGTCGTGACAATCTCCACAGGTGGCACGCGTTGAAAAAGGAGCAAGTGGATTATCGGAGGGAAGAATTTTGCGGCCTCTTTCATCGAGCAATGGAATAAGATGGACAGCTTCGGTCAGAGAGCCGCTATTGATATCACCGATGAAACGCTGTTCGGTACCAGCTGCAGCGAAGCCGCTAAATATCAACAGATAGAGAACAGAATTGCAGAGAAATCCTTTTTTCAAATAATGACAATCCTTTATATTGCTGCGAATTCTTCGGGTTTAAACATTAACTTTTTGGCTTCAGCGACAGCCTCATTAACTTTTAACACAGTAACAGCGGTTTCATAACCTATATCAGCAGGACAATTAAGCTTTTCTGTGCCTCTGACGGCATTAAAGAAATTCTCAAGGTGCGGCTGATGATAAGGCTTGCTAAGGATTATCGGCAAATCATATCGCGGCGGCACAGGAGATTCGCGAACATCAACGATGGCTCCGCTTTCGGGGTCGATGATCTGCGGACACAGGCAATCTTTGATGCATTTTTTCTTGGCTTCTTCGAGACACTTGATTTCCGCATCACACTGTTTGTAGAGGACGCCGTTACTTACCCATTTGTCCCATTTTTCGGCAGCAACCCACGTCTCACGGTAAATGCTTCCGCGGTTCGAAGCCTCGGAAATTACGAGAGTGCCTTCATCGCCCATAAAACTTTCGAAGTAACCATTGCTGCTGTTTGTGGTGCCCGTTTGATAAAAGGCACGGACAGGCCCTGCGGGAGTCTGGTATTCATAGACAGCAAGAACAATATCATACCACTGATGTGTTTTCGTATCGTAATAATCAGTCCCTCCGGAAGCGATGACAGAGACCGGCCGAGACTTCAGAAACCAGTTGTAGATATCTATCTGGTGAGAGCCAAGGTCAACGATTGGACCGCCTCCGAGGTTTTTAAACCAGCGCCAGTTCAGGAACTGGTGCATAGATTCAAAACCATTTTTTTCAAGAGTTGCCTGGTCAATGTAATATTTTTGCGGGATGTCACGGTCGAGGCAGGCCTGCTTGCTTCTGTTCCACTGTCCGTTGATTGTCGTAATTCTCCCGAGAAGCAGCGACTGCTCGATAATTTTTTCGTAGGCATAGATATATCGCGGATTGCTTCGTCGCTGGTGGCCGATTTGGAGGAGTTTGCCGGTTTTTTTAGCAGCTTCGGCCATTTTTCTTGCGCCGTCGAGCGTATTGGACATTTCCTTTTCACAATAGACGTGCAGGCCGGCTTCGAGGCAGGCGACAGTTTGAGGGCTATGCCAGAAATCCGGAGTCGCGATAATGACGGCGTTGAGGTCTTTTTCCTTATCCAGCATCTCTCTGAAATCGACATAATCATTGTGCGGATGTTTATAGGTATCGAGGAACCGCGACTGATTTTGGAGGTTATAGCTTGTCCAGATATCGCAAAGGGCCTTGATGCGTATGCCGGGAATTTTTACACAAGACTCGAGAAGAATTCTGCCCTGAGAACCAGCACCGATAAGAGCGACATTAATATCATCGCCTTTTGAGACTTCAGCGGCAAGGGCAGAAAAATTGGGATTAATAATAAGAGTCGCCCCTGCAGCAGCAGATGACAGGATAAAATCACGGCGGCTGAGTTTCGGTTTCGATTTAATTTGTGTCATAAACAAAAAACTTTCTTCAAAAAACTATTTACAGTCCCGCTTACGCAGTAATAACAACAAATAAAAATTATTTAATTTATTCGACTTTCCATTCATAAATACCTGATGACCACTGCGGCTGGAGAACAACCTCCAGACGAAGGGCATCAGTCTTAACAGGCTCGAAGGAAACCTTGTTGAATTTTTTAACTTCGACTCCATAGGTGCCGGAAGCGCTAACCGGTTTCCACTGTCCATCTTCCCTGTAAAGTACCTTCCAGGATGCAGGCACGCGGCATTCGCCGGAGCCTGTGTCATCGAACCAGTAAACTTCGACGGCTGAGACTGTCAAAGGTCTGCCGAAATCATACTGGACCCATTCGGTTGTTCCCTTGTTCGGCCACCAGTGAAAATACGGAGCGCTTTCACCCGGACTTTTCGGTGCCAAGCCGTCATTAATCTT
>Ga0105097_10001139_pt1 | contig 12550 bp, 11 predicted proteins | sample PPLLak12cMay2015_FD_87035 | JGI IMG/M metagenome (GOLD analysis project Ga0105097, IMG submission 87035) | Freshwater sediment microbial communities from Prairie Pothole Lake near Jamestown, North Dakota, USA - PPLs Lake P7 Core (1) Depth... | ecosystem: Environmental > Aquatic > Freshwater >... | reverse complement strand
GCGGCCGACTCGGAGCCGTCCGGTTCCGGTGGCGCCACGGGCCCGGACGCCGCACAGGCCGGCGAGGTCCTCGCACGCGCGCAATTCTTCTTCCAGCGCCGCGGGCCGGGGGACGTCGAGAGCGCGAAGCAATTGTTCGCGGAAGCGCTCGCTCTCGATCCCGGCCTCGCGCGCGCGTGGGTGGGCCTCGCGGGCGTGCACTGGATCGAGACGGTGGAGGGGCTGGCGCCGCGTGATTCCGCTCTCGCCGCGCTTCGTGATTCGGCCAACAGGGCGCTGGCGCTGGATCCGGGCCTTGCCGAGGCACACCTGCGGCTCGCGAACTACTACTTTGCGACGGGCGATCGAGCGGCCCAGACGGCGCACGTGCAGAGGGCGCTCGAGCTCGAGCCCGGCAACCCGATGTCGCTCGGCGTTGCGTCCGGGCTTGCGATGTCGGCGGGCCGGCTGGACGAGGCGGTCGCGCTGCAGCGACGTGCCGTCGAGGCCGATCCGCTCACGGTGGTCCAGCGCTACAACCTCGCGTGGTTGCTCTACGTCTCCGGCCGTTGGGCGGAAGCCGACCAGGAGCTCACCGCGGTGCTTGACCTGACGCGGGACCCGGAACGAGTTGCCGGCCTGCGCTGCCTGGTCGCCGTGGCCGACGGACGGTTCGTGGACGCACGCGAGCTCGCCGACGCAATCCCGCGGGACGTCGAGCGCCAGCAGTGCCTGGCGCTCGCTCACCACGGGCTCGGTCGGGCCGCCGACGCGGACGCAGCCTTGCGCTCACTGGTGCAGTTCGCCGGCGAGGGCCATTACCTGGAGATCGCCGAGGTGCATGCGTTCCGGGGCGACGCGGACCGCGCGTTCGAGTGGCTGGAGAGGGCGACTTCGCGCTCCCGGTCGAACACCGTGTTTCCTTCCGAGCAGGCCGCGCCGTGGACTGCCCAGTATTCACCGCTCATGCGGACCCTGCGCACGGATCCGCGCTGGCTCGCCGTGCTCGAGAAGCTCGACCGCTCAGGCTGAACCCAGCGCGAGCTTCCAGGCGCCCGCAATCACGGCGATCGCGAGCACTCCCGCCACGACCTGCGCGACGGGGCCGCGCGGCACCCGCCAGCTCGCGTGCGCCACGCCCGCCAGCAGCCCCATGGCGAAGCCCGTCAGGTGCGCCAGCACGTCGGTGCGCTCGCCGCCCGCGCCCGTGAAGCCGAGCAGGATCACGCCCGCGATGAGCGGAGCCCAGCGATAGGCCCAGCGGTCGCCCTGGTCGCGGCGGCGGCGCCAGGCGTAGGCCGCGAGCAGGCCGAGCGTGGCGAACACCGCGGTCGAGGCCCCGACCGACGAATGCGTCGCGGGCTGGATGAACGCGTTCAGCAGGTTGGCGGCGCCGGCTGCGGCGAGCACCGTGGCCCAAGCGACGCCGGGGCCGAGCAGTTGTCCCGCCAGCAGTCCGAACACCGTGCCGAAGCCGAGGTTCGCGAGCAGGTGCCCGACGTCGAGGTGCAGCGTGAGCGCCGTGATCGCCCGCCAGAACTCGCCGCCGCGAGTCGGCCCGGCGCGCAACGCACCCGCCTCGAGCCAGTCCGCGCCGAGCGCGAGCGCGCCGGCGAGATAGCCGACCCCCAGCATCACCGCCGCGTAGACGAGCGCGCCGACCCAGGCGCCGCCGTGCAGCGGTTCGGGGGGCGTGGGTCGCCGGCGCGGCGGATTCTCGTGCTCGTAGCGCTCCAGCTGCGCCACAGCCGCTGCGTGCTCCGACGCCGGCACGAGCAGCGCCCAGGCGCGCCCGAGCCACACCACCTGCGAGGGGATTCCGACCGCGTGCAGCACGAAGCCGCGTTCCTCGCAGGCGTTGCGCCAGAACGAGCGGAACACCTCCGCCGCCTCCGCCGGCGTCACGCCGTCCATGCGTGTGTGTCCGACGGACGGAGGATCTGCCTAGCCACGGGCGAGCAACTGCGCGACCACCGGCTCGAGCTGCGCTGCCGACTGCTCGATGTGCGCGCGCCCGACGTCGATCGCCTCGCGGGCGCGATGGAAGTCCATGAGCTGGAAGTCCGTGAGGTCGGGACGCAGCAGGAGGTCGGCCGGATCGATGGCCAGGCGGCTCCGGGTGATGCGGTCCTGCATGATGTTGACCGCGCTGGTCATCACCTCGAACAGCCCGGGCTCCGCGCGCCGGCTGCGGAACGACTCGACCAGCCCGTCCACCAGGCCCGACCACTTCTTCAGGATCGCCGTGATCTCCGCGCTGGTCTCGGAGGTCGGCTCGTCGGCCGCCGTGCCCGGCGTGGGCGAAGGCGCGGCGGCGTGTTCGCTCGCCCGTTCGCTTGCGCGCATCGCGGCCCGCGTCACGGAGCGGGTCAGGTCCACGGCGATTACGATGTCGGCGCCGAGCGCCCGGCAGAGCGAGACCGGCACCGGATTCACCACGCCTCCGTCGATGAGCCAGCGGTCGTGGTGCCAGGCCGGCGCGAACAGCCCCGGCAGGCCGCTCGAGGCGCGCACGGCCGACATGTAGGGCCCGTCGCGCAGCCAGATTTCCTCGCCGGTGTAGAGGTCGGTGGCCACCGCGCCGAACCTCACCGGCAGCGACTCGATCGGTTCGTCGCCGATCTGTGCCGCGATCGCTTCCATGAGCCGGTTGCCGGTCATCACGCCGCCGCCGCGGAAGGTCGTGTCCACGAGGCGCCACACGTCGCGCTGGGTCAGGGCGCAGACCCACCGCTCGAGGTCGGCCAGCCGGCCAGCGGCGCAGGCGGCCCCCACCAGCGCGCCCACCGAGGCGCCGGTGATCACGTCCGGCCGCAGGCCGCGCTCGGCGAGCGCCTGCAGGATGCCGATGTGCGCCCAGCCTCGCGCCGAGCCGCTGCTGAGGGCGAGGCCGAGGCGCGGCCGGGTCATGTTCGAGTCACAGGCGAGTCACGGGCGAAGCGCCCGATACAGGAAGGGCAGGCTCGCGTCCATGCGGTAGTCGACGTCGGAGTGGTCGTCGTCGAACTCCTCGTAGCGGTGCGCGATACCCGCGGCCGCGAGGCGTCGCGACAGCTGCCGGCAGCCGTAATGGATGCGGTACTGGTCGCGCCAGCCGCAGTCCATGTAGATGCCCTTGAGGCTCTTGAGATCGTCGGCGTGGCGTTCCACGAGCCGCACCGGGTCGTGCGCGAGCCAGCGCCGCCAGCGCTGCTCGATCAACTCGCCCGTCTCGAGGTGGAAGGGCAGGCGGAAGCCGAGCGGCGCCGCGGGGTCGGGGTCGTAGGTCGCCGCCATGCACAGGTTCATGATCGTGTGCACGTCGGCGGCGCTCACCTTGGGCTTTTTCCAGACGGACTCGAGGAAGCGGCGCACGCGGCCGTCGTCGAGGCCCTCCGCGAGCCCGCGCTCCGCGGCGGTGTCGCGCGGCGGCGCGACGCGCCCGGCCTTGCGCGCCGGCCGGCGGTGCTTCGCGAGCTCGTCGAGCGTGTTCGGCCAGTCGGCCCGGTAGACGAAGTCGAAGTATGCGTCGCCGCTGTGGTTGGCGATCGCCCCCCAGTGCCGCGCATAGCGCATGCCGTGGATCATCGCGCCGTAGCCGCCGGAGGACTTGCCGAAGCAGCCGCGGTGCTCGCGAGTGGCCAGCGTGCGGAACTCGCGGTCCACGAAGGGCACGATCTCCTGCACGAGGTAGTCGGCGTAGCGACCGAGCGCGCTGGAGTTCACGTACTGGTTGCCACCGAGGCTCGTGTAGCAGTCCGGGAACACGATGATCGCCGGACCCATGCGCCCGTCGTGGATGAGCCGCGCGGCCCGCTCGGCGACGTTGTCGCTGAACGGTCTCCAGTTGAGGTGCGCGATCCCCGCGCCGGTGAAGCCGACCAGGTCGTAGAGCACCGGGAAGCGCGTCCCGGGACCACTGGTGCGCTGGTCATAGGCCGGCGGCAGCCACACGGCGAGCTTGCGCACGTGCGGGTCGCCGAGCGGGTTGTCCGCCAGCATGGAGGAGCGGTGCTCCAGCACCACGACGGTGCCGGCGTTGCTCAGGGGGCGCTTGCGAGCCATGTGGGGGACACTCCGGGCGAAAAAAATTGCGCTACCTTTGCGCGCTCGGGGCCGCGGGTCAACCTGCGGGTAGGTGGGGGCGGCGGAGGAATTCACAATGCTTGCGAGGCGATCTGGGGCGCTGGGCGGGGTTGCGGCGCTGGCTGTCACGTTATGTCTTGGCGGTTGTGCCACCCTCGACGCGGCGGCAGTCGCCGAGACGCATCGTCTCGAGGAGGGTGAGTTCTACGTCGACGTGGGGACCGGTGGGCGCGCAGTCGCCGGCCGCACGCTGCTGCTGCCGGCCGCCCTCGATCCCGAGCTCGCCGACGTGCTGGGCTACGGCCGGCGGGAGGGCGAGTTCGCGCCGCTCCTCGCCGCCGTCAATGCGAACCTGCAGGGGCGGGCCTGCTGCACCTTTCTGGCCGACCCGGCGCTGTCGCCCGGGGCGCCGCACGTGTACGTCGGCAGTGCCGTCGGCGAATTCGCGCCGCCCGAGGGCGAGCAGCAGCTCGTTTCGCAGGACGTGTTCCCGCCCATGGTCCTGCACCTGCGCCGGCCGTCGGCCGCGTGGCAGCAGGCGATGAGGGAACTGCTGGCAAGGGAAGGGGCGAGCCATGCCGTCGTGGTCTCGCTCGGGGTCAGCCAGTACCCCAAGGGTCGCGAAGGGGTGTTCGGCAAGAAGGTGGTGCTGGGCACGGGTCACGAGGAACCGATCCGTTTCCTCACGGCGGAGGACAAGCTGCTCGAGGTGCTGCAGTTCACTGGCGTGCTCGTGGACGCGCAGGGGCGGGTGGTGCGCGCCGGCGCCGAGGGCATCCTCGCGCGCGACACGCCTTTCGCGCCCCAGGTGTTCGACGTCGACAAGGTCCTCGACGACCGCACGCTCGAGCAGGTGCTGACGGTCGAGCGTCGCGCGGACCTCGCGGGCGACCCGCTCAAGTGGGAGGTGGCGCTCGGCAACCTGCTCGCCGGGTTGCGCGCAGACCCTGCGGGGAGGCGCGTGCCCTGACGCCGCCGGGCCCTATTTGCGTTCGCGGATGTCGATGAAGGTGAGGAACTCGCTGCGCGTGCGTGCGTCGTCGCGGAACGCGCCGAGCATCTTGCTGGTGATCATGGAGACGCCGCGCTTGTGGATGCCGCGCGTAGTCATGCACTCGTGGGTGGCCTCGATCACGACGCCCACGCCACGCGGCTGCAGCACCTCGTGGATGCAGCGGGCGATCTCCGCGGTCATCTTCTCCTGCACCTGGAAGCGGCGGGCAAACACGTCCACCACGCGGGCGAGCTTGCTGATTCCGACGACCTTGTTCTTCGGCAGGTAACCCACGTGAGCCTTGCCGATGATCGGGGCCATGTGGTGCTCGCAGTGGGATTCGAACTCGATGTCGCGCAGCACGACCATCTCGTCGTAGCCGCCCATCTCCTTGAAGGTGCGCTGCAGGTAGTCGCGCGGATCGACCGCATAGCCGGAGAACCAGTCGCGGTAGGCCTCGGCCACTCGCCTCGGCGTGCTGCGCAGTCCCTCGCGCTTCGGGTCCTCGCCCGCCCAGGCGAGCAGCGTGCGCACGGCGTCCTCGGCCATGGCCTGGGTCACGCCCGCCGGCTTCGTCACGGGTGTCTGCTTCTTCGCCATGGACTTTGTCCTCGCCGTCGATCCGCCGTCTTCGAAGAGCCTCGTTTCGCCGCGCGCCGGCCCGCGGTTTCAGCCGGCGCGCCGGCTACCGGCGGTTGCGCTGGCGCGCCCAGTAGGTGAGCAGCACGTAGCCGGTCACCATGCCGCCGAGGTGCGCGAAGTGCGCCACGCCCTGGCTCGAACCGAAGACGCCAAGGTACAGCTCGAGCAGTCCGTACAAGGTGACGAAGAGCCACGCCGGCATCGGGATCGGCGGAAAGAGCAGCATCAGCTTTCGATGGGGAAAGGCCATGCCGAAGGCGAGCAGCAGGCCGAACACTCCGCCCGACGCGCCGACGGTGGGCACGGGCGGGCGGTTCATCCCGCCGAGCACGACCAGTTGCGCGACCGCCGCGCCCACGACGCAGGCGAGGTAGTAGACCAGGAAGCGCCGCGACCCGAGCAGCCGCTCGACGTCGCCCCCGAACATGTACAGCGCCAGCATGTTGAACAGCAGGTGCGTCAGGCTGCCGTGCAGGAAGCCGTAGGTCAGGAGCTGCCAGATCTGGAAGGCCGGCACGTTGCGGAACTGCGGCGAGCCGAAAGGCCACAGCGCGAAGATCCCCATCAGGAGATTGCCGGCGACGAGCTGCAGGAGAAAGACGCCCACGTTAACGATCAGCAGGGCGCGCGTGACGGGGGGCAGGCTGTGCATGGTCCGGGCATCCTAGCCGAAACGCGCTGCGGATTTGCGGTGGCGGCATGCTAGGGTTCACCGGCCCGGCGCCTCGCCCGTACCGAAGATGACGACCCGCCTGACCCCCATCACCCTGCTGCTGCTCGCCGCCCTTCCGGCCGCGGCCGAGACGGCCGCAACGCGCACGCTCGGCGCCTTGAGCCTCGAGCCCTGCACGCTCGCCTCGGTCGGCCTGCCCGTGACGGTCTCCGCCTTCTGCGGCACGCTCGCGGTGCCGGAGGATCGGGCGCAGCCGGATCGCCGCCGGCTCGAGCTCGCCGTCGCGCTGGTGCCGGGCCGCTCGAAGCAGACGAAACACGATCCGGTGTTCATGCTCGCGGGCGGACCGGGCCAGTCGGCGCGCGAGGCGTTCCCGTCCGTCGCGGGCGCGTTCCGCGATCTGCTGCGCGAGCGCGACGTGGTGCTCGTGGACCAGCGCGGCACCGGCGGCTCGAGCCCGATCGACTGCCGCACGCCCGGCGACGCGGCTGCGACCGAAGCGGCGGCCGTCAACGACCCGGAAGCCGCGCGCCGCTTCGCCGCCGGGTGCCTCGCCGGTCTCGACGCGGACCCGCGCTTCTACACGACCAGCGACGCCGTGCTCGACCTGGAGGCCGTTCGGGCCGCCATCGGTGCGGAGCAGGTCAACCTCGTCGGGATCTCCTACGGCACGCGCGTCGCGCTCGAGTACCTGCGTCGCGCGCCTGAGCGCGTGCGCACCGTGGTCCTCGACGGCGTGGTGCCGCCCGAGCTCGCGCTCGGATCCGAGCACGCCCGCAACCTCGAGTCGGCGCTCGACGCGCACTTCGCCCTCTGCGAGGCGGACGCGGACTGCCATCGGCAGTTCGGGTCGCCGCGAGAGTTGCTGGATGGCCTGCTCGCCCGGCTGCGCGAGGCGACGCAGCGCGTGCGCTATCGCGACCCGCTGACCGACGAGACGCGCGAGGACGAGCTCACGACCGCGACGGTGGCGGGCGTCGTGCGGCTGTATGCCTACGCACCGCAGCTCGCCGCCATGCTGCCGCGCTCGCTGGCCGAGGCCGCGGCCGGGCGACCCGAGGTGCTGATGGCGCAGGCGCGCATGATCGAGAGCCTCGTCGGCGAGCAGATTGCGCTCGGGCCGCAGCTGTCCGTGAGCTGCGCAGAGGACGCCGACCGCCTGCGCGTCGATCCGGCCGACGCCGGCACGCTGATGGGCACGGAGTTCGTCGCGGCCGTGCTCGCGCAGTGCGAGGTCTGGCCGAGGGGCCGGCGGCCCCCCGACTTCAACGCGCCCGTGCGGAGCGACCGGCCGGTGCTGCTGCTGTCGGGCGAGCTCGACCCGGTGACGCCGCCGCGCTACGGCGAGGCGGTGGTGAAGCACCTGCCGAACGGCCGGCACCTCGTGGCGCGCGGCCAGGGGCACAACGTGATGGCCGCGGGCTGCCTGCCGCGCCTCATGGGGCGCTTCGTGGCGACCGCGGACGCGCGTGGCCTCGACGCCGCCTGCCTCGAGCAACTCGCACCGCCGCCGCCCTTCCTCGGTGCCTACGGCTGGGGCCCCTGAGTGGACTCGCGATGATCGAGGTGCAGGGACTGCAGAAGTCGTTCGCCGTGCGCGGCGCGGTCATCCGCGCCGTGGACGACGTGAGCTTCGCGGCGCGCGACGGTGAGATCACCGGACTGCTCGGTCCGAACGGCGCCGGCAAGACCACCACGCTGCGCATGCTCTATACGCTCATGCAGCCGGACGCCGGACGCGTGCTCGTGGACGGCGTCGATCCGGCCACGCAGCCGGGCGACGTGCGCCGGCGGCTCGGCGTGCTGCCCGACGCGCGCGGCCTCTACAAGCGGCTCACGGCGCGTGAGAACGTCGTGTACTTCGGGCACCTGCACGGCATCGCCGGGGCCGAGATCGCGGCGCGCATCGACCGGTTGGTCGCGGCGCTCGGCATGCAGGACTTCATCGACCGGCGCGTCGAGGGGTTCTCGCAGGGCCAGCGCACCAAGACGGCGATCGCCCGCGCGCTCGTGCACGACCCGCGCAACGTGCTGCTCGACGAGCCCACCAACGGCCTCGACGTGATGACCACGCGCTCGCTGCGGCACTTCCTGCAGGAGCTGCGGGCCGAGGGACGCTGCGTGCTGTTCTCGAGCCACGTCATGCAGGAAGTGGCCGCGCTCTGCGACCGCATCGTCGTGATCGCCCACGGCCGCGTGATGGCCGATGGCACGCCCGACGAGTTGCGCGCCCGGACCGGTCGCGCCAACCTCGAGGACGCCTTCGTGCAGGTGATCGGCTCGGAGGAGGGGCTCTTCTCGTGAGCGCGTGGTGGGTGGTGCTGCGCAAGGAGCTGCTCGACGCGGTCCGCGACCGGCGCATGGTGGTCGTGGCGCTCGTGGTGATGCCGCTCGCCGTGCCGCTGATCCTCGCCGGCATGAGTGCGCTCGGCACCCAGCGCCAGGTCGAGAAGCTCGAGTCCACGCTCGAGCTGCCGGTGATCGGGGCCGAGCACGCCCCGAACCTCGTCGCGTGGCTGGGCACCCACGACGTACGCGTGGTCGCGGCGCCGGAGGACGCAGACCGCGCGGTGCTTCGCCAGGAGCACGACGTGGTCCTGCGCATCGACGGGAACTTTGCCGGGGACTGGCGGGCCGGGCGGCCGGCGCGACTCGAGATCGTCTTCGACAGCTCGCGTCCGCTGCAGTCGGGCGCCACGGTGGCGCGGCTGCGCGGGCTGCTGGCGGGCTACGACCAGCAGGTCGGCACGCTGCGGCTCGTCGCACGAGGCATCCACCCGGCGGTTGCGCAGCCGCTGCAGGTGGGCGAGCGCGACGTGGCCACGCCGGGCATGCGCTTCGACCTCGCCCAGCAGATGCTGCCCTACCTGCTGCTGCTGCTCGCCTTCGTCGGCGGCATGCAGCTCGCCATCGACGCCACGGCGGGCGAGCGCGAGCGGCAGTCGCTCGAGCCGCTGCTCGCCACGCCTGCCTCGCGCGAGGCCATCATCGGCGGCAAGATCCTCGCGACCGCGGCGTTCGCCATGCTGTCCGTGCTCGTGACGCTGCTCATGTACCGCGCCGCCTTCGCGCTGCTGCCCGCCGATCGCATCGACACTTCGCTCGCGGTGCCCGTCGACGCGCTCGCGCGGCTGCTGCTCGTGGTGCTGCCCGTGGTGCTGCTCGGCGCCACCGTGCTGACCGCGCTCGCGGCGTTCGCGCGCAGCCACCGCGAGGCGCAGGGCTACCTGCCGCTCCTGATCTTCCTGCCCATGCTGCCGACGCTGTACCTGATGGTGGCCCCGGTGAAGACGCAGGCGTGGATGCTCGCGGTGCCCTTCCTCGGGCAGAACCAGCTCATCCTGCGCATCCTGCGCGGCGAGCCGGTGACGGCCCTCGAGTGGGCGATCAACCTCGGCACGGGGCTGGTGCTGGTCGCCATGGTGTGGTGGCTCGCCGCGCGCCTGTATCACCGTGAGCAGCTGGCGGCGAGCGGGTAGGGCGGCTCAGAGCTCGAGCACGACCTTGCCGATCGTAGCGCCGCCCTGCAGCAATCGCAGCGCCTCCGGCGCGTGGTCGAACGGCAGCACGGCGCCGACGTGTGGCGGCCGCGGCGCGAAGCGCTCAAGCTCGGCGAAGGCGGCGGTCAGCCGTTCGGCACGTTCCCACAGCCAGATCAGGTTGAAGGCGAGCAGGCTGCGGTTGGCCGAGATCATGGCCAGCGGGTCGAGGCGCGGCCGTCGCAGGTAGTCGAGCGCGAGCTTGAGGTAATTGGGGCGCGCGCCGGGCGACATGAACTCGGCCGCCCCGAACAGCACAAAGCGGCCCTCAGGTGCGAGCCGCTCGAAGGCCGGCCGAAACGTCGGTCCCATCACGGCGTCGAGCACGCAGTCGAAACCGGGGGCGCCGAGCGCCGCGAGCGCCCGGTCGAGTTGCGGCCCGAAGTGCCGCGGCTCGCGGACCACCACCGCGTCCGCCGCCAGGCCGCGCTGCTCCAGCAGGAACCGTCGCTTGGCCTCGAGGCCCACCACGGCCAGCGGCCGTGCGCCCAGGGCCCGAAGGATCTCGAGGGCGATGAGGCCCACGCCGCCCGCGGCGGACTGCACGAGCACTACGCTGCCTGCCTGCACGTTGCCGAGCGGCACGAGACCGTACCACGCGGTGAGTGCCTGTACGGGCCAGGCGGCCGACTGGGCCGGCGTCCACCCGACCGGCGCGCGACGCAGGTACGCGGTGCCGACATTGATCGCCGTGGCATAGGCGCCGAATCGGACAAGCGCGATCACGCGCTCGCCCAACGCGAGGCCGGGCGATGACTGCACCCCGGGTCCCAGCGCCTCGATGATCCCCGCGCACTCGAGACCCGGGACGAACGAGCCCCGCGGGGTGGCCGAATACAGCCCGTGGCAGGCGAACAGGTCGGCGAAGTTGAGCCCGATCGCCTCCGTGCGCACGCGCGCCTCGCCCGGGCCCGGGTCGGGCAGGGTTTCGTCCTGCCGCTTCAGGCGACCGAGGGACCCCGCCCGGGGCAGGTGCCAGACCGTGCGGGAGGTGGGCATGCCGCCAGCTTAGCGAACCTCGCCACGAATCCGCCCCCGGAGGTCGTGCGATAATTTCTGACCCGTTCTCCACCCGACGTCCGGTTCGAGCCGGGATCATGCTCACCCACGCACTACTTTTCCTGCTCGGCCTTGCAGCACTCGTGGCCGGCGCCGAGGCCCTCGTGCGCGGCGCCTCGAAGATCGCGCTGGCGCTCGGCATCTCGCCGCTCGTGGTCGGGCTCACCATCGTCGCGCTCGGCACCAGCGCGCCCGAGGTCGCCGTGTCGGTGGGGGCCGTGCTCAACGGCAAGTCCGACATCGCCATCGGCAACGTCGTCGGCAGCAACATCCTCAACGTCCTGCTGGTGCTCGGCGTGAGCGCGGTGATCGCGCCGCTGGTGGTGCACTCGCAGCTCATCCGCCAGGAGGTGCCGATCATGATCGGCGCCACGCTGCTGCTGGTGGTGATGCTGGTGGACGGCCGGCTCGGGCCGCTGGACGGTGCCGTGCTGTTCGCGCTGCTGATTGCCTACGTGACCTTCCTCGTGCGGCAGTCGCGTGCCGAGACGGCCGAGACGCGCAAGTCGTACGAGGACGTCGTGGAACGGTCCGGCGGGTGGGACGCGCACTGGGCCGTCCAGGCGCTGCTGATCGTGGTCGGCCTCGTCCTTCTGGTGCTCGGCTCGAACTGGCTGGTGGACGCCGCGGTGGGGTTCGCGCGTGCGCTCGGCGTGAGCGACCTCGTCATCGGCCTCACGGTGATCGCGGTGGGCACCTCGATGCCGGAGATCGCGGCGTCGATCATGGCGGCAGTGCGGGGCGAGCGGGACATCGCCGTCGGCAACGTAATCGGCAGCAACACCTTCAACATCCTGGGCTGCCTCGGAATCGCGGGCCTCGTGAGCGGAGACGGCCTCACCGTGGCGCCCTCCGTGCTCAACTTCGACCTGTGGGTGATGGTCGCGGTCGCGGCGGCCTCCCTTCCGGTCTTCATCGCCGGGCGCGAGATCGGCCGCGGCAAGGGCATCCTGTTCCTCGCCTACTACGCCGCCTACGTCGCCTACCTGATCCTCGGCGCGCAGGAGCACGACGCGCTCGACGAGTACTCGGCTATCATGATCAGCTTCGTGCTGCCGCTCACCATCGTCACGCTGGTTGCGATGCTGATCCGGGAGCAGAAGCAGCGTGATTCGGAGGATGAGCATGTCGAACCCTGACTCTACGGCCCGTCGCCACCAGCGGCGCGTCCGGTGCGCCCGCAGCGTGGCATCGTGCTGATCCACGCATTCCTGTTCGTCCTGGGCCTTGCCGCCCTCGTGGTCGGCGCCGAGGCGCTCGTGCGCGGCGCCTCGAAAATTGCGTTGTCACTCGGCATTTCTCCGCTCGTGGTCGGGCTCACCATCGTCGCAATGGGGACGAGCGCGCCAGAGGTCGCCGTGTCCGTGGGCGCCGTGCTGAACGGCAGCACGGACATCGCCGTCGGAAACGTGGTCGGCAGCAATATCTTCAACGTCCTGTTCATTCTCGGGATCAGTGCGCTGATCATTCCGCTGATCGTCCATTCGCAGATCATCCGTCAGGAGGTGCCGATCATGATCGGCGCCTCGGTGCTGCTCGCGGTGCTGGCGATCGACGGCCAGATCGGACGCTGGGAGTCGGCACTGCTGTTGTCGCTGC
>Ga0105097_10001138_pt1 | contig 12558 bp, 30 predicted proteins | sample PPLLak12cMay2015_FD_87035 | JGI IMG/M metagenome (GOLD analysis project Ga0105097, IMG submission 87035) | Freshwater sediment microbial communities from Prairie Pothole Lake near Jamestown, North Dakota, USA - PPLs Lake P7 Core (1) Depth... | ecosystem: Environmental > Aquatic > Freshwater >... | reverse complement strand
TGAACAAATTGGATATCGGTGATGCTCTTACCGATAAAGAGCTAGACACCGCTATCAAGTCCCTTCGGGCGGCATACAATGCTCTATTGGAATTGAATTATGTGCGGTATGACTTGACGCGCAATGATATTTTGAATAAACTTCTGATATGTGAATTGTACCGCGAATCCAGACAAAGCCGCAAAAGGTAGGAGACCACGATATGCGAGTTAAACTAAGCGAAATGCGTGTGGGTAGTCAAGTCATGGTACGCGGCGGATTTGGCACTGAATCTGCAAAGTTAGCAGAAGTAACCGAAATTGAAGGCGACATTAAAAATGGACGCCCCGGTATTGGCTACATTGAAGTGTGTTCAGGCGAAGATCGCTGGGCATATTTGGATCAAGTAATCCGCGTTGAAACCTATTAATGCTTGACACTATCTGAATACGTGATATACTGATTTCACTTAATAGCTCTCGTAGGAGGATAACCATGACCCAGCTAATGACCGTGACCGCAAACGATGGCCGTAAGGTTAAACTGACCCCGGCACAAGCACAAGCCGTTAAAACTCTCAATGCCGCCCGTCGTGGTGGTTGTGCAGCAGTTAAAGGCTACGTCCCCACTTCCAATTGGGAAGTGTCCCCGATTCAAGATATTCAACTCCTGACCAACTTCTCGGTAGCACGCCTTTACCAGCGTCGTCTTGAGGCACTGAAGGCAATCGAATTTGCCGATGTTGTCGAAAAGGTATCGGGTGATGAAAAGCTTGGCAACATGACCATACCGGAACTCAAAAAGCTGTTCGATGACCGTAAGGCGATGCTTATCGGTTCGCTGGAAAAGAGTCTGGATGGTGATCGTGATGATGCCCATCGTGCGGCCCATGACCGATGCTATGCCCACATTGGCGAAGTAAAGGTACATCTGGACACCGAGAAAGTAAACGGCGCTATGGAGCCTGTGGTGGACTCTGACGGGGAGGTTAAGGTAAAGACTGTCATGGTCAACTATCTTGAACTGAACGTCAAGACCGTGAAGGCAGGCAAGCGCAAGGTGGTCAACTCCGGGGCACCTGTACGCATGGGCAACCTGATCGAGTCGTGCCTCAATAAGCGTAGCGTAGGGCTTCGCACCCTGTCGCTGAAAGAGGACAACTTTCAGGAATTCAAGATTGATAACCGGGTGATCGAACCGGGTGAACTTGAAGATTTCCGAGACTTGCTTCTCGGATAATCTCACCGGGGGAGCTTGACTCCCCCTTTTTTTATGCTATTATCCAATTTCCACAATAACTGGATATATCAATGAAAGAACTGACCGCACAACAAAAAGCCCTTTACATTCAACGTAATGGGGTTAACTGTCCCGTTTGTGAATCGGATAACCTGATTGTTGTCAGTGAAGAAATTGCGGCCTACCGTGCATATCGTGACAACTATTGCCATGATTGTAAAGCATCGTTTACCGAAACCTTCACCATGACCGATGTTGAACTATCGCTGAAGGATGAGGAATCTGATTAAAAGATGTTGACTTCCCCCCTGTTTCTGGTATGATTATCTCACTGACCAACAACACGAGGATACGCCGAATGAAAAACATCACCGTCCCCCCGCAAGTAGTTTCGGAAGTTCTGGCCCGCTCGGTGCGTGGTACGGCAAACAGTGCCGTGGATCAAATCATCATTCAAGAAGCCGAAAAGGTCGGCTATACGTGGGGGATCGGCACCGATGGTTCGATTGCTGTCATTCGCCAGCCTATCGAAGGCAAATTCCGTCAAGTCAAAGCACCGATTCCCCGTGCCAAGCTGGGTGAACTTTTCAGCATCGTGGTGTCCCTGATGGACACTAAGCCGGTGGACTATCTGGTACACAAGTCGGAGTATGATGTTGGTCGGCTTCGCTGGGCAGCTACCCTGCTCTCCAGCCGACTCCACAAAACAATTACCAAGGGGTGAGGGTAAAGGGGCTTCGGCCCCTTTTTCTTTTCTGTAAAAAAGTGCTTGACAGCTATCGGGTTGGATGACATAATAGCTCCACATTCAACGCACCGAGGGATGAACATGACGAAAGAGCAAATCATCGAGAAAGCGAAGAAGTTGGCACTCTCCCGTTACAATGAAGGTTATGATACCTTTGTCGAATGCTACGATCAAAAGGAATGGGAAGAATTCGTAGAGGGTATGAACTGGACCCAAGTGCAAGACGAAATGGCTCAAATGGTTAGCCTCTGGGAAGAACAGCGAGGCGCAACACGGTTTGAATGATCCGCAACGGGGGCTTCGGCCCCCTTTTTGTATGCTTTGTAATACATATTCACCGATTACGTCTTAGATGCATTACATGTAATGCACCCTCCCTCCCCCAACCACCAACCTATTTTAGCATCTATTTTACAACTAGTAAAGCTTATAATTTATAAATTATAAGGGAATTGGGGTGTTGACTTCTGTAAATAAGATGGTATAATATAAGCATAGAAAGGAGAACTACCATGATTATCCGACCGATGAGCGACCTTCACCTTGAGTTTGACGGAATGTATCCGTGGGTGATGCCGCGTATCGAAGGCGAGAAAAACATGGTTCTGGTTCTCGCTGGGGATATTACGGCAAATCACAACCAATGGAAAGATAACCCCAGCCTTGATGTTTTTAGCCCGTGGATTAAGGATGTATGTGCCCGTCACAAGGCAGTAATCTATGTTTCGGGCAACCATGAGAACTACATTGGGGATATGTATGCTGTTGAGGACCATTGGCGAGCAATGTCAAAGCATATAGAGAATCTGCATTTCCTTAATCGGCAGTCTGTTGTAATTGATGGGGTTCGGATTCTGGGTTGCACGCTGTGGACCGATCTTAGCAATCCTATCAATGAAATGATTGCATATAAGGGGATGAACGATTTTGGTTACATTTGGGTCGATGGTGATTTGTTCACGACGGCTCAATACAGGCTTGAGCATGATGCTTGCATGTATTTCATTGAGACGGAACTTGCAAAAGAATTCGATGGCGATACAGTGATTGTAACGCACCATGCACCAAGCTTTAAGAGCATTACGGAAAGGTTTGAGAATAATAACCTAAACCCGTGCTATGCTAGTAACCTTGATCGTTTGATGTGGTATAATTCCATCAAACTGTGGATACATGGACATATTCACAATAGCTTGGATTATGTTGTCGGTGATGAGATTCAGTCTACCCGAGTTGTTTGTAACCCCCGTGGTTACGAGAATGACGGGGTTGTAAATCCCGACTTCAATCCACTCTTGACGGTGGATATTTGAGGGGCTATAATGGCCCCTCGGTTTTTTAAATTCGGAGAATGATATATGTTCAAAATAGTATTGTCGGCCATTATGTCGATGGTTGCTAGTCCCGCGTTGCTGCTGGCTGCTGTTGCGGGGTTGGATTACATTGCCGATGGTATCACGATATTCACTGATCCGGGGGTATGGTTCATCCGGGCGGTTGTGGGATGGGCGTTGGCAGTGGGTATTATCTATATACTTGGCTATATGACCTTCAAAGAGTTTGCCGGTGGTAACAGCTTTTTCGACCGTTTTATGAGCGGTGGTACTGGTCAAAGCCGAGGCATCATTGGGTCCATGCGAAAGCGTATGGGGCTTGATTGATGTTTGGTCGGTATATACACCGAAACACTGGCGTGGAGTATGATATTGCAGCACTTGGCAAGCTCCGTAAACCCGATGGTGAATGGGTAGAATGTGTAGTATACAGGAACGACAAGGGTGAAATATTTGTCAGGGAAACTCAAGATTTCCTTGACTCATTTGATTATAAGAAGTAGAATGCTTCCATAGTCACACAACTGGAGAATGCATTATGGGATACATGGCAACGGTTACGGTTCTTATGGACCATGTTCATGAAATTCGGGATGATGCAAATTTCGGAAAAGATTTGTATTATGCCATTTCAGAGCATAATCGCCCCCCAAATTTGCAAAGGACTTACCTCCGTGGAGCGCAGGTTATCGGAGTTCACCATGCTGACGAGGTTCATGCATATATCGTCGGTGGGAACATGGGCCGTGACCTTGGGTATGTGACAAATTGGACCCAATCCGATAACGATGAAGCTATTTTGCGTGCATTAGCCGATAAGTTGGGGTATAATATCCGTAAGAAACCACAACGGAAGCCATAATGGCATATGTAAACCACTACCCCTATCTGGAATCCCACCTTTTTACTTTCATGGAAAAGGTGGGTGTGCTGCATGTTGATAGTTGTCGGGGGCTTATTTCATCCGCTGGTGATAAGTGTCGTCAGTACCAATACCAATGGGAAAAGAACGGCATACCCTTTCAGCATGGTGCCGCAATCTACATGCTCACCTATTGCGCCCCATTTTCCGATGAAGTGCGTGAAACTGGCAATGGTTTCGTTGCACCGGCACAATGGGTAATTGACAATTATCCTAAATTCAAACCACACCTTCCCCCGATTTAACATCTATTAAGTTGACAATTCCCTTACAATTCCTTACAATGTTCTCACAATAAATTGTGAGGGAATTGTAATGAAAGAAAACATCGTCACCGCTTTGCTTATTGTTTCTTGTGGTGTTTTTCTGGTTTCTCTGTTCTTTTTTTCATGGGCATCTGTTGCTTTGTCTGGCGCATCAATGCTACTATTAGCAATGTTGGAAACGACACTTTCAATTAGGAGAAGAACCCCATGAGTATGATTGAACTGGCGTTTATGTTTTCGGTTATCTGCATCATTCTGGTGGTATTCCTTGGTCGTGTGATTTACTTTGCCATGTCGGTCTACGCCTTTGAAAGATGTTGTAAAAAAGGTGTTGACATGAAGGATGGTCGATAGTAGAATACACCCATCAACTGAACAAAAGGGCGGCGAATATGGACAACGAATTCCAACAGTATACCAAGGAAATGTTCAAGCGTCGTCGGGCTGGTGCCCGAGTAATGTCCTTCAAGGAATGGAAGGATACAATGGTAGAGCGGATGGAACTGATTGCGTTTATCGAGAGTGAGATTAAAAGAGTAAGAACTGTTGACATGAGGGCCGCGAACGAGTAAACTGGCCTTGTACTGAACGAAACGACTTAAACAAAACTTGTATTAGTGAAAGTGAGGGTAGCATCATGGTCAAGTAACATTTATATATTTTAATATTTTAGATTACTATAAAATAATATTTTAGATTACTATAAAAGTGGCCAGTCTAACGACTTGAGGACAACCTATCTCACTAGGTTCTTCCTGACGGCATTAAATGGCGTGAGTATAATTACAGTGGTGGAGCGTTAGGTAACTCGTTACCCAAGGTGTTGAAGCCCCGATTATAGTCAACCGTTCACACGGGCTCTAAGGCAATGTGATACTATGCGGAGTACAATTATAATGTCGCTAGGGTAAGGGCCGCATCCCTTCCTCTAGCAACCACCAAACGCTCGTGCCCGTGGCGTTTGGTAGGTCTAAAAACGGGGTTAATATGTCTCTGGGGTGGCCTACTGCACCCCACTTAAAATGTCCAACCGGGTGGCCGAAATGCTAAGGCCCGTAAGTGTGTGAGTATACCCATTGCGGCGATATAGTCGTGTGGTTAAGGCAGGCGAATTGACGCTAGCGAAGCACAAACCCACCTTAATTTTCTCTTGACTTCAGTTCTGATTAGTATATAATAATCACATACAAAACGAATTGGAGTCCGAAATCATGCAAAAGCCTCGTAACTTTGTAGCCAAGCATGCCCTTATCAACAAGGGTTCGACTCATCGTGACCGCAAAAACGACTATACACGTAAATCCAAACATCGCAATCGAGTAGGAGACATAGTATGAAACTAGCCGATTTTGAAACTGTTGCAAAGCTGATCCGGGTTAAGGAAAATTGTGAAAGCGCATTGCTAGCCGCTGTTCACTTCTATGATAGCGCAACCACGGTCGATGCTGGGGGCGTTCCGGGATTCGATATCGGGTGGAACGGCTATATTTCCAAGGAGAGCGATGGTAGCGGCGATTGCATCAACCTTAACGGTTGCTATGTCATCGGTGACGTAGTTAAAGCCACGATGGGTGTGCTAGAGGCTCAAATTCGCCGTGTGAACCGAGCCCTTAATGAATTGGGGGTTGACGTTGACTGAAAAGACTGTATAATAGTTCCATAAGCTGAGAACAACGGAGATTGAAACATGCGAATCCTTCTTGCCCTGCTGGCGATGGTGTTTGTACCAATGGCCGTAGCCGATGAACAGTCTGCCCATTTAAAGCAGGCGCAAGAAGCTTTTATTTGTGGTGAAACCTTCCGACAATACGGTGTAATGGCGCAATACCACTACACCCTTGCCGATGGTGGTGATGATCTGGTTGCCCTAGCTGCCAAGTATGCCGCAATGAACGGGGCAAGTGAATCGGGTATCGTTCATATGCGTGAATCCGCAACCATGCAAGCCATCAACTTTGTGGTTCAGAATGAATACATGCCTCCCGATACTGAAACGTATTGCATCATGGTCTATCGTGCTGTTGATGCGATTGTAAATGTTGACAACCAGTAAAAATCCTGTATAATAGTCTCATCAACTGGCGAGGATTCTGACATGCAAAAGATGTACATGATCGAAGCACACACTGGCTGTTGGGAAGATACCGTTGATGTGATTCTGTTTGCATGTTTCACTATCGAAGAACTTAATTCAACGATGGAAGCCTTCCAGCGGGAAGTGCAGGCATTCTACAACCAGATGAAGTATAATACATATCATGGCTGTGATGAAATGTTCGGCATTGATACAACCTATGTGCTGGCTAACATGGTTAGTCGTGCCGTCTACAACAATTTCCTGACCCTTCGCACTTTGTCCATTGATGTTGGTGTGGCCAATGCCCCCGTTCAAATCAATGAACCAGTATACATTGAACTACACCCATATGGTTACGGCCCAATAAATGATATTGACATGGACGATGATTTGTCCTATAATAAGTACGAAGAAATGGGTGAGGCTATCGAGGCCCGGTTCAGATAAGCTCCTAGCGACCACAATGAGGTAGGTTATGTTGTCAAAAGTTCTCGCGGTTAGCCTCATTGTGGTCGCCCTCCCACTCCATGCATTTGAACCCGATCCCCGTGAGGAAATGAAAGGTCAAATATCTCTCATATACACTTGTGCATCCCTATACAAATCACAAACCGCACATTTTGAATCCGGTGATCTATTAGAATCATATGCCGAAGAATTGGGTCACAGCATCGACCTAACCGAATCCGAACAATTTGAATTGCTAGTTAATGCTGATTATATGGCTAAAAGCCTTGTATCTCAAGGTGATATTCCAATAGAAATGGCAATGCTCTGTGGTAATATTTTGGGTGAGGTTCAATCAATACAATGATGACAGCATTTATAATCATGTTGGTTGTGATAATCGTGGGTTCCAATCTGGGTGTATTACTGGCCTTTGTATTACTGTGTAAACTTGGGGCCATCCCAACCAAGTCCCTGCCCAAATGGTTACAACCGTGGAGTGAACACAATGAATAGGCTTATCCTTATTGTTGCTCTAATGTCGTCTGGTATAGTTGTAGGGGAAGAAATACCCTTCATGAATGCCGATGATCAAGCGCACTACGACAGCCACCAATGCTCTAACCATAAAGCACCAAAGGGGTTCGATATCTATGCTAATATTGCATATGTGTTAGAGTATTGTTCAAGTTTGGTATCAATCCGTGATAAAGATCATGTTACTGGCTGGAAGCTGCACCGGGAAGCTGCACTAGTCGTAGATAAAATCCCCTGCGATTGTCGTTACCATACTCATAGGGATAATATGTCATACAACGTATACTTAGAAGTAGCTGATGACTTAGTTAAGGTTAGCGGTGTTAATAGCCACATGAACCAGCTATGCGGTAGGTTATCTTCCGTAGTTAACAGTAGCACACAACAGTAGCGGAGTCCTTAGCTACCTACCTGACAGTGCCATACCCATATATGTTCACGTATGCGTTAGAATAAAAAAAGGGGCCGAAGCCCCTTTGCTGTTATATAACATGAGAATGTTGTATCAGGAATGTGCCGTGATAGTGACGTAGATACCATCACCCACATCATACACATCCTCGTCACATACCGCAAGCTTGTATGCCCACCACACATCACCGCGAGATACAATCACAAAGTCCTCATCACCACCGTTCTCCGATAGTGCCCGGAACACATCAGGTGCATCCTTCCAAGGGTATACCAGAGTAGCGTACCCGGCATTTTGGAGCAAGGTCTTGGCGATTGGGAGGGCTTTCGCTTTGAGTCGTGCCCTACCCTGCTGGTATGCCTCACTGTCAGGAAGGTTGTCTATTACCGTCATATGGTTTTCTCCGTTGCGAAGTTCAATTATAACTCTAATCGAGCTTTACGTCAAATCTTTTTTTCAAACTTGGGGCCATTATACACCATTCTTTTTTACTGTCAACCGTTGACACCACTGAAAATAAGTTGTAAAATAGGCTGGTGGTTGGGGATAGGGAGGCATTATAACCATCGCACCGGCTGTAAAAAAGTCCTTGACAGTATTGCCTGATCTGCTATAATGAATCCACAAACACACAACTGAGAACACCTTATGCCATTCATCACCTTCACTCACTCCGAAGTAACCGCAGCAATGCCCAAAGATTTCAACGAAGTTGGCACTGCTGCTGCATGGGAATTGTACACTTCACAGGAAGGCTCTAAGGAAGCTGCAAAGACCATCAATATGCATCTGTACCGTCGCCTGACCGACTTGGCTAGCCCCATCCAATTCGATTCTAACCACATCTGTCGGGTGGCCGATATCATCCATGAAGAAATCAGCAAGGAATTGCTTATCAAAGGCGAAACCTTCGGGTGGGGCGATACTGAGCCACGGTGGCAGATTCGTCGGTTTGTTGACAGACTCTTTTATGGCAACGAATAACCGTTGACACTCATGGGGGACTGTTGTAAAATAGTCCCCATCAGTCACGGGAGAACCCCCATGAACATCTACAAAGCGGTTTCTAAGTATGGTCCCGGTGGTCGTAACTGCCCGTGCTGTGGTCCTGCTCCCCGTCACCGCAAGTCGTTTGATCGTACCATGAAGCGCCGCGAAAAGGCTATGGCCAAGCGTGAAATGGTGAACGAAACCATTTGACTCTAATCTGGAAAAGTGTATAATAGAGTCATTCTTAACAGCCGAGGATTGCAACATGACCAACATCAATTCTTCGATTTTTCTCATCAGCCTTCTGGACAGGGATACAGCCAAAAAGCATGTGGTGGAGGCACTCAAAAGCATCAGAACTTTGTGCCCCATGCCCCTGAAGGATGCAAAATACATAGTCGATGACATTTTCGCCGGGCTATCCGATGCGAAGATAGTGGCCGAAAATAATTACTCACATGATGTTCTCTCGCTTGACTATATCAATCGGCAGAATGAAATTGTCATAAGTATGGGGGTGCTGAAACAGTCCGGTTTTAGCGTGACTGAACTTCCCAATCAATCCCCTGAAGTTTTTGAGCAAGTCCCGTTCATTCACGATGATGACAACGTTAAAGAATTGTTGAAAAAGGCTGCAATCGCCGCAATCAATCAAAATCAAATTAGGGTGGCAATCGAGATTCTGGATATAATCCATGATTTTTGAAAATAGGGGGCTTCGGCCCCCTTGACATTGGTGCCCATTGTTGTATAATAGTTCCATCGCAACGCACCGAGGATTGAACCATGAGCAAATACATCTTTACCTCTGATCCCGGACATGGCTGGCTCCGCGTCCCGATGGCAGAATTGGTTGAAATGGGGATTGCTGACAAAATTTCCTCGTACAGCTACATTTCCGCCAATCGTCGTTTTGCGTATCTTGAGGAAGATTGTGATTTGTCCGTGTTCATCACGCATCGCGTGAATACTGTAGACCCCGAAGTGCGTCGGGCATGGATTCGGGAAAATATTACCTTCAAAACGGTGGAGCGTACCACAATCCGCAACCTGACGACATATGCAGTGATGTTGCCCTTGGGCAATGCGAAGGTTGCCTGATAATGCATTACCAGCAAAAAAAGCGAATACTTTCACGGTTAGACGACATCTGCATTGATGTTGCAATTGAGCGATGCGATAAAATGGCCGAGATGATGGTGACAACGTTTACTTTTGACGATGTTGAAGTTGCCGCCAATGATATCAAAAACCTCACCGTGAGGCAACTAATCGAATTGGTAGAATCCCTATAGTGGGATTCAGTTGATTTTTAACTGTTGACAGCCGATGCAGTTGGTGTATAATAGTTTCCACACCAACCGCAGGAGCACTAATATGGGAATCAAGCGCAACACTCTGCATGAAATGTTGGATGGTGGCGAACTAGACGCCAAGACTCTCGCCCGTGACCTTCTCAACTGGTTGTCGGAAGATGATTGTGGGGACTTCGCACATGCCAATGACATTGATCTTGGTTTGGATGACGATGACGATGACGATAATGACGACAATGACGACAATGACGATGACCCGACTGAACTAGACAAACGATTCTAACACCACTGGGGGGCATTGCCCCCCATTTTTTCCCGTTGTAATACAACCTCCCTATCCCCAACCACCAGCCTATTTTACACTCTTTTTTACAAAACATCAATAGCCCAGATTGAAAAAAAGTTGAAAAAAAGATTTGACATGCGATGGTTGGTAGGCCATAATACTCCCATGTTGAACGCACCGGGGAACGCAAAGATGGAAAACACTGTAAAAGTCTGGACCAAGGTGGAAATCAAGGACATGCTGGTAAGCAATGACAACTGGCTGGTCCGTGGGCTGCTGGCAATTTTCAACTGCCAGACTGCAACCGAACAGGAAGCAGGTATCACCGCCGAGGACAACGGTATTGGTTTCAACGGTGCTGATGCTGAAATCCTTTCCAGCTTCGCAAAGTTCTACAAAAAGAACGGCTACCTTTCCCCGAAACAGCGGGAAATCTGCCGCAAGAAAATGGCCAAGTATGCTGGCCAACTGGAAAAAATCGCAAACGGAAAAATATAGGATAGGGGGCTTGACCCCCTTTTCTGTTCCCATTATAATGGGTTCATCAAAACCGAGGATTCCGAAATGGATAACACTGTATATGCCACCTTCCTGATTCCGCAGTCTCGTCTTGAGGCTATGCAATCGTCCGTGGATAAGATGGCTCGCCGTGTTGCCAAAGGCAAGACTGCCGCAGAATTCCCCCCTGCAATTGAGGCTACCCGTGAAGTTCTGATGGTATGGGAAAAGGGTTCCCGCACCTTTTACAATCCCGCCAAAACCTATTCTGATCGGGCGGAAATCATCCCATTTGTTTGGGTTACTCTGAAGTATGCCCAACCGATTCTTAACGGCTGGAAATTGCTGGCTGTTTACGATTGGGAAATCACCGCAGATGGCACCCGTACCTGCTACGTTTCCAAAGTACCGGGGGAATTCCTGCTACCTTCCCAGCATGATTGTGAGGATGGGCGTTGTGACCATTGCAACACCAACCGCCGCCGCAATAAATCCATGCTTATCGCAAAGGATTACATTGAATTCAAAGTTGTGGGATCGACTTGTATTAAGGATTTTCTCGGGCACGCAACGCCTAACAGTTTTGTCGAATTCTACAATTTTGAGCGGGAAGTTTCCGACTATTCTGAAGTGCGTTATCAGGGTGGCGGTGCATCCGAGGCATATATCCCCGTTGCCGAAGTAATGGCAACCGCATCCTTTTTCACCCGTCAGTTTGGGTATGTTCGTGCGGGGGATTACGATAACCTTTCTACTGCTGATCGGGTTCGCCTGCAACTTTGGCCTGCTCGTGATACGGTAATCATCACCCCGACCGATGATGACCGGGATATCGCAAAGTTTGCCGCAGAATGGGTTATGACTCAAGATGGCAGCAAATCCGAATACATGGATAACCTGCAAAAGGCTATCCGTGCCGGTGCCATTTCCGCCAAGCGTGTCGGCATCGTAGTGTCCGCAGTATACGCCTATCAGCGGCATCTGGAGCGTGTTGCAGCCGACTCTGGCCCCAAGTGCAACGAATACCTTGGGGAGCCCAAAACGCGCCTTAAGGGCATTGCAGCGACTGTTGAGCGGGTACGCTACTCTGAAGGGTTCTATGGCACCACGACCATTGTAAGCCTTCGCACGCCGATGGGGCATTCCCTTGTATGGTTCGCGTCGGGCTATCTGGACGTTCAGGTTAATGACGTTTGGGTAATTGATGGCACCGTGAAGGATCACAAAGAATATAATGGGACTCGACAAACTGTTGTGACCCGTGTAAAATACCGGGCAGCGTAACTAATCGGAGAATGACATTATGACGGTACTTGCATTGGCAGCATGGGTTACTCTGGTAGGGGCAGCGGTTGGCAGTAGGGGTATCGCCCTGCTCGGTTCCATCGTGATTCTGGTCTGCATTTATACCTAACAGGGGGTTGACAAGGTTGGCTGGGTGGGGCATAATGGCCCCATCTTCACCGCTCCGAGGGTTCAAACATGGCATTCTCCACCGCACAAATGG